>Ga0210401_10002630_pt1 | contig 19755 bp, 19 predicted proteins | sample IncBWH32MmetaG_FD_150866 | JGI IMG/M metagenome (GOLD analysis project Ga0210401, IMG submission 150866) | Forest soil microbial communities from Barre Woods Harvard Forest LTER site, Petersham, Massachusetts, United States - Inc-BW-H-32-M | ecosystem: Environmental > Terrestrial > Soil >... | reverse complement strand
CCGCATTGTTGATGCCCGAAGCGGTGCCAGCGCGTGTTTGATCGACAGAGCTCATGACGACGGTCGTCAAAGGCGCGACGCTGACGGCCATACCAAAACCGAGAACAACGAAGGCGGGAAAGAAAGTCGTCCAGTAACTGCCCCCGACGGATGGCAAGGCGAACAAGAGGAAGCCTCCCGCGGCGATGAACGGCCCAACAATAAGCGGAGCCTTCGGACCGTAGCGGGCCACGAGTCCGCCCGACCAGCGGGAAAGAGAAAATATGAGCAGAATTAATGGTAAAGCGGCGGCCCCAGTGGCGGTCGTCGAATATTTCTGCACCTGGATCAAGTTGAGCGGAAAGAGAAAAAAGAAAATTCCCAGCGCAGCATAGAGCAACAATGTCAGCACATTCGCGCCACTGAAACTGCGTGATTTGAACAGCGAAAGCGGAACCATGGGTGAGGCTACGCGTTTTTCGACGTATACAAACAGAATGAGAGCGCCAAACCCAACGATCAAACTTCCAAGGACGAGGGAGTTCCTCCAACCCAGTGTTGCAGACTCGACAAATCCAAAGACCATTCCCGCCAGACCAACCGTCGCGACCCAAGCTCCGAGCCAATCGGCGTTTTGCGGACTGGAACTGCGGGACTCCGGAACGTGCCACAACGAAATTGCGATCACCGCTGCGCCCAGGGGAATGTTGATGAAGAAAACCCAGTGCCAGGAAGCATGCTCGATCAACCATCCGCCCAGCACAGGTCCCAAAGCGGTCGTGATGGCTGTGAATCCCGACCAGGTTCCGATCGCTTGGCCACGAGACTTCTCATCGAAGGATGCACTGATAATTGCGAGACTGCTGGGGACCAGGAATGCGGCGCCAATACCCTGGACACAACGTGCGACGATTAACTGCGTAATGTTCGAAGAAAGACCGCAGCCAACCGAGGCCGCGGCGAATACTCCCGTCCCCAGTAAGAAAATAGAACGGCGGCCAACGGAATCGCCCATTGCGCCGCCGATCAGGAGTAGCGCGGAGAGAAACAAGCCATAGGACTCGACGACCCACTGGACGTCTACAACTGTTGCGTGAAGACTGGATTGAAGCGCGGGCAAGGCAACATTGACCACCGTACCGTCGATGAATGCCATGCTTGAACCGAGAATGGTGGCTGCAAGCACCCAAGCCCGTGATTGAGTTCTGCATAGAGTGTCAGAACTTCCAGACCGGACTACAGCTTCATCGCAAGGCTGCTTCACGCACGATCTCGATTCCTATAGTCTCTGTCAGATCCTCAGCTCAAAAGAGTATGCTTCCAAGGTGATCCAAACTCCAGGCAGCGGTTTTCCAAACCGCTACGGCGAGTTGACGTATGTTGATTTGAGGTGATTTCAGACGTTGCAAGGTGTTGCGAGGTCATCTCATTTGCAGCGGTTTGCTAAACCTACCTGCCCTGTTTGCACTCGCTGATTTTCACTTGTTTTCAGTAATTTACACTGCTCTCATTTGCGCCGCAATGTCCTCATTTGCAGGTTACCTTCGCGGTAGAGTGTAGAGTGAAATGACCTGAGTTTCCCAGATCCCGAATGTCCTTCAGAGTGAAGACAATGACTGGAGGTGAGCCACACCCACGAGCAAGCTCCCATTTCCTCGGAGAATGCGCACTTTGTAGGAGGCCTCGTGCATTAATGGAAAGCCACATTATGCCAAAAGCTCTCTATCGTCTCGTTCGGAATCCTCGCTCCAAGAACCCCCATCCAGTGGTTGCGGTCCCATCAAGACGAGGAAAGAGCTCATTTCAAGTTACCAGCCGCCTCTTATGTACGGAGTGTGAGGCGCGTTTCGACCATAATGGAGAGGCTTGGGTCATGAGGCACTGTTATCGCGGCCACGGAGTCTTTCGCCTACGGGAGATCTTACGGGAATCGGCGCCTGTCGTCCAAGACCCCGAAATGCTCGTTTACTCGGCGTCGGAGTTGCCGCCGATCGATGTTGGGCAACTCGTTTATTTTTGCAGCAGTGTATTTTGGCGGGCTTCCGTCAGAGGATGGTCGCTTTTCGGGGAAAAATTCGAACCTATCAATTTGGGTAACAAATACCAGGAAGAGCTGCGACGTTTTCTGCTCGGTGAGCATGACTTCCCTGATACCGCAACTGTAAGTATTTTCGTCTCTCAACTGAACAACCCTCTGCTCACGTTCTGTTTTCCCGAGTCCTTTCGCTCTAACTCACGCCACACGCACCAGATGCACATTCCCGGAATTACCTTTCTTCTCACGATGGGCAAAGCGCTGTACTCAACGTGGCTCAACAACTGCGTTTTTCGGTCTCCTCATCATCCGATTTACGTCTCCAAGCTATTCGATCAGGCGGTTCAAAAAGACATTGGATTGGCGCTGGGTAAATCACTTTCCGCGTTGTCTAAGCTCCCGCTGACGGACGGTGTCTACTAATAGGTTGCTGAAAAACGCTCAGAAAATCTGTGCTTACGCCAAAGTCCACTCGGCTGATTTCAAAATCTTCGGAGACTCTTCGAAATCCTACCGCTGAAGCCAAACAAAACAAAAGGCTTGCACTCGTATAGTGCACTAGAACGTTTCCCAGGTTTACTCCCACTCCCGCGGCCTAGTTCCCGCCACTTTGCCGGTCCCCATTTTATTTACGAAATATCTTGACAATTTTGCGGTAGGGTACTACCTTTTCGTTGTTGCGTTTTTGTACTCCGCAACGGAGGGAACACACGGTGGGCTGTCCTTAGCACCCGGCCCAAATGGGTATTGGGTCGGCTTACGAGAGAGGAGGTCCTCGGTGAGCGAGATTACGATAAAGGGACAAAAGGCGAAGCGCGGCGAAAGAATGACCAATGGAAGGGGCTGGAGGTTAGCAACGATCAGCGGCAGAAAAAGAGTTTTTGCCGCTTCTCTGGTCGGGACCATTAATCGAGGAAAGTTGCGCTTCGCTATATTTAGCGTCCCGAAATAGGGACCAAAGGTCTAGGACAGCCCATTACCCAACAGGGAGACGGTTTCCAACCATGAAGGGAGCTGAGTTGTGAACGCAAATTTGAGTATTACGTGCCCAAACTGTGAAACATCAATTTCGGTAACCAAGGCTCTCGCCCAGCAGATCGAACAGCAGATCGAAGAGGCGGCCACACAAAAGCTGCAAGCCGAGCGGGAATGCCTCGCCAGCCAGGTCCGCGAGAAGGCAGAGAAGGAATTCTCAGGCCGCATTGCTGCTGCTGACCTCCAAGTCAAGGAATACCAATCCAAACTTGCCCAAGCTGAGCAGGCGGAGTTCGAAGCGCGGCAGCAGCGTGAAGAGATTGCCAGGGAAAAACGCAACCTGGAACTCACAGTCATGCGGCGCCTTGATGAGGAACGCGAGAGCCTACGACAGGAGGCTGCCGCCCAAGAGCAAGAACGGTGGAAGACAGAACTTGCCGAGCGTGATCGCGTCCTTGCGGAAAAGGATGCGAAACTGCGCGAAGCAGAAACTGCCGAACTCACCCTGCGGCGGGAACGTCAAGCTCTGGCCGAGGAAAAACGCGCGTTGGAAGTTGAAGTAGAACGCCGCGTTGATGCGGAGCGCCAGAAGATCCGCGAAGCGACCCTGCAGCAGGAGGACGAGAATCACCGCCTCAAGCTCGCCGAAAAGGACAAGGTCATCGACGACATGCTCAAGCAGGTCGAGGAACTCCGTCGCAAGAGCGAGCAGGGTTCTCAGCAATTGCAGGGCGAAGTCCAGGAGGTTGAGCTGGAAACGCTGCTGCGGAACGCCTTCCCTGGTGACTTGATTTATCCCGTCCCGAATGGCCGGACTGGGGGAGATGTCATCCATCAGGTGACCGGGCCCAACGGACTGAGGTGCGGCACCATCTTGTGGGAGAGCAAGCGCACTCGCAACTGGAACGATGACTGGCTTGCAAAGAACCGTGAGGATCAGCGCACCACGAAAGCTCACCTCGGCGTGATCGTAACGTCGGCGATGCCAAAGGGAGTGGACACATTCACACGCCTCGATGGCGTGTGGGTTACCAACCTACATTGCGTACTGCCGGTGGCGCTGGCACTTCGCCATATCCTCGTTGAAAAGGCGCTCGCGCAAGTTGCCGGACAGGGCCGTGACACCAAAATGGAGCGCCTGCACGCCTACGTTACCAGCCAGGAATTCCGGCAGTGGGTTTCAGCAATTGTCGAAGCCTATCTGGACATGCGCAATGAGCTTGACGCTGAAAAGCGGGCCGCAGCACGTCAATTTGCAAAGCGTGACCGGCACCTCGACCTGGTAATCAGCAGCTTGGCGCAGGTCCATGGATCTCTCCAAGGGATCCTCGGCAAGAGCATGCCGGAGATAGAGGGCCTCAACGTGCCATTGCTTGGCCCGGCGGAGACTACCGAGCTTCCACGGGAAGCTGCAGGCGAGCAGCAGTCCTCCGCCTAAGGCCGTGACCGGAAAAGTTCAGAGTTAATGGGGGGATGGATAAAGAATGAGCGATCCGATATTAGAGATACTCACCGACGCAGTGGCGGACGCCAGCGCAGAGGAAGTCCGTGCCCGTCACGCAGCCGAGCGTGCGGAACATGCAGCCAATATGTGGAAGCGCCTCGCCGACTACCACGCAAAACATTGGCCAGCCCACCTTGTGTCCGTATTTTATAGCGAGATCTCGTTTTTTCAGGGGCTTCGAAATAACAGCGACCCCCGTCTATCTGCTTTGGAAAAGCTACAAACAACTGCAGAGCAAGAGGCGAGGACGGCTCTCAAACGGTTTCCTGCGGATCTGGATTCAGCGTGTGCCGCAGCAGGTGTGCCGCTTGATCGCACATCTCGGCACCCACGCTATACCATACGCAACTTCATTGTCGTCGAGATTGACGAGGCAAAGCTCAGTGCGCGTGTAACACCGCGTGACGGAACACCAGCTACGATCCCAGCTGACATCCCCGCCGTCGTAGAACATTTGGCGCGCGAGCATCGGCGGCTTTTTGGGCGCGATTTCGACAGCGATAAATTCCTGAAAAGCCTGCTGACCGCATACCAAGCGGCGCTGCGCGAGGATGACCGTGACGTTGGCGAAGACGTGCCACTACGCCGCGTAATCCATCGCATGGCGAAGAATCTTGCGCGATTTGCCCTCGACGAGTTCAACGTCGATCTCGCGCACGCCGTAAAGGACAACAAGAGTGTCGTGGAAGGGCACCGACTCCACCTAGGTCACACGCGGAACACTAGACAAGGAATGCTTCTCTACGAATTGGAGGGTAGTGGATATGTCGGCTTCATCGCTTTCAGGAAAAACTAGTTTCAGCCCCACGCAGGCGGACGCGGACGCTATCATCGAGAAACTTCGGCTGGGTGAACCTCCGCGCCGAGGAGTTCGATACTATTCGGTTGGACACGACCAGTTCCTCAAGAGCGTTCGGCAGCGACACCTAGAAGGCCCGTCGACGCGCGGGAAAATAAGATTCATAGCAGGGTCTTGGGGCTCTGGAAAGAGCCATTTTCTGCGCGAGTTTCGCGAGGAGTCATTCGAAGCTAAGTACCTCGTCTCGCTCGTCGATCTTGCTAAAGAGGAGACTCCCTTCAACAAGTTCGAAAAAGTCTTTGCCTCGATTGTTGGCCGCATCGGATCGCCGGAGATGTTTCTCCAAGGTAATGGCGACGTTGCTGCTCCATTCTCTGAAGTTCTGAAGCGCACCCTCCTAGCAACAGGTGCGGCCGAAGCACTCCCGGGGGAAGCCGTCCCTTATAAAGTTTACGCCCAAGCGACACAAGCCTTGATGGCGAACGAGTCTATCGACATCGATTTCCGCCGGATGGTGCTGAAATACTGGGAGACTTACTTGCCTGAGGCTGGTGATCCCGTTGCGCTCCAACAAAGACGAGGTTTGATTCTGAATTGGTTTTCCGGAGACGGCACTGTTGCAACATACCGTCGAGAGTTCGGAGTTCAAAAAATCGTTGCTCGCGAAACGGCGCGCCTCATGTTGCGTTCGCTCGGCCGATTTGCGCTGCACGCAGGCTACCGTGGCCTCGTCATTCTGTTCGACGAAGCCGAAATGTCGTACTCCGTCATGCGCCGTTCAGACTTAAAATCCGCGCATAACAACCTGCTTCACTTAGTCAACGGCGTCGACGAGAGCGAAGGACTGTTCCTCGTTTACGCGACGACCCCAGATTTCTACACCGATCCCAAGCACGGTATTCAGAACTATGGTGCACTGGCATCAAGGATCGGAAAACCGAGCAACACCCCGCCACAACCATTGGACAAAATTTGGGACTTCGACGCTGTCAAACCCACTGGCGACGAGTATCGCGAGGCCGCTGGAAAAGTGAGAGACCTCTATGTGCTGGCCTATCCGGACAGTGCTGATAAATTGTCGTCTCCGAACGACCTCATAACATTTGTGAATGAGCTCATTGCCCTACACCCGGAACTCAGCCCCGTTCGTTTCTGGCGAGTTCTTGTCGCAAGCGTTGTGCGCCGACTCGACATTGAGAACCAGGGTGAAGCACTTCCCGCGACGGAACAACTCCACGATGATGTAATCGAAGTCCTCAAGAGGGGCTGAGCAGTGTCTCCTCTTGAGGCTGAACGTGTCATCGAAGCTCTGCGCTATGGGATTCCGCCAAGTGGTCACGTACGTGAGTTTACAGTAGGCAGAGAGAGCCAAATTCGTGGTTTAACCCGCGCTCTGGAAGACGCCAGAAACGCCCCCTCTTCTACCGGCCAGGCCCTTTTGGTGCGGGCAAACTGGGGTGCTGGCAAGAGCCACCTTCTAGAGGTGATCCGTGAAGTCGCTCTCGAACAAGCGTATGCGGTCAGCCTAGTCGTCGCAAACGCTCAAGGTGGCGTGCGCTTCAATCGCATGGAAACGATACTCGGGGAGGTCTGCCGCCAGATCGACGTTCCGGGAGCAGGGCGGAAGGGCGTTGGAGCACTTTTCTCAGCGTATGCATCCGTGAATGAGTCGCATCTGTCGCGGGGCAACCGCGCGTTACGCTCAGCAATCTCGACGGGAGGACAGTGGAGCATCTCTGACAAGCTACGATCTCAGGCAATGTATGTTGCGCTCCGCGCCTGGGTGACGTGCGGCAAAAGTGATCGGCAACAGGTCGAAGCCCGGGTGGAAGATTGGCTGCATAACCCGGTGGCTTACCGCGCCCAGCGGCAGCTACTGTATTCCGAGCTCGTAGGCCAGCTTCGAAGCACGTTTCGGGACCCCCGCCCAGATTGGCGTTTCTATAGTGATGGTGTGTTCGTGTTCAACACATTGGGGCATCGCCAGAGTTGGGACGCCCTCGCGGACCTCGACTTGATCGCCCGCCTCTCTGGGCTCAAAGGGCTGGTGTTGCTGATCGACGAATTCGAAGATGTTATCCAGAATCTAGAACGCCGGGACTACAAGCAGGCCGCTTTCTTAAACCTATTCAAGTTTTTTAGGGGCGATGTTCCCGGCTCGTCGTACTTCGCAGTCACGCCCGAATTCGCTATCAAATGCAAGGTGGAGCTACTATCGCGCGGCGTCTTTGACTACGACTTCAGCCAGTTTGACCAATTACCTGCGTTCGAAGTAGACCCTATCAATACTGCAATGCTCGTTCAGCTTGCACACAAGATCAGACATGTGCACGCCGTTGCTTATGACTGGAACCCTTCAGCTGTGGTATCCGATGCGGAGCTACTGGAAACATGCCGAGCGTTCGGCGCCAGCCCCCTACCGGATCGCGTACGTAGAGCAATCGTTGAAGTCGTTAAGGTGCTTGATGATCGCTGCCAACACTAATCAAGGATTGCCCACAGAAGCGCGGCGCAACGTTCTGGAGACTTTCTTCGGAACCTTTCATCATATGCACCCGATTCAGCAAGCGGCGTATGGCCCCATTTTGCTTGGCGGCAACGTTATCATCTGCTCTAGAACGGGCTCAGGGAAGACTGAAGCAGCCATCGCGCCGGTGATCGATAGGTTGTACCATGACCTACTCGCACCTGCTGGCCCTCCCGTCATATACATATGCCCGACTAAAGCTCTCATCAATGATTTGCGGCAAAGACTCACACCTAAGTGTCTGGCCCTTGGCATTTCGCTCGCTATTCGGCATGGCGACGAGGCCAACGAACTTGATATCGCCAAAGCGGCAATCTTAATCACCACGCCCGAATCCCTAGATGTACTTCTGTGTCGCGCCGATGCTTTTCTCTCGCACGTTCGAGCTGTCATTATCGATGAAGGCCATCTCTTCTACAATAACCAAAGAGGATTGCAACTTAGTATTTTAATAAATCGAGTTAATCGCCGCGTGGGCAACCCACTTCAGCTGATAGCCATGTCAGCAACCATGAGCGATCCGGTCGAGGTCGCCCGTTTTTTGTTCGCCAATTCGACGAAGGAGCACTTTCAGATATTGCGCGATGAAAACGGAAAACCTCTTGACCCACACCTGCGCGTGTTGGACCAACAGCACGATCTCGCGCCACTCGTTGACACGCTCCTTGCACAGCCTAGGAAATTGCTTCTATTTGCGAACTCCAGGCGCGAATGCGACATCCTCGCATCCATACTGCGAGACCGAACTCGCTTTCGCGATTCCATTTACGTGCACCATTCCTCGCTTTCTGCTTCAACACGGGAGCAGGTTGAGCGCGAATTTGCATCCAACCGCCGTGCGGTTTGCGTCGCAACAAGTACGCTCGAACTCGGAATTGATATTGGCGACGTAGACGCCGTTTTGCTGTATGGGGCAGCATCCTCGTACGAATCCTTCCTCCAGAGAATAGGGCGTGGCAGCAGGCGCACCAGCAAAACCACCCTTGTTTGCCTAGTCCCGCCAGCGCCCCGTCCACTTCTTCATGCTCTTATCCATGTGGCTACATTAAACCGGTTACGAACGGGTGCGCTTCTCCCCGAACCACCCTTTGAGTTGTTTGGGGCGGCAGTTCAGCAACTGCTGTCTTATCTTCACGAACGGAACGGTTCGTTCGTGAAAACCACAGATTTTGCAAATGTTGTGGGGGTCGCAGGACACTTAGATGAGACGACGATCGATCGTATCCTCACACATCTAGCTAGCGAGAACGTATTAAAGCGGCACGGATTCAAGTATTCGTATGGCGCCGACGAAGGCTTTCACAGGCTTTGTGCACTCAGATTGTTGCACGGAAACTATCCGGCGTCTGCCCCTAGTGTCGCTCTTAATGAAAATGGGCGTGAAATTGGGCGGATACATGTCATCAACTTGTTGCGGCTTCGGCCAGGCATCGCCTTCCGATTTGGTGGGAGGGTATTAGAGGCTTCCACTGTCACCCGTTCGGTGGTCGAGGTTCGGCCCACAAAACGCCACACGGAAGCCGCAGATTTGGTTTACCCGGGAGGAATACCAAGCGTACATCCTGCTCTCCTCCAAGATGTCCTCCAATTCCTGGAGGGAGGAGAACTCCCACAAGACCTTATGAGACCTAAAGACGCCGATCGATTGGAGACCAAAATAATGGCATTACGGCCTCTGTTACAAGACAGCTGTGTTCCATTCATCCCCACAGAACGTGGTTTTGCCTACCTAACTTTCGCCGGAGCGCTCTTCAACCGCGCAATTAGCGCTTCGATGGGCGCAGCGCCTGAATCCTCAGATGATCTATGGCTGGTCACCCGAGAGCCAATCAATTCAAATACCCTTCTAAACCACAAGGACTACGAATCTTTCCTGCCACAAGTTATCGATGCTAGCGACAAGCCTACCCTCTTCCAGGCGCTCCTACCAAACGAGCTCCGCTTAGCTGAATTGCGCGAAGCATGGCGTAAGACCCCCATGTATTCCGACTCGCTCGCACGGTTGAGAATTGGAAACACGCGCCCAATGGACCCGATACTCGCAAGCGGACTCATGTAGAGTAGCTGCATCGTAATTATGACTATCAATAAATATAATTGTTCATGGGTTGGCATCGATGCAGGAAGAGAAGGACTCTGGAAGGAACCCATTTGGAAGAACGTACTTCGAATCATCGCAGATCACGATGGCGAAGGTGTCTATGACAGAGCTAGCCCCATTTATCAAGACCTTGAGAAAAACTTTCCAGATGAAGCGTGGCGAAGCCAAACGGCTGAAGGCCATTTCCGCCCGTTGTTTCGAGATTATCCGAACTCATGGACCCGAACCGGAGTCGTGTCTCTCAAAGAACAACGCTTCAAAGTTACAGATCTCGGCAGGAGAGTCTTGGCTGGGACGATTTCAAAGCCAGAACTACTACTGACCATGTTTCAGAACCATACTGAGGAATCGGGGCCTCAAGGGTCAAGTGAAAAACCGTTTGCCATCCTCGCTTCCGGTATATTGGAGGCGCCTCGGACTCTTACAACCGACGAAATATACTGGGTGATAATGAAAAATTACCGCCCCGGACAAGATAGCCTTGCGAACGTACTGAAGAAGAAGCTGCCTCTCATTCGCTCGCTCCCTTGAGAAGACTCCCTGCAGGAGGCTCAGGAATATGCTCACCCTAATGCGGACCGCAGGCGTCCTCGCTTCGACCCGAAGGGGGACCGAGAGGTTTTGGTCCGCGTTGGAAGTGCAACTCCTCAATAAAATATCTAGGAGCCTAACAACATGAACTCGTCCGATTCCGAAATCACCATAACTCCGGACCCGCAGGTTCTCCACGTCCTAACCTATCTCGAGATGCAGCCAATCAACAGCCTTTGCGAGTTGATAGATACCCTTGCTCTCACCCAAAACTTGCGCATGGATGCAGTGCTCGACACGCTGCTCCAAACCCTGTCTCACATTGTCCCCTACGACGCTGCCAGTGTGATTCTGACCGAGGAGAACGAAAGGCTGTTTGTGGCACGGGAGGCACCTCCAGCATCCGCGAACCGGCCCGTCGTGACGCTAGAAGTAGGCGACAACGCGCTGCTGCAACGCGTCCTTGTTCTGAAAAAGGGACTCCACCTCGCGGACACGCGAGAGGAGTCCGAGTGGCGCGAGCACAAAGCGCTTGCCGGTGTGCGCTCGTGGATCGCCGTTCCGCTTGTCGCATCGGACACCGTCCTCGGTTTGTTTTCGATTGGCAGCAAACTGCCACGCGTGTTCACAACCGAACATTTCCGTCTCGCAAAACTCCTGGCGATTCCAGCCGCTGTCGCCATTCATAACGCGCGGCTCTACGAGTGGGCGCAAACCCACCAGAACACGGAGAGTCTCGTGCCAAGTCAGGCGCATTTGCGGAACAGATTCTGGCGTTCAAGGCGGGTGACAAAGAGCGCAAAATCGGCGCGTTAGTTCTCGAGGTAAAGGGAGACTTCTGCCAGAAGGTGAAAGAGATTCTCGACCGTCATGACCGGGGAGAGGATTTCATCGAAATCAGCCTTGATTTCTCATACCGCTACAACCCCCTGCACAACGACCTCGATGCCTACGCACTTGCCTTCAATATCGCGTCCTTATTAAACAACCTGTTCGGCCGCGGCAAGGAACCGTTCTGGCAACAGGCCTACACCAATCTCGTCAAGTTCATCATCCTGCTGCACAAGATCGCCTACGACTACGTGACGCTGTTTAACGTCTACGAGTGCGCCATTTCACCGCCCCTGGTGGAACAACGCATTCGCGAAGCAGAAGAGATCATCATGGGACGTTATTTCGCGGCAGTAACTCCCGAAATGTTCGGTGCGCACCCGGTCGAACTCGCCGGCCTCGGTTTTAAACACGACCCGGGAAAGGAACGCTATCTCGCCGAAGCCTCGAAGGAACTCTGGACGGAGGTCCAAGCGAGAGGCATCAAGGCAGAACCAATCACCATCCTCGACCCGGCGTTTGCGGACCCCGACAAGCTCGAACAGCTCTATGCAGTCCAAAGGTGGTTCCGCGAAGACTGGAGACGGATCGAGACGAAGCTCCGAACTTCCATCGTCGAAGGTATTTCTGTGTTCCTTTCACTCTTTGACGACAATCCGAAAGTGAAGCGGATCTTTTGCCCGAAGAAGGAGTGTTACAACCCGAAACTCAACGCCGAAGGCCAGTACGGAAAGCCGTTGCCTTCATTCTCTTGGCTCTTGGAACAAGGAGCCGTTTGCTCACTGAATTTCCCCGTAGGCATGAACGCCGGACTGGCCAAGGCCATCGGCGTGATGATGAAACTTGATTTCGAACGCGCGGTGCTGAATCGCATTCCGCAGATTGAGGCGGAAAAAGACCGGCACTTTCGTCAGGTTCTCTTTCTCTGCGACGAGTACCAACACTTCGCCACCGTCGGAGAAAGTGATCCGACCGGAGACGAAAAGTTCTTCAGCCTCTCCCGGCAAGCCAAGTGCATTCCGATCGTCGCCACGCAGAGCATCAGTTCGCTCCGTTCTTCGCTGCCCGGCGACAGTTGGAGAACCCTGCTCCAGACGTTCCGGACGAAGATTTTTCTATGTCTCTCCGACGATTTCTCGGCGAAAACGGCAAGCGAACTCTGTGGCCGGGAAGACCGTCTGAAAGTCAGCTACAACCTGTCGGAAAGCGGTCACGACGCGAGGGTCAGCCTGCTTACCGGCAAAGCTGTCTCACACCGGGCGAACATCACCGCGTCCAAGAGTTACAACACCCAGACCGACTTCCGCTTCGACATGAAGGCTTTCACGGAATTGCGGAATGCTCAATCGATCACGATCGCCTACGACGGGCTAAATCCAATTCCGCCGACGTTTTGTTACTTGAAGCCCTATTACAACGACCCCAACAAATCCTATTTCGAGCAACTTGCCGCAGGAGAACTCTGATGCCAGGTTTTGAAACCATTCTTCCATTCCTGAAGCCCATAGAACATCTCATCCTCGATGATTCCATCAGCGAAGTCATGGTCAACGGACCAGACCAGGTTTTCGTCGAGAAGGCGGGTTTCATCGAGCAGGTTCGAGGCGTTTCGCTCGGCGAGCGTTCACTGCTCGTTGCGGTGAAGAACATTGCCCGCCGTCTGGGCGACGATATCTCGGAAACGAAGCCCATCCTTGATTCAAGATTGCCCGACGGCAGCCGAGTGGCTGCTGTCATTCCCCCCTGCAGTCTGAGCGGCGTGACTCTTACCATTCGCAAGTTCAATATCCGGCACTTCGAGATTGCGGATCTCATCGAGAGCGGAACTCTTACTCATGCACTGGCGAACCGCTTCGAAGATTACATTCTGCAGCGGCGCAACCTCCTGATATGCGGCGGAACCGGAACGGGTAAGACGACGCTATTAAATGCTCTTGGAAAGTTCATTCCGCCGGATGAACGCATTCTGCTGATCGAAGACACCGCGGAGATACAGCTTACCCAATTGAATCTCGTTCGTTTCGAAGCCCGCCGCGAGCAGAATGGCGTACCTGCCGTCTCCATTCGCGATCTTCTCAAAGCCTCATTGCGGCACCGGCCCGATCGCATTTTATTGGGAGAAATTAGAGGAAGTGAGGCGTTCGACCTGCTCCAGCTCCTGAACACCGGCCACGCTGGAACGCTGAGTACCATACACGCTAGCTCCGCAAAACAGGGACTGGCTCGCTTTACCAGTTGCGTTTTACAGAGCGGGATTGAATTGCCGTACCGTTCGATTAAGACAAACATCGCCGATTCTCTCAACGTCGTCGTCCACATCGAGCGAAGACCCGGTCGTCGCTTCATTTCTGAGGTCCTTGAGATCAACAGCTACGACCCGGACTCCGACCTCTTCGGCTTCTGTTCTATGTACATCGCTCCAAAGGAGCACACATGAGCGGCGCGTCCCACTTCACGCCAAGATTCCTGACGGCACAGGAATACGTATTCGCTCTTCACGAGCCGAACGATCAAGTCGCGGTGCTGGTCCGGAATCGGACTCTGCACCAAACAACCCAGCGAATTCTTCCTGCCGAAGGAATCGCGAGCGCTCCGTTTCAGTCCTGGCTTCAAGAGCAGAACCAGTCTGGAGCCGACATTTTCATCGGAATGAATCCAGTAAAAGAAGGGGCGCGAAACCGGACCAAAGAACAAATCCGTGAAGTCCGCCACACATATCTCGACCTCGACGAGGATGCAGGCACCTCGCTTCAGGCCATTCGTACTTCCGGCGACGTGCCGCCACCGAACTTCGTTCTCGACACTTCGCCCGGCAAACATCAGGTCGTGTGGCGCGTCGAAGGGCTCGACGCAAGTCAGGCGGAATCGCTCTTGCGTGCCTTGGCTTCGCAGTACGGCGGCGACCCGGCAGCCACTGACATTTCCCGGCTTCTTCGTCTGCCTGGATTCGCGAATAGAAAATACAACGAGGCGTTTGTCGTACGCGTGCATCACGAATCCGACGTCATTCACCATCTGCACGACTTTCACATCAGCGAAGATTCGCCGGAATCATCGAGAGACTCCACGGAATCGCTCAGCGGCATCCGCCGTATGCCTCCCGGTCATCGTAGTCAGTCGGAAGCAGACTGGGCGTACGCGAAACGCGCCCTCGCCCGTGGCGACGACTCCGAGGTCGTCATCCAGCGCATCGCCGACTACCGCGCGGACGACAAAAGCGATCCGATTTACTACGCACGGCATACGGTCGCAAAGGCTCGGGCTGAGCTGCTGCAGCAAAGCATTACCGGTAGGTCCACTGAAGTTGATCGAACGTTAGAAAAGGACATTGATTTTGGCCACTGAGCTTCGATCCCTTAACGAACAGGGAAGTGACGGATGTCCTCTTTACGTGCTGCTGTCGTACCACCCATAACGCCTGAGCCGTTTGTTTCGGCGGATGAGGCGGCACAGTTTCTCTGCGTCAAGCGCCGCTTTCTGCTGGAGCTTGCGCGTAAAGGCATAGGCGGAGCCTATGCGCTTGGCACCGGAACCAAACGCAAAGTCTGGGTGTTCCGCCTCTCGGAACTCGCAGCTTCCGTCGAGCGGAACGAAGCCCAAATAACAAACCTGCCAAAACCGTGTACCATCGGATCTGGCAGTCCCCGCTGAAAGGACGCTTATGTCTTATCAGCGAGGATCACTGAAGAAAATACGCCGTAAGGAAGGAGAGACCTGGATGCTGAGGTTCCGGGTCACGAACGCGGAAGGAAGGCGGGTCGAGCACATGCTCGCAGTCGGACTTGTCCAGAAATTTCCGAAGGATAGGGACGCCTGGCGCGAAGTGGACCGCTTAGGGCTGGGTGTCAGAATCAACGACTCCCCTGCCCCCGGCCGTGCTTCATTTCACTTTCTTGCGGAACATTTACCTCAAGGCCGACTTCGGCGCGGATGCCGTGCGCCCGAAATCGGTCAACAGCACCCAGCATGTCGAGCAGGTCATCCGCGTCTATCTCGTTCCCCGCTTCGGAAACGAGATAGCAGAGGACATAAAGCCGCTCGACATCCAGCGGTGGCTGAAGTCGCTTCACGAGGAAAACGGTCTTGCCTGGACGACGGTCGCAAAGATCCGCGGTGTAATACACCGGATCTACAAGATCGGCCTCCGGCATGAACTCGTCACGAAGAATCCGGTGGAACACGTCGAGACGCGCTCAAAGACCGACTACAAGGCCATCGTCATCACGCCTCAGCAGACACTTGCGATTCTTAACTCCCTCCCCTCCCCGCTTCACAGCGCACTCGTGCTTACCTGTGCGGCCACCGGGCTCCGCGCTTCAGAGCTCTTGGCCCTACGCTGGTACGACGTGCTCTGGGAGGAAGGACGGATACGGATTTCCAAGCGCTGGTCCAAGGGCGCCGATGGCGACACCAAAACGGAAAGCTCCAACGGATACGTACCGCTGTCTGCCGTGCTTGCGGATTCCCTGCAGGCGTGGCGGGCGCAGACGTCCTACGCCAGCGAGAAGGACTTTGTCTTTCCTTCTCTTAAGGCTGTGGGCCGCGCCCCCCTTTCCGCCTCTATCTTCGTCGCCGACCATTTGCGGCCGGCCGCGAGGAAGGCGGGCGTACAGATCGCAAACGGTCAGAGATTCGGGCTTCACAACTTGCGTCACAGCCTCAGCAACTGGCTGGTGAACAAGGCGAAGATCGATCCCAAGACCGTGCAGGGGCTTCTGCGTCATGCGAAAGTCCAGACGACCCTGGATTTGTATGCGCAAGAGGACGGCGATGAAACACGGGCGGCGCAAAGGGAGTATCTGTTGGCGCTCGGAGTGGCTACGAACACGGTGCAATGAGTTGTGGGTTGGATTGTGGGTTGAGGTTTTTGGGACAATGCCCGGTAAACCACTGAAAAGATTGGTGGGCCTGGGTGGACTTGAACCACCGACCTCGCCCTTATCAGGGGCGCGCTCTAGCCACCTGAGCTACAGGCCCGTTCAACTGTGGCGACAACTCTTTCTACTTTACCGTACCCGCCAAATCCTGGCAATTCTCTCTTCCCATATCGTCTTCTAGCTACAACTGATTCTCATCCTGGTGGCACAGGCACTCCGGCCTCTGCTCTTCGGGCCGATTCGATTGATTGCCGTCGCGTCACATCCTCAACGCCCGCACTTCAACTCTGGCCGTCTCTAGCGCCTTCCGCACCGCTTCAGCAATCCGCTCCGCTCCCGGCGTATCACCATGAATGCAAATTGTCTGCGCCTCTACGGCAACCACTGCTCCCTCGCGCGTCGCCACCCCCCGCCCCTCCGCAATCCGCACCGCCTGCTCCGCCGCCTTTTCTGGTGTATCCAGCAACGCATCCCGAAATTTTCTCGCCCGCAAACTTCCATCCTTCTCATACCGCCGGTCCGCAAACGCCTCCGGTGCCACGCGAAATCCTGCCGCGCGAAACTCTTCCAGCATCACCGACCCCGCCAGTCCCACCATCACCACATCCTGCCTCCACCGCCGCACACCGTCCGCGATCCCGCGCGCGATCCCCGCATTCTGCGACGCCTGGTTGTAAAGCGCCCCGTGCGGCTTCACGTGCACCACCGCCGCGCCGCACTTTTCCGCAACGTCCGCGAGCGCCACCAACTGCCGGTACACCGAATCCCGAATCTCCTCTGCGCTCAAATTCAGCGCCGCCCGCCCAAAATTTTCGCGGTCCTCATATCCGGGGTGCGCCCCCACGGCCACGCCATGCCGCAGCGCTTGCTCGATTGTCATGCGCATCATCTCTTCATCGCCCGCGTGCCCGCCGCAAGCCACATTCGCCGACGTCACAAACTTCATCAGCGCTTCCTGGCTCCCATCCGCCAGCATCTCCGGCAGTTCGCCCATATCGCAATTCAAATCCACGCGCTTCATGCGAACAGCCGCTCCTCCGAACCCAACAATACCTGCTGCTCGATCCACAACTCTCGCGCCGCAGCGAGCGACACTTCTTCAAACCGAATCGTATCCCGCGGCCGCAACTGCCCGACGCGATGCAAATCCGCCCCGATCACATTTGCAATCTTAGGGTACCCGCCCGTCGTCTGCTGCTCCACAAACAAAAGGATCGCCTGCCCCGACGGCGTCACTTGAATCGCTCCCACAGGCGTGCCCTCGCTGACCATCTCCGCATTATTGCCCGCAGCCAGCCGCGGCCCATCCAACCGTAACCCCATCCGGTTCGATTCTTCGCTAACCACAAACTCTCCGCCAGCCAGCGCCCTCCGCGCCTCTTCCGAAAACCACTCAAACTGCGGCCCTCGCGTAACCCGCAACTTCTTCTCCGGCTTCAGCGTCTCCAAAACTCCCGCTCTCAGTTTTCGCCGCCGGATATTTTTCTCCAGCCTTCCAATCGGCAACACATCGCCCTTTCGCAGCGCCCGCCCCTCCCATCCTCCCAATCCGCTCAACAAATGAGTCGAAGCGCTTCCCAGAAAATTCTCCGCACCAATTCCGCCTGCGACGCATAAATAACACCGCGCAAAATCTCGCGTAGCCCCCAACACCACGCGCCTCCCCGGCAAAATCGCGTGCGGCCGCCACAACTCCAGCGTCTTGCCATCCACTTGCGCGCCAAAATTCGCGCCCGCAAGGCAAATCACCGCGCCATCGGGAAACAAAAATGTTCCGCCCGTCAGTGTCATTTCCAGCGCCGGCGCCCCGGGGTTATTCTCAAGCAGCAAATTCCCAATCCGCAGCGCCACCGCGTCCGCGGCTCCCGAAGGCGAAACTCCCAGCACACCAAATCCCTCGCGCCCAAAATCCTGCACCGTCGTCTGCAACCCCGCCGATTCCACCACCAACGAACTCATGACCGCCTCGTCGCCAGAAACTCCGCTCGCGTGATTGGCCGGAACCTCACCTGATCTCCAATCGCAATCAGCCCCATCGGCTCGCGAGCTCTCCGGAAAATTTCCAATGGTGTCCTGCCGATCAATCGCCAGCCGCCCGGCGTTGCCAGCGGATAAATCGCCGTCTGCCGCCCGGCAATTCCCACGCTTCCCGCCGGCACTTCCTTCCGTGGCGTTTCCCATCGCGGCGTCGCGATCTCTTCCGCCAGATGTCCCAAATACGCAAACCCTGGCGCAAATCCCAAAAAGTACGCGTGATATGTGTGCGCGATGTGCAGCTCGACCACCTTCTCCGCCGTCAATCCGCGTCGCGCCGCCACGTCCTCCAGGTCCGGCCCAAACTCCCCGCCGTAGCACACCGGCACTTCCACCAGGCGAGGCTCCGCCTCCGGCAACTTCTTCGCGCGCTTTTCAAGTTCTGAAATTTTCGTTTGGACTTCGGCGTGATCCACCGCTGCCGCGTCAAACGTAATCAGCAGGGAACAGTACGCCGGCTGGATATTCCGTATCCACGCAATCGGCTCGCTCTGCAGCAGCCGCAACAGCCGCACCACGCGTTCGTGTACCGCCGCGCCAATCTCTTCTCCCAGATAAACCAGCACCGCCTGGTCGCTCGCGGCCTCAAATCGCACTCCGCTCTCCTGCGTTCTCGCCCTCTCTACTGCACGAACCCGATGTTCGGCCCCGGCATCGGCGCGCCCTCGGGCCCCTCTTTGATCGGCCCGTACTGAAGCTCAAACCGCTTAATATTCTCTTCAAGAGCTCGCAGGATGCGCTTCGCGTGCCCGGGACTCACAATCACGCTGCTCAGCAGCTTCCCCTGCGTCCCATTCGGAAAGATATACACAAAATTCAACGTAAACTCCTCCGCGTGGTGCTGGATCATCACCAGGTTGCTGTACAGCCCCTGCATTTCTTTCTCATCCGCTTTGATCTGCACCTGCCCCGGCGGCGTTACTTGCTTCTCATCCATGTTCTTCTCCCAAAAGTCCTCTCCCAAAGTATCACAGCCCAACCCAACCCATTCGTGTAGCGGCCACCTTCAGGTGGCCCGCAAGCTTTTGTAGGGGAGGTGCTCGCCCCTCCCCCTTGCTGAGGCGGGCTCCTCTTTCTCTTCTCCCATCTTCTTTTCTCCGCGCCCTCTGTGTTGAAATCTTTTCCCTGCTTCTCCTCCCCAAATAAGTCCTATTGACATCCGGCCTAGTTAATTCTACTTTATAAGAGAAGTTAACTATAGTTAATACGACCGATGTCCGACATCTTCTCCAAGCGATTCTCCACCGCCCCGGCCCTGCCCGCCGATCAATCCGAATCGTCCGCCTGGCGCCGCGCCCTCACGCTTCCCTCTCTCCCCGAATCCCACCGCAGCATCCCCATCTCTCACAATGCGCACTGGTTCCGCAAAATCCTCGCCTTTGCCGGCCCCGGCTATCTCGTCGCCGTCGGTTACATGGACCCCGGCAACTGGGCCACCGACATCGGCGGCGGCTCCAAATTCGGCTACACGCTCCTCAGCGTCGTTTTGATCAGCAACATGCTCGCAATGTTCCTCCAGGCGCTCTCCGCGAAGCTCGGCATCGTCACCGGACGCGATCTCG
>Ga0210401_10002627_pt1 | contig 19772 bp, 15 predicted proteins | sample IncBWH32MmetaG_FD_150866 | JGI IMG/M metagenome (GOLD analysis project Ga0210401, IMG submission 150866) | Forest soil microbial communities from Barre Woods Harvard Forest LTER site, Petersham, Massachusetts, United States - Inc-BW-H-32-M | ecosystem: Environmental > Terrestrial > Soil >... | reverse complement strand
ACATGGCAAGGTCCGTCTCATCCAGGGACATGGGCCTGGACGTGGGGGCGACCAATTCATTCAGGATTTACCAAATATTCATCAATTTTTAATAAAGACCAGCTAGCATCAACGGTCCCAGAAACCTGCACAAAAGGCACACAAGAAGTCGCACCAATATTTTTGCCAGCTGTCCATTTTTAAACTTTGAACGATTCGGGAGGAGAAATGAAGCACGTAATGGCTTTGGCGTTGGCGTTTGTTTTGGTAGTTGGGGCACTCGCGGCGCCCGCACCGCAAGGTACGACCGCAGGCAGCAGCACGGCCACCAAGAAGAAGGCGGCTGCCAAGAGGTCTGCGCCGAGTGTTTCGAGCCAGCTCAGTGAAATGAAGCAGGCGATCGATGCACAACAACAGCAGATTCAACAACTCATGCAACAAGTACAGAGCCGGGACGCGGCGATCCAGCAGTTGCAGCAACAGGTAAATTCAGCGCAGAGTGCGGCTGGTCAAGCCGCCCAGAAGGCCGATACCGCGGCTTCGGAGGCGGCTCAGCAGCAACAGGACGTCGCATCGGTAAAAACTGATGTGACGGACCTGAAGCAGAATGCCACCAACGCTGCGCTCTCGTTGCAGGAGACACAAAAGAACATTAAAGACCAGCTGGAGAGCCCCCTCGCCATTCATTACAAGGGGGTCACGATAACTCCGGGAGGCTTCCTGGCGGCAGAAACTGTGTGGCGTTCGCATGGACTCGGCGCCGACATCAACACGCCGTTCAACTCGATTACATTTGATGGCGCGGGGCAGAGTCACTTGGCGGAGTTCTTTGGGTCGGGCCGTCAGTCGCGTCTTTCCACGCTGATTGAGGGCAAACTGAATAGCGCCAAGCTGACTGGCTACTATGAATCGGACTTCCTGTCGGCTGCCGTGACCTCTAACAACAACCAGAGCAATAGCTATTCGCTTCGCGTAAGACAGGCGTGGGCGCAGGCGGCGTTGAATAGCGGCTGGAGTTTCACCGGCGGTCAAATGTGGAGCCTGGTCACGGAAACCAAAAAAGGCGTCGATAACCGCAGCGAAGCGTTGCCGATGACCATCGACCCGCAATATACGGTTGGCTTTAGCTGGGCGCGGCAGTACGGTTTCCGGATCTCCAAGAATCTTGGCAACAAGGCCTGGATGGCGTTCTCGGTAGAGGATTCACAGGAAACCATCGGCGGCCACGGCAGCACCACCAACTTCCTCCTGGGCCAGCAAGGGGCGAGCGGCGGTCTTTACAACCCGACCGCAAACTACTCGTACAATCCCTCGCCTGATTTCGTCGGCAAGCTTGCCTTCGAACCAGGCTGGGGACACTTTGAAGTCTTCGGCATCTTCACCGACTTCCGCGACCGCGTCTACCCGCTGGGCGCAGCAACCAAGCCTTCGGCTACGGGCGCTTTTAACAACTCGTCACCCGATGGTGGTATTGGCGCCAACATGCGCGGGACCATCGCCAAGCATTTCGATGTTGGACTGCATTTCCTGGGCGGAAATGGCACCGGACGCTACGGCAGTGCTGGGCTTTCGGATGCGATCGTCCGTCCCGACGGCGTGCTGGTTCCGGTGAGAAATTATCAAGCGCTGGGTACTCTGGAATGGCATTCCCCACGGTTGGACATCTATACCAACGTTGGCGGCGAGTATGACAGCCGGACTGCGTTCCTCAGTTCTTCCGGAAAGGGCGTGGGCTACGGATCGCCGCTGTTCAACAACTCAGGATGCGGCATTGAGACGCCTCCAGCCGCCACCACTGTCACCGTTGCCACACCTCCCACTTCCACCAGTCCCACGGGCGGCACCGCCAGCATTCCAGTTCCGGGAGCAGTGGGGACGCCTCTGACCAACGGGTTCAACCCCGGCGGGTTGTCTAACTGCAACGGGGACACGCGGAACATTATCGAAGGCACGATCGGGTTCTGGTATCGCTTTTACAACGGCCCGAAGGGCAGAGTGCAGTGGGGACCGCAGTACTCCTATATCGTGCGTAATACCTGGAGTGGCGTAGGCGGGAACCCATCGGCGACGGAAAACATGTTCTTTACATCTTTCCGCTACTACTTGCCATAGATCGTAACTCCTCGCCTTCGCAGGGTCGGTGCCTTGCGGAGGCGAGATTTATTCAGTGTTTAGAAGGCTAAGTCACGGGTAGAGTGAAATAGAACACTGATCCGGCGCCTGGCTGGCTGGTAAGGCCAATCTTGCCGCCGTGGGCTTCGACGATTGCTTTAGCAATCGCCAAGCCCATGCCGGTGCCTTGAACCTGCAAGCGCTGATCTCGACCGCGGTAGAACTTTTCGAATATCAAGGACTGTTCGAAATCGTCGATGCCTGGCCCACGGTCGGCTACGCTGGTCATTACCATCCGGTTGCCGACTTCGGCTGTGACTTGAATCGGAGACTCGGAAGAAGAATACTTGGCTGCGTTTTCCAGCAACTGGGTTATGACTTCCGTGATGCGATCTTCATCCATCCGGACCAGGGGCAAATTGCTGGGCAGTTGGACATCGACCGGATGCTGTCCCAGGGCCGGCTTCGCCTTTTCCATTGCGGCCTCGACGGCTTTCTGGATCGGGCGCGCCTGCAAGTGAAGCTCGAACTGGTTGGCGTCAAGTTGCGCCATCTCGGCGGCTTCGCCCACGAGACGATTGAGTCGATCACTTTCCTCGTTGATGACGGTGAGAAGTTCAAGACGTTGAGCCGCGTCCAGCCCGGGATTGGAGAGCAGCGAAGTGGCGGATGCCTTGATGGCGGTCAGTGGTGTGCGAAATTCGTGGGTGACTGAATCGAGCAGGATGGAACGCAGTTGTTCACTTTCGCGGGCGGCCTCGGCGCGACCGAGTTTTTCGATGGCTCCGGCCCGCTCAATCGCGATCGCAATCAGGCTGCTCATCGCGTCCAGGGTTTCGCGGGAAAGCATCCCGCCGGAGACGCCCATGCTGCCCACGACACGGACACCCATCCGAAGAGGCATGAACACTGCATGCTTTTCCGGGACGGTCATAGGTTCGCCGCGCATGCAAACGAGCTGAAGATCATGAATCTCCAGTTCGTGGGTGGCGGAGCTCGACCGGTAGACGTCAGGCCGGTTGGGCAAGGCGACCGCTGCCGCTTTTACGCCGAAACTTTCCACGATGTACCGCGGGATTGCATTCAAAAGTTCGACCACGTTATCGCTGGAAAGAAGTTGCTGGCTGAATTTGTAAAGACGCTCGGCTTCGCCGCGGCGCTCGTTGGCGCTTTGTGCCTCCCGGCGTGCCCGCTCTGCCAGCTGGCTGGCGATGATGGCAGTGACCAGAAAAGCGAACAGGGCGACCCAATTCTGAGGGTCGGCAATGGTCAAGGTACCGACGGGAGGGAGAAAGTAGTAGTTGAAAGCCAGCGTGGCAACTAGCGCCATGAAAACTGCAGGCTGAAGACCCCAGTTGGCCGAGGCAATCAGTACGCCGACTAGAAAAGTGAGCGCCACGGTGGTGGGGTTCACCCTGATTACAACGTGGTAAATGAAAACGACGAATACGACAGCGGCTGCCGTTGCGGCGTAGCGCAGGGCCGATTTGAACGCCGGTTGTTTCACGTCGCCGATTGTAGCTGATCTGGTTGTTGAAGATCAGCGATGGGGATCAGGGTACAGAGCATTATCGACAATTTCGATTCGCTCGACGACAATAGCCGCGATGCCAAAAACTCCGGAGCAATGGTTGGCGGAGGCTGATCCCACCAAGAAGGGGGGCGTGTTCAAGCTTTTCCTGGGCTATGCCCCGGGGGTCGGTAAGACTTTCAGCATGCTGAGTGAGGCCATCCGCCGCCATAGCCGAGGCGAGGACGTGGTGATTGGAGTGATCGAAACTCACGGGCGCAAGGCGACCGCCGAGCTGGCAGCGCAGCTGGAAGCCGTACCGCGAAAGAAACTGGAGTACAAAGGAACGCTTTTCGAGGAAATGGACGTTGATGCCATCCAGGCGCGAAAGCCCGTTGTCGCGTTGGTTGACGAGTTGGCGCATACCAATGTGGAGGGCAGCAAACACACAAAACGCTATCAGGATGTGATCGAGTTACTCGATGCCGGCATCGATGTGCTCTCGACCATGAACATTCAGCATCTGGAGAGCGTCACGCCCACAGTGCAGAGCTTGACCGGAATCACTGTGCGCGAGACGGTGCCGGACTGGGTGCTCAAGCGAGTGGATGAAGTGGTCATGTCGGACCTGACTCCCGAGGCATTGCAGAGCCGGATGCGTCGTGGCGACATTTATCCACTGGACCGGGTCGGTCGCGCCCTGGGTAATTTCTTTCGTCCGGGAAATCTGATCGCGCTCAGAGAACTGGCGCTGCGTCAGGTTGCGCAGGCCGTGGATCAGAGTCTGGAGTCGTATCGCGAGAAAGACGAAGCCAGCGGAACGGTCGCTGTACGAGAGCGAATCGCGGTGTGCATCAGCTCCAATCCAGCCGCCCAGTACTTGATAGCCCGAGGCGCACGCATGGCCCAAGCCATGGGCGGCGAGCTGCACGTTGTGTATGTGGATCTGGGCCAGGACGACAACCAGGCCAACCAGAAAACGCTGGCGGCGAATCTCCAGTTTGCCGAAAATGTTGGCGCGCAGATCACCAAACTGAAGGGTGCCAGTGTCGCCGAAGTTGTGGCTGACTTCGTTCGCGAAAAACATGTCACGCAAGTCGTTTTCGGGCGGTCGGCTACGGGCGGATGGAGAAAATACCTGTATCTCACTGCCATCAACAAGTTCCTGCGAGATGCGCCTCCGGTAGACGTACACATTGTTACGCAGGAGCCTTCCTGATTCTTCATGAACGAACATCGCCGTATTCTCGTAGTGGACGATGAACCCCAGATCACGCGCGTGCTGCGGACCAGTCTCTCCAGTCAGGGCTACGATATTCGCGTGGCCAATGACGGCGAGACCGCGCTCGAGATCATGAAAGACTGGACGCCCGATCTGGTGATCACCGACCTTTCCATGCCGAATATGGATGGCTTGGAGCTGTGCCGCACTGTGCGGCTTTCAACCAAGATTCCCATCATCGTGCTCTCGGTGAAGGGTGAGGAAAGGACTAAAGTTCAGGCTCTGGATGCGGGCGCGGACGACTACGTCACCAAGCCGTTCGGGATCGAGGAGCTGCTGGCGCGCGTACGTGCGAGTCTGCGTCGCGTCCCGGTGGGTGAGAAGGAACCGGCGTCGCTGATTGAGATCGGTGATTTCCGCATCGATCTTGCCGCCCACAAAGTGGCGGTCCGTCATCACGATGTTCACCTTACTCCCAAAGAATTTGACCTGCTGGTTTATCTGGCACGCCATCCCGGCAAAGTAGTTACCCATCGAACATTGCTGAGCGCAATCTGGGGCGGCCAGAGTACGGAACAAATTGAATATCTTCGCGTGTTCGTCGGCCAGTTGCGCAAGAAGCTGGAATCGGAAGCCTCGTCACCGCGCTACATCGTTACCGAACCATGGGTCGGATACCGCTTCGAGCCGGGGAGTTGATTTTCCTTGCAATAGAGTCACCGCTGACGCTTATATCCGCCGACTCCCGCCCCGCAAAACACAATCGCCCGATCCCCTTCGTCTTCCTAAGTTCTTTATAAACACTTTATGTTCGTTTTATGCGACTTTTATGCCTGTTCGTGTTCAATGGTCGCGATCCAATTTCGTTCCGTGGAGGTTAGCCGTGTTTAAAAGATGGGCAGTCCTCTTAGCCGTCACACCGTTGTTCGCAATGGTAGGAACTACCGTCGTAGCGCAAAAGGCAGCAACCTCAAAAGCCCAGGACAATGTTGCAAAGGGAGAGCCGGAGGTGAAGCAGCTTTTGCCCCTGATGGACCAAGACAGAGAAGGCAAGGTCTCCAAGGAAGAGTTCATGAAGTTTATGGCGGCCGAATTCGACAGGTTGGATAAGAAAAACGAGGGGAAGCTGGACGTTAAAGAACTCACTCAACCACCAGTGCAGCCGATGAAGAGTTTCCACAAGTAAACCATTGCCGAGACGTCCCGCGGCACGCGACTGCACGACCCTCGCCTGAAGCAACGCCTTGATTTCTTCATCTCATTTCTGTGCTTTGCAGGCCGACACCCGTCCTTGGCGTGCGAAGAGGATAATTTCAGAAAGCAAATTTCCTGTTTTCAACTCGATCCTTCGTAACGAACATTCTACGAACTCTTTATTCAATCTTTATGGGTTTCATTATCCAATGAGTGGAGTCGAAAGGAATATTATGTCCTCACTTCACAACGTATGCGCGGAAGATTTGGCAAAACTCTTTCATCACTACCACGAAGCTCTCGCCCATGACTTCCACGGTCACGCCAGCCGGCAAGCAGATGTTTCCTGGGAGCAGGCTCCACAGAACGAGCGTAAATTGATGATCGCGGCTGCCCGGCTGACGCTGCTGGAACTGGCAGCGACGTCCGAGGGGGAGCAACCTAATCGGCAGTATTTCGCCAAGCCTGGGGAGGCGGATTGGGGTTGCTAGGCTTCCGGCCCAGCAACAATTCGGTCTTCTTTATGAAATCTTTACGAACCGTTTAGCCAAAATTTACGGCTGCGGTTGTCAAATGATTTTCTCGGCGTCTTCCTGACAATTGCCCGGACGGTCAGAATGAAACTGGTCTTCACATTCTTGGGTGGGGGCGCAGTGGTTTCATGATGCGCTTTCTTGCCGCCCTTCTAAAAGACAGGAGGAGTCGGTCGCCGAGACCGACAAGGGTTTACTTTGCGAAGTTCAATCCAGTTAAGGGACGGGGCGAACTGATCATTATGAATTCAAAGAACTACGTGCACAAATCAGCAGCGGAAACCGGCAAGCGGGCCGCCTTCATCTTGGTGGTCGCAGTCTTACTTACGCTGCCACTCCATGGTCAGCAAACAACCAATGAGGTTGCAGCCGGGGCTTCGGGATCGGATAGCCAAACGGCGAGCGTTGCGAATCAGCAAACCGACACGCTGGGAGCCGGGACCGCACCTGTCGCTCCGAACCCGGATCCTCAAGACTCAGAACACCCTGCTAACGGGCAGAGTTCAGGCGCCTCGGCCACGAATAGCAATTACGCGTTAAGGGGCAATTTTTTCCACCGTCTGGCGCAGTTCTATAGCCAGGATTGGGCCGGTACAAACCCGAGTGGACCCTCCGTCACCAAACGCGGTCTTCCTCCGCCCCTGGATTCGCCGCCGTTCCCATTCTCCGACTGGGGATACGGGGGATCTCCCGACATCGGCGCCCCCGATGGCAACACTTATCCTTTGATGTCGGCGCTTAATCTCGAGAACAGCCGTACGAAAGTCTACGGATGGGTCGCGGGCAGCTTCAATTTCAGCACCTCAGCCCAGAATAACTTCCCCGTCTCATACGACATTTTTCCCAACAAGATCGAACTCAATCAGGCAGTCGTATACATCGAGCGCCTCCCCGACACCGTGCAAAACACCCACTTCGACTGGGGATACCACGTGACCGGGTTCTATGGCATCGACTATCGCTTCACGACTGCGAAGGGCTATTTCAGCCAGCAACTCTTGCTATCGAATAAACAGTATGGTTTTGACCCAGTTCTGGAGTACTTCGATCTCTACTTTCCGGTCAAAGATGGCCTTAACATCCGATTTGGCCGGTTCCTCTCGGTTCCTGGGATCGAAGCGCAATTAGCGCCGAACAATTACAACATGACGCACTCGCTGCTCTACACCATCGATCCCTTCACCGACACTGGCGTCTATGCCACCCTCAAGCTCAACAAGCAGTGGATTGTTCAGTTTGGGGTATCGTGCAGCCACGACGTTGCGTGTTGGACCGATGATGCCAGAGCCTCAGGCATCTTTTGCTTGAACTATTCGACCTCGACCAACAACGACAATTTTTACGGCTGCGCGAATGGTATCAACAGCGGCACATACGGCTACAACAACCTGCAGGACTATGACTTCACCTGGTATCACAAGTTCAACAGCAAATGGCATATGGCGACTGAAACCTGGTACATGTACGAGCGCGATGTGCCGAACATCGCCGGCAACGTTGCGAATCCGATCAAGCCTGAACTTGGCGCAAATGGTGCGTTCTGCCTGGCTGGAGAACTACGCTGCACGGCTCCCGAGTGGGCAGTCGTTAACTACGTAAATCGTGAGGTTACCTCCAAGTTTATGTTCGGATTTCGGTCGGACTTTCTCGACGACAAGAAGGGGCAGAGGACCGGGTTCGCCACGAAATATACGGAAAATACGCTGTATGCCACCCGATACATTGGCACCACGGTTATGTTCCGTCCTGAACTCCGGTTTGATCATTCGTGGGACCTGGAGGCATACAACAACGGAAAGGCTAGAAATCAGCTATTTTTCGGCATGGACCTGATCTACAAATTCTGAGCTTTTTCATGAGGAGGTAGCTAACTCGGTCAAGTTCTAGTATCTATCGCTTCTGGCGACGATTCTTCGACAGGAGGGTAGAACCATGTTTCATTCATTTTCGGAAGGGGCAGTTGCCGGTCGTGCTTTTAGAGCGGACAGATCTGCTGGAAGCGCGCTGGTGCTACTGATGATCCTGTTCCCATGCTTATTGCCGACGCGTGTACAGAGCCAAACAGGAACTGCTTCGACGGATGCTCCTGGCAAAGCCCTGACCAGTGAAGGGCTGCAACAGAGAGTGGGGGAGCTTGAAAGTGAAGTAGCCGAACTGAAGCGCATTGTGAAAGAACTGCAATCAAATTCGCTGCCAAGCGGTTCGCAAAGCGTTCCGAACGCTCATTTGACGTCCGTAGCGCAACCCCAATCCGTTCCGCTGGAGCAAGCGACGCTTACGCCACAGGACAGGCAGAGCCTCGACTTCCTGCGCGACACCACCATCAACATTGGGCTGGATGGATATTACGAATACAACTTCAATGCGCCTGTCGGGCGAGTCAATCTGTTGCGCGCCTATGACGTTCTCAGCAACAGTTTCAGCTTGAATCAGGCGAGCGTGATATTTGATCACCCGCCGGAGGTTGCCGAGGGGCGCCGTTTCGGGGGCCGCCTCGACCTGCAATTTGGTCAGGCCACGGATACGCTACAGGGAAATCCCTCCAACGAACCCCGGCCGGACATCTATCGGAACATTTTCCAGGCTTACGGAACCTATATTGTTCCGGTTGGCCGCGGCTTGAATGTGGATTTCGGAAAGTTTGCCAGCTCGCTTGGAATCGAAGGCAATTACACCAAGGACCAGATGAACTATTCGCGATCATACTGGTTCGACTTCCTGCCCTTTTACCACATGGGCTTCCGAACCAGTTACCCAGTCAACGATCACCTTGCCCTGAACTACTGGCTGATTAATGGCACGAATCAGGTCGAACCCACCAACAGTTTCAAGGATGAGCTGTTCGGCTTTACCGCGACCCCACGCAAAACGATTAGCTGGACGACGAATTACTACTTTGGTCAGGAGCATCCCGATCGGTTCAGCGTGCCACCCACTTCGCCGATTCCGGTGCAGCCCGGCCTCAGTTTTGCGCCGATTATTCCCGCTCCCAATGGACGACTTCACATCTTTGACAGTTACGTGAGTTGGCAAAGTACTCCCAAGCTCACTCTGGCCATCGAGGGCGATTACGTCATTGAACGCCTCTGGAAGAATGCTGCGCCGGGAGAATCGTCGGCGCCGTCTCATACCGATGGCGGTGCCGCCTACGTGAAATATCAACTCTCGTCCAAGTTCGCGTTGGCCGGTCGGGCCGAGTATCTTTCCGATCGCGGTGGTCTTTTCAGCGGCCTGAATCAGGCATTGAAGGAAACGACGGCAACGCTCGACTACAACGTCGCGGATGGTTTTCTGATGCGGTATGAATGGCGCCGTGACTTTTCGAACCAGCCGTCATTCCTGACCAGTGTGCAAGGTGTGCTGAGCAAACAACAGAACACGGCGACGCTCGGTCTGGTCTGGTGGTGGGGCCGCAAGCAGGGTGCGTGGTGAGTTTAATCGTGGGCAAGATACGGATCGGAGAAAGTTCATGAAAGACATCATTTTCATAGTTGTAACGCTGGCATTTTTCGCCATGGCGTTGGCTTACGTACGATTCTGCGATGGAATTCGCTGAGGAGAAATGTCATGAATCTTGAATCGATCCTCATGCTGGTGGTCTGTGTTTTGTTGATGGTCTATCTGCTTTACGCGCTTTTGATGCCGGAGAAGTTCTAATGACGTTGAATGGGTGGATTCAGATACTCCTATTTCTGGTGCTGATATTCGCGATCACGAAACCGCTGGGCGTATTCATGGCTCGGGTTTTCAACCGCGAGCGCACGTTCCTTGATCCTCTGGCTCGGCCCATCGAGCGTTTGCTGTACCGCGTGACCGGAGTCGACGACAACCACGAGATGAGCTGGAAGGAGTATGCCGTTTCCATGCTCTTGTTCAGCGGCACGTCCATGCTTCTGCTGTACGTGATCGAGCGGGTTCAGCAGTGGCTACCGTGGAATCCGCAAAAGTTTGCAGCCGTCGCTCAGGATTTGGCCTTCAATACGGCAGCGTCGTTCACCACCAACACTAACTGGCAGAACTATGCGGGCGAGACGACCATGAGCTATCTCACCCAGATGGCTGGGCTCGCGTATCACAATTTCGTCTCGGCCGCCGTCGGTATCGCGCTTGCCATCGCTTTCGTCCGAGGCATTGCACGGCGGGAAAAAGAAACCATTGGCAACTTCTGGGTGGACATGACGCGCGCTACGTTGTGGCTGCTGCTGCCGATGTGCATCGTCTACGCTCTGGCTCTGGTTTCCCAAGGAGCCGTGCAGAACCTGAAACCGTATGACAGGGTAAAGCTGGTTGAGCCGCAGCAAGTGCAGAAGACCGGACCAGACGGAAAGCCGATGGTCGGCCAGGACGGCAAACCGGTGATGGATACGGTAACTGATCAGACCGTGGCGCAAGGGCCGGTCGCATCACAGGAAGCCCCCAAGATGCTGGGCACGAATGGCGGTGGTTTCTTTGCCGCGAATAGCGCCCATCCGTTCGAGAATCCCACGCCGCTCAGCAATTATTTGCAGATGCTTTCGATTTTCATGATCCCCGCGGGCCTGACCTACACGCTCGGGCGCATGACCGGATCGCAACGTCATGGATGGGCGGTGTGGGCCGCCATGGCTTTTTTATTCCTGTGCGGAGTGACGACGGCGTATTGGGCGGAGGCGCGTGGCAATCCGCTGCTGAAGGGAGTGGATCAGCACGTGAGCACGTTGCAGCCTGGCGGCAATATGGAGGGCAAGGAAGTTCGGTTTGGCATTGCCGATTCCGCTCTGTTTGCAACCGTCACAACCGACGCCAGTTGCGGAGCCATTAACAGTTGGCACGATTCTTTCACTCCGCTCGGTGGAATGGTTCCTCTAGCCAACATCATGCTCAGCGAGACCGTTTTCGGAGGCGTTGGCGCGGGACTTTACGGCATTCTGATCTACGTTGTTCTGGCGGTGTTTATCGCCGGGCTCATGGTTGGCCGCACTCCGGAGTATCTGGGCAAGAAGATCGAAGCCTATGACGTGAAGATGGCGATGCTGGTCACGCTAGTGTTCCCTCTCGTAATTCTGGTGCTCACTGCTATCTCATCCGTCCAAGGATTTGGGACGTCCAGCATCAGCAACCCGGGTCCCCACGGTTTGACGCAGATGTTATACGCCTTTACATCCATGGCGGGAAATAACGGCTCCGCCTTCGGCGGACTGAATGGGAATACGCTTTGGTACAACTCGGCAGGCGCGATGACCATGCTGGTGGGCAGATTTTTCATGATCATTCCCATGCTCGCCATTGCCGGCAATTTGGCCAAAAAGAAATATGTCCCGCCGTCGCTGGGGACGTTCCCCGTGACCACGCCTCTATTCAGTGTATTGCTGGTGGGCGTGATTCTCATCGTGGGGGCCTTGACGTTTTTCCCGGCACTGAGCCTGGGACCGATTCTCGAGCACCTGTTGATGTCAGTTGGCAAGACTTTCTGAGGAGATATGGCGGATAAGAAGAAATCGAAATCCATCTGGGACATGAAGATCGTGCGCCGCGCGCTTTGGGATTCCTTGGTGAAGCTGGACCCGCGGAACATGATGAAGAATCCCGTGATGTTCGTGGTCGAAGTTGGCAGCCTGGCCACGAGCATTCTGCTGATTCGCGATGTTCTCCGGCATCAGGGAGCGTTCAGCTTCAACCTCCAGATCACGCTCTGGCTCTGGTTCACGGTCTTGTTCGCCAATTTTGCCGAAGCCATGGCAGAAGGCCGGGGCAAAGCGCAAGCCGACTCTCTGCGGAAAGCCCGAGCGGAGACGATTGCCAATCGTTTGTTGCCCGATGGCAAGATCGAACAGATCGCCAGTTCCAAATTGCGTGCGGGCGACTTGGTGAGAGTTGTCGCAAGTGAGTTCATCCCTAGTGATGGCGAGATTCTCGAGGGCGTGGCTTCCGTGGATGAATCCGCCATCACCGGCGAGTCTGCGCCCGTAATCCGCGAAGCCGGCGGCGACCGTTCCGCCGTGACCGGCGGTACGCGCGTGTTGTCGGACTGGTTGAAAATTAAGATTACGTCCAATCCGGGCGAAACCTTTCTGGATCGCATGATCGCTCTGGTAGAAGGAGCCGAGCGCCAGAAGACGCCGAACGAAATTGCGCTGAATATTTTGTTGGCAGGACTGACGATTATCTTTTTGTTGGCCGTTGTGACCTTGCAGCCGTTCGCCATTTACTCCGGTTCGCCGCAGACGGTTTTTGTGCTGGTGTCGTTACTGGTCTGCTTGATTCCGACAACGATCGGAGGACTTCTCTCCGCCATCGGAATTGCCGGCATGGACCGCTTGGTGCAACATAATGTGTTGGCCATGTCCGGGCGAGCGGTAGAGGCCGCAGGCGATGTCAACACTCTTCTGCTCGACAAAACCGGAACCATTACTCTGGGAAACCGGCAAGCCTCGGAATTTGTTCCTGCGCCTGGGATCACCGAAGCGCAGATGGCCGACGCCGCCCAACTTTCTTCGTTGGCGGATGAAACTCCGGAAGGCCGCTCGATCGTCGTACTGGCCAAGGAACGCTACGCTCTTCGGGGCAGGGAATTGGCTTCGCAGGAAGCCACATTCATTCCATTTAGCGCGCAAACACGAATGTCGGGCGTGGACATGGATGGCCGTGAGATTCGCAAGGGTGCGGTGGACGCCATCACAAAATATCTCACCCAGCACGGCACCGTTCTTCCCAAAGAAATTCAAGCTGCCGTGGAAACCATTGCGCGCTCAGGGGGAACGCCGCTGGTGGTTGCCGAGAATCGTCGCGCCCTCGGCGTGATTCACCTCAAGGACATCGTCAAAGGCGGAATGCGCGAACGCTTCGATCAGCTTCGCGCCATGGGCATCAAGACCGTCATGATTACCGGAGACAATCCGCTGACCGCAGCCGCCATCGCACGAGAAGCCGGCGTGGACGACTTTCTCGCGGAGGCCACTCCGAAAGACAAAATGGACCTGATTCGGGGCGAACAGAAGCAAGGCAAGCTGGTGGCGATGACCGGCGATGGCACCAACGACGCCCCCGCGCTCGCGCAGGCGGACGTCGGCGTAGCCATGAATACCGGCACGCAGGCGGCGAAGGAAGCCGGAAATATGGTCGATCTCGATTCCAATCCGACCAAGCTCATCGAGATCGTGGAAATCGGCAAGCAGTTGCTGATGACCCGCGGCGCCCTAACCACGTTTTCCATCGCCAACGACGTAGCCAAGTACTTCGCGATTATTCCGGCGATGTTTGCCGCGACTTTCCCCGTGCTGAATACCCTGAACATCATGCAGCTCAAAACCCCGCAGTCGGCAATTTTGTCGGCGGTCATTTTCAATGCTCTGATCATTGTTGCTTTAATTCCCCTGGCCCTGCGCGGCGTGAAGTATCGGCCCATGGGAGCCGCGGTTCTCCTGCGTCGGAACCTCTGGATCTACGGCGTTGGCGGTATCATTGTGCCGTTCGTTGGAATCAAGCTGATCGATATGTTCATTACCCGCGTAGGGATGGCCTGAGAGGATCGTCATGAAAAAGAATTTGATAACTTCGGTGCTGATGACGATCGTGACCACGGTGCTGCTGGGGATCGTTTATCCGTTGGTGGTCACGGGACTGGCGCAACTGTTTTTCAAAGACAAAGCCAACGGGCAGTTGGTTGTTCAAAATGGCAAAGTCGTAGGTTCGCACATCATCGGTCAGGCATTCGTCGGCCCCGGCTACTTTCATTCGCGGCCTTCCGCGGCGGGAAACGGATACGACGCTGCGAATTCCAACGGTTCTCAACTCGGTCCCACCAACCAGCATCTGATTGACCGGGTGAAGGCGGATGTCGCCACTAACCAGGCGGATCATCCGGGTCAGCCCGTGCCTGTCGATTTGATAACGGCGTCAGCTTCCGGCCTCGACCCCGACATCTCTCCCGCCGCGGCTGAGTTTCAAGTTTCACGGGTCGCAAAACAACGTGGAGCTTCCGAAGATCAAGTAGAGCGCCTCGTTCAGGAGCACACTCTGCCGCGCCAACTAGGTCTGCTCGGAGAACCGCGTGTCAACGTGCTTGAGTTGAATCTCGATCTGGACGCCAAGTTCGCCAAGAAGTGATGCTCGATGGAAGCCGGCCTCCATTAGAAATGCCGCTGCGAATGCTAAACTTTCAATCGTGGCCCGCATCGACCATCTGGAATGCACAAAATGTGGCGCATCGATTGACGCCGCTCGTCCGCAGACGGTTTGTCCGAAAGATGGCGGTGTTCTCTACGTCCGCTATAAGCTCGCCCCGCTGAAATCTAAATTCACGCCTGCTTCGCTGGTTGGGCGCACGCCCACCCTGTGGCGCTACGCCGAGGTTCTGCCAGAAGCCGAGCCGGTCTCGCTGGGCGAGGGTTTTACGCCGATGCTACACTCCCGTGAGTTCCCCAACGTCTATATAAAGGATGAAGGTTTAAACCCCACCGGCTCGTTCAAGGCTCGCGGCATGTCGGCTGCCGTCACGATGGCGAAATCGTACGGCCTGAAAAAATTGGCTGCTCCCTCCGCGGGAAACGCAGGCAGTGCCCTGGCAGCTTATGCCGCCGCGGCTGGCCTGCAGGCATATATCTTCATGCCCAAAGACGTACCGCGCGCCAATCGAGTCGAGTGCGAGACCTACGGCGCAAACGTCACTTTGGTCGACGGCTTGATCAGCGATTGTGCGCGCATGGTTGCCGAGAGAAAAGAAAAAGAAGGCTGGTTCGATGTTTCCACGCTTAAAGAGCCTTTTCGCTTGGAAGGCAAGAAGACTATGGGCTACGAAGTCGCTGAACAATTGGGATGGCGGATGCCGCAGGGCATTATTTATCCCACTGGCGGCGGAGTCGGCCTGATCGGGATGTGGAAAGCGTTTCAAGAGATGCAGGACCTGGGCTGGATCGGCGCGGAGCGTCCCCAGATGATCGCAGTCCAGGCGGCTGGCTGCGCTCCTATCGCGAAAGCGTGGGACGATGCAAAGCCCACTGCGGAATTCTGGCCGAACGCCGCCACCTTGGCCGCGGGTCTTCGTGTGCCCAAGGCATATGGGGACTATTTAATTCTCGATATTCTCAAGAAGAGCGGCGGAGTTGCACTGGCCGTCACCGACGACCAAATCATGGACGCAGTGCGGGAATGGGGCCGAGTAGAAGGAGTCTTTGCCGCGCCGGAAGGAGCGGCCGCGCTGGCTGCGTATCGCAAGTTGCGCGCCAGTACTTTCTTCGGTCCGGACGACACGGTGGTCTTGTTTAATACGGGCTCGGGCTTGAAGTATCTGGATGTGATCGAGGATCAGAAAAAGTCCGAGCATCGACTGGCTCCCGCCTCGCGGCAAATCGGCGGAATCATTGGACCTTATTAGTAGCGCCGCCGTCCCGGCTGTCGCGGAAGTGTCCCGTCTCCACCACCGAGGGCAGGATGCCCTCAGGACAGCTGGCAGGATGCCAGCGCTACAAAGAGGCAGATTGTGACCGAACATCTCTACTATCACGATTCTTTTCTGTACGAATTCGACGCGGAAGTCTTGGATCTTGCGTCGCCCGCTGAATCTCGTCCTGCCGTCATCCTGGACCGAACTGCCTTCTATCCCACCAGTGGCGGGCAGATTTTCGACACGGGCTGGATTCTTCCCAGCCAGACGAGCAGCAAATTGCGCGTGACCGAGGTGACGGAAAGAGAGGATGGGCAGATCCTCCACGTGCTGGAGAATGCGGAATCGATTCACAAGGGAGTCCGCGTACATGGCCTGATTGACGTTGACCGTCGCCGCGATCACATGCAGCAGCATTCTGGCCAGCATGTGCTTTCGGCAGCCTTCGTACGCTTGTTCAATTTGCCCACGGTTTCGTTTCACATGGGTGCGGAGTCCTGTTCCATCGACTTGGAAACGAACCATCTAACTGGTGGTCAAGTCGAAGCCGCCGAGGTGTTGGCGAATGATGTCGTCATGCAGAACCGCGCTGTCAGTACCCGTTTTGTGACGCGGGAAGAGGCGCAGAGTTTAGGACTGCGCAAGATTCCGCCGCTTGAAAGCGATAAGCTCAGGCTCATCGATGTGCACGATTTTGATTTGATCGCGTGCGGCGGTACGCACGTCTCGGCGACCGGACAGATCGGCTGCATCCTGCTAAGGAAAACAGAAAAGACTCGGCAGGGATGGCGAGTCGAGTTCGTTTGTGGCAAACGCGCCGTCGCTACCGCGCGACACGACTACGGCGTTCTAGCAGAGTCTGGCGGTCTGCTTTCCAGCCACATTTGGGATGTTCCGCAACAGCTACGGAAGTTGCAGCAGGAATCGCGAGTCGTGCGGAAATCGGGTGAGCACCTGCTGGAGGAGTTGGCCGCCTTATATGCCAGCCGCTTGCTTGCCGAAACTCCGGAGAGCGGCGGTCGAAAAATCATAATTCGCACTTTGCCTGACCGCGACCTGACGTTCATTAAATTGCTGGCCCAAAGGTTGACTCGTCAGAGTGCGGGAGTCATCGCACTTCTTGGAACCACTTCTGAGCCGGCCGCATTAGTATTTGCTCAATCCCCCGGGCAACAGTTCGACATGGGAGGGCTGATGAAGGAAATGCTCGCTCGCCTCGGCGGACGCGGCGGGGGAAGCAAGGACATGGCGCAGGGCGGACCTACACGAATCGAAGGACTGGAGCCAGCCCTTGCCGAGCTCGCGGCCCAGCTGCGCGAGCATAGCGGCTAGAAACGTAGCAAGCTACGTTTCTACGGTTCAATTCTCTCTGTAGAAACGTTGCTTGCAACGTCTCCGCTTGGCCTGACGGCCAAGGGTGGCCTGTCCCCACGCGAAGCGCCGTGCTACATTCTCCTCAGCGGATCTCTTCAACGGCGAACCATGGAACAGCGCCTCATCCTTATCAATCTGTTAATCAAGCTCGGCGTAGCGGCCGCCGTGGCGAGCGTTCTCGTCCGTTCGGTTGAATTTAAATCTCTTCTGTTCCGCGAAAGTCGCGCTCTGAAGCATCGGATTTACCTCATTCTATGGATCGGCGTTCCGATGGCCTTGGGCGTATGGGTCCGCTTTATTCAAACAAGTTTCTTAGCCGGAGATTTATCTTTTGAAACCACGGTCCTTCTAGGTGTTATTGGTGGCCGGTTCACGGGGATGGTGGGCGGAGCGGTTCTAGCTCTTCCGGCCCTTTTGCATGGGGAGTGGGCCACTCTACCGTTCAACCTTCTGGTAGGTTTCGTCGCCGGACAACTGCGCACCCTCACTCCCGACCGGGAAGACATCTGGTCATTCTCTCCTTTCATCGATCTGAGCATTTATCGCATGATCCGGCGCAATCTGCCCACTCCCCGCCTGTTCGACTGGCAGACCATGTTCTTCGTTACCATCATCGCGCTGCGTTTCGTGCAGACAGAGATCTCTCACTTCCTGCCAAATGCCACTTTCAGCCTGGAGAGTCCAAACCTGTGGGTGGAAGCGCTGATCTACGCCACCTCGGCTACGGTGATCGGGATAGAACTGAAGATCTGGAACAGCGTTCGCATCCAGATCAAGCTCGAAGAACAGGAGCGCTTGCTGCTGCAATCCCGAATGGAAGCGCTGCAAAACCAAATCAACCCGCACTTCCTGTTCAATACCCTGAACTCAGTCTCCTCGCTGGTGCGCTTCGATCCTGATACGGCGCGCGAACTGATCATCAAGCTGGCCACGATTCTACGACGACTACTGAGCAGCGGCGACGCCTTTGTACCTCTGCGCGAAGAACTGGAGTTCATCGATAATTACCTCGACATCGAAGTAGTCCGTTTCGGACGCGACAAACTACGGGTCATGAAGGAGCTGGAGCCCGCGTCACTCGATGTGATGGTGCCCAGTATGCTGCTGCAGCCCCTGGTCGAGAACTCGATCAAACATGGTCTCTCCTCTAAGATTGAAGGTGGCAGCATCTTCCTGCGCAGCCGGTTGACGGACTCCCAGCTGATTATCGAGGTGGAAGACGATGGCGTGGGCATGGCTGCCGCGAACTTGTTGGAAAAGCCCAGCGGCCTGGGCGGAACCGGAATTGGGATGGCCAACGTCGTCGAGCGGCTGAAAGTGTTGTACGGAGACACGGCTCGCATGACCGTCGATAGCCATGAAGGGAAGGGAACGCTGATTCGCTTGCGCCTGCCCGTCCTGCAGAGTGAGGGCTCGATTCCAGCGGCGCTCTACGAAGAACGTTCGAGCACGCGGCGGTAAAACTCCTCATATTGAGGGATGATCCTCGAGGAACAGAATCTGGACTTTGCCACTGCGCGGCACGCCTTCCCCATTTCCTGCAGGCGGTTTTCATCACTTAGTAATTCGATCGCGTAGCGCGCCATCGTATCGACATCCCCGACATCCGCTAAAAAACCGCTCTTTCCGTGCTCAATCACCTCAGGCACCCCGCCCACCCGAGTTGCAATGGGCACGACCTCACAAGCCATCGCTTCCAGAGCGGCCAACCCGAACGATTCCAATTCACTGGGCATGAGGATCAGGTCGGCCAGGGCCAGTTTTTCGTGAACGTCATCCTGCTTGCCCAAAAACAAAACGTCGTTATGAATTCCCTTCTGCACTGCCAGCCATTCCGCGCGCGAACGATCTGGCCCATCGCCGATCAGCAACAGCCGGGAAGGAATCTTCTTGCGGACGCGATCGAAAATTTCAATGGTATCGGTGATACGCTTTACTGGCCGAAAGTTGGATAGATGTACCATGAGGCGTTCACCGTTCGGGGCATACTCGAGCCGGCGCTGCGGAGCCTCGGCATCACGAATGTAGACGTCGCAATTCACGAAGTTGTAGATGACTTCAATATGGTTCTTGACGTCGAATTCCCGCAGCGTACGCTCGCGCAAATATTGCGAGATGGCAGTTACGCCATCGCTCTGCTCGATCGAGAAACGCGTGATCGGCAAGTAAGAGCGATCCAGCCCGACCAGCGTGATGTCGGTGCCGTGGAGCGTGGTCACAAAAGGCAGCTTCTGTCCTCTGGGCTTGGCAGCCAGCATTTGTCGGGCTAATAGAGCGCTCACCGAATGCGGGATCGCATAATGCACGTGCAGAAGGTCCAGAGCATAAAGTTCCGAGACTTCTGCCATTCTCGTCGCCAATGCCAAATCGTAAGGAGGATATTCGAATAGCGGATATCGCGACACGTCGACTTCGTGGTAGTGAATATTGGGATGCAGTTCGGTCAGCCGGATCGGCTGAGCATACGAGATGAAATGAATTTCGTGC
>Ga0210401_10002626_pt1 | contig 19777 bp, 16 predicted proteins | sample IncBWH32MmetaG_FD_150866 | JGI IMG/M metagenome (GOLD analysis project Ga0210401, IMG submission 150866) | Forest soil microbial communities from Barre Woods Harvard Forest LTER site, Petersham, Massachusetts, United States - Inc-BW-H-32-M | ecosystem: Environmental > Terrestrial > Soil >... | reverse complement strand
CATTTTATTAAAATGAGAAATCAATATCGAGGCTTTCAACAAAATCATTTTTATATCTAAGAGAAGGATAAAATTCCACTTATAGGTAAGAAATTAGCACTTTTCGAGGTACCTAGTAATTATATTTTATCAGGTCATAACCTCTAAGTTTAATAAAGTAGACTATACTAAATCCTTCCATTTTGACAAAACCCTTCCAAAATGAAAGGGTTTTTATTTGACCCTATTTTCTAAGTTTTCATAGAAGCCATTGATAGTAAAGGGGTTCAACCAATCCCAAAAAATTTGGAACAAAATTGGTATATGTGCCATCAAATAAATTAAAAACATGAGCGCAACAGTTGATTTGCTGAAAATTAAAAGTGAGTTAGCACTTAAAAATAACATGCACACTATTACTGAAAACGAAGTGTTATTTCTTTTGAGTAGTGAATTACCTCAAATAGGAATAGAAGTATCTAATCAAACAAGTATATACAATGTTATAGGTTGTTTTGCAGATGTTACAAAACACATGGCTAAAGTCGGAGATTTAAAAGAAGTAAAACATTGTTTTAATATAGCCGAAAAACTTTGGATAGCTGGTAATGGCACCGTTAAAAATGCCATTGAAAACGGATACCTGTTTTCTTTATCTAGTGTGCTTGACCTAAATACTAAAATAAAAGACCTGTTATGTGCTCCTTTAAGAAAAGAATATAACAGACAAGTTTGTAGTCATGGGATATAAGCAAAGCATGTCTACAAAGAAAGAATTAAACCCGTTTGAAAAACTAATTCTTATTGTCATTTCATTTCTATCTGCTTTATGTCTACTCATTATGGTTATTGTAAAAATTAAAACACTATTAAACTAAATAAAATGGAAACACTTATAACAATAACCTTAATAACTGCCGGACTTGCATGTTTTTGGCTATTCTTTAAATCGGTCAATTTTTTTGAAAACATTTAAACTATGACTGCACTACTCATATTAGCTATTGTTGTTGTTGGATACTTGGTTTATGTACTGCTTAAATCCGAAAAATTTTAATTATTACGTACTATGAATAAAAAGTTACTTGGAGTTGTTGTTACGTTTATAATTACAATTATTATAGCATATCCGCTGGGGAAATATATTGCTAAAGTTTTTAAAGGCGAAAAAACATGGCTTGACTTTATAACCCCCTTTGAACGTTTGATATTTCGTATTTGTGGCATTGACCCTGCAAAAGAAATGACCTGGAAACAGCACCTAGTAGCCATGTTAAGCATAAACATGTTGTGGTTTGTATATGCTTTTATTATGTTGTTTACACAAGGCTGTTTGTTTTTAAACCCCGATGGTAACCCATCTATGACCTCTGATTTAAGCTTTAATACGGCCATCAGCTTTTTGGTGAACTGTAACCTGCAAGACTATTCAGGAGAAACAGGCTTAACTTATTTAACTCAGTTAGTTGTAATAACCTTTTTACAATTTGTTTCGGCAGCCACAGGTATAACAGCACTTATAATAGTGTTTAATGCTATGCGAAATCAAGTAAGCGAAGGTTTAGGAAATTTCTTCGATATTTTTCTCAAATCAATTACCCGCATTTTATTACCTATTAGTATTGTAATTGCAGTTTTATTAGTGTTTAATGGAACACCTGCCAGTTTTGATGGAAAAGACACCATTACTACTCTGCAAGGTGATACCATGCAGGTTTCTCGTGGGCCTGCTGCCGGTATGATTGCCATAAAGCACTTAGGCACAAACGGTGGTGGTTGGTTTGGTGCCAACTCGGCACATCCTTTAGAGAATCCAAATTACTTTACCAATATGGTAGAAATAATTGGGCAGGTTATCATCCCTGTTGCCTTAATTTTTGCCTTAGGTTTTTATCTCGACAGAAAAAAGTTCTCTTACATCATTTTTGGAGTAATGACTTTAGGCATGTTAACCTTTTTAGTGCCTACACTAATTGCAGAAATAAATGGTAACCCTGCTATAACCAACATGGGCATTAATCAAAGTACAGGTAGCATGGAGGGGAAAGAAGTTCGCTTTGGTGCAACAGCATCCGCTTATTGGAGTATTCTAACCACAATTATTTCCACAGGCTCTGTCAATTCAATGCACGATAGTTCTATGCCTGTATCAGCTACTATGCAATTATTAGGCATGATGACAAATGCTTTTTACGGTGGTTGTGGTGTTGGAATTTTAAATTACTACATCTTTATAATTATTGCCGTATTTATTTCCGGCTTAATGGTAGGTCGCACACCTGAATTTTTTGGAAGAAAAATTGAAGCGCGGGAAATAAAAATTGCAACACTTATTGCTTTGCTTCACCCTTTTTTAATTTTAGTTGGCACGGCTACATCAAGTTATGTATTTACAAAAGACCCATCTGTTAACTGGTTAAACAATCCGGGTTATCATGGTTTTTCAGAAATGCTTTATCAATATACTTCTTGTGCAGCTAACAACGGAAGTGGTTTTGAAGGCTTGGCAGATAACAATAAATTCTGGAACATTACAACGGGGTTTGTCATGTTGCTTGGTAGGTTTCTCCCCATTATCGGCCCTATAGCTATTGCGGGTATATTATCTAAAAAGAAATATATACCTGAATCATCTGGAACGCTAAGAACCGATACTGGCACATTTGGCATTATGACTTATGCCGTTATAATGATTTTAGCCGCACTTGCATTCTTCCCGGCATTAGTGCTTGGCCCTTTAGCAGAATATTTTACACTTTATCATCATTAAAATAACATGGGCACTTCTAAAAATATATCATTATTTCAAAAAGACCTTGTAACAGGAGCTTTAAAACAAGCGTTCATAAAACTGAACCCAAAAACTATGGTTAAAAATCCGGTAATGTTTACCGTTGAGATTGGCACATTTGTTATGTTGATTGTGTTATGCAGCATCTTGTTTAACCACGACACATCACAAGGCAGTTTCAGCTATAATTTATTTGTATTTGTAATTTTATTTTTAACGCTGTTGTTTGCAAATTTTGCAGAAGCCATCGCAGAAGCAAGAGGAAAAGCGCAAGCTGAATCTTTACGCAAAACAAGGGAAGAAACTCCTGCAAAAAAAGTTTCTGAATTAGGAAAAATTTATTCTCATGAAATAGAGATTGTTCCGTCTTCTCAATTGAGAAAGGGGGATATGTTTTTTTGTGAGATGGGAGACATTATACCAACTGATGGAGAAATAATCGAAGGGCTTGCTACTATTGATGAATCTGCCATTACAGGAGAATCTGCTCCGGTTATTCGTGAAGCAGGCGGAGATAAAAGTTCAGTTACTGGTGGAACAAAAGTTCTAAGTGATAGAATTACTGTTAAAGTAACTACAGAACCGGGCGAATCTTTTTTAGATAAAATGATTGCCTTGGTAGAAGGTGCATCACGTCAAAAAACACCAAATGAAATTGCTCTTACTATTTTATTAGCTGGTTTTACCTTAGTATTTATTATTGTTTGCATAACACTAAAACCTTTTGCTGATTATGCCAACACACCTATTACAATAGCAGCCTTAATTTCTTTATTTGTTTGTTTAATTCCTACAACCATTGGCGGCTTGCTTTCGGCTATTGGCATCGCAGGGATGGATAGAGCCTTGCGCGCAAACATAATTGCCAAATCGGGTAAAGCAGTTGAAACTGCCGGAGATATTGATGTGTTATTATTGGATAAAACAGGCACCATTACTATCGGTAACCGTAAAGCAACCAATTTTTACAAAACAATGGATGCTGATGAAGACCATTTTATTGAGTGTTGCATCATGAGTTCTGTGTCTGATGAAACTCCCGAAGGAAAATCAATTGTAGAACTAGGCGAACAAAAATCTGCCGAACACGAAAAATTATTAAAAAGTAAAAGCTGGATTAAAGATTTAAAGAGTGCTTCTCAGGGCGAAGCATCTCTATATACCATTCATAAATTTACAGCCGAAACACGTTGCAGCGGTATTGATTTAGGTGCTAATAAACGCATTCGTAAAGGAGCTTACGATGCTATTAAACTTATTTGTGAAAAAGCAGGGAATAAATTTCCGCGAGATATAGAGGTACAGGTAAAAGAAATTTCTTCGCTTGGCGGAACTCCTTTAGTTGTTTGCGAAAACGAAAAAATATTAGGTGTAGTTGAACTACAGGATATTATTAAACCCGGTATGAGCGAGCGTTTTCAACGTCTTCGCAAAATGGGTGTAAAAACAGTAATGGTTACGGGCGACAATCCTTTAACGGCAAAATACATTGCAGCAAAAGCAGGTGTAGATGATTTTATTGCAGAGGCAAAGCCTATTGATAAAATGAACTACATAAAAAAAGAACAGTCTGAAGGGAAATTGGTTGCTATGATGGGCGATGGTACAAACGATGCTCCTGCACTTGCACAAGCTGACGTGGGCGTTGCCATGAACAGCGGAACGCAAGCTGCTAAAGAAGCGGGAAATATGGTTGATTTAGATAACGACCCAACTAAACTAATTGAAATTGTAGAGATTGGAAAACAACTTTTAATTACGCGCGGCACATTAACTACTTTTTCTATTGCAAACGATGTAGCGAAATATTTTGCCATCGTTCCAGCTTTGTTTATTACTTCTATCCCTGCATTACAAGGTTTAAATATCATGCATTTAAAAAGCCCCGAAAGTGCCATTCTTTCTGCTATTATTTTTAATGCCATTATTATTCCTGTATTAATTCCTTTGGCTTTACGCGGTGTAGAGTATAAACCAATTGGTGCAAGTGCGCTTTTACGTAGAAACTTATTTATATATGGTTTAGGCGGAGTTATCGTTCCATTCGTCGGCATTAAGTTAATTGATGTATTAGTTGGTTTATTCTTTTAAAAACAAAATATGAAAACATATATTTTACCTTCCTTAAAACTCACATTTATCCTAATAATCATTTGCGCCGTATTGTATCCTTTGCTTATTACAGGAATCGCAAAAGCTGCACCCGGTGGTGGAAAAGGTGTTACAATTTCAGTAAATAATAAAGTAGTTGGCTACGAAAACGTCGGTCAGAAATTTACAGATGATAAATATTTTCAAGGCAGACCATCTGCTGTAAATTATAATGCAGCAGGCTCAGGTGGTTCTAACAAAGCACCTTCTAATGCAGAATATTTAGCACAGGTAAAAGCACGTATCGATACTTTTTTGGTTCATAATCCTGATATGAAAAAATCAGATGTACCAAGTGAATTGGTTACTGCAAGCGGTAGTGGTTTAGACCCAGATATCTCTCCCGAAGGAGCCTTAGTGCAAGTAAAACGCATTGCTAAAATCAGAAATATAGATGAAGAAAAATTAAAACAACTTATCGTCGAACAGACTCAGAAACCTTTACTTGGATTTCTTGGCCCCAAAAAAGTAAACGTACTGAAACTAAATATTGAACTAAATAATCTCAAATAGAAACAAAAAAGAACAAAAAAACATGAAAACACAATTACTAAGCGTAGCTCTCTTTGCATGCACATCGATGGCTTTTGCACAAGGGAGTTCTAAAGATGAAATAAATCCGGCAGAACAATATGACGATAGCGTAAAAGTAAACAAACAAAAAGGTGAACCTTTAGAGGGCATGGATATGACTTGGCTAAATGGTGCCGACCGCCGCTCTACTCCAACTTTGGCCGGTAAATTTTTTACACCAACCGTTATGGTTGATGCCAATGTAACGCACTCCTTTAATAACCCCATTGATAACACCGTAGTTGGCTCAACAGCTTTAGCACGTAATAACGAAATGCAAATTTCAGGTGCCAATCTTGGTGGCGATTTTTATTACAAAGGTGCTAGAGCTCACATCGTAACTCAGTTTGGTACACGCTCTACTGTTATCCCTCGTAATGATTTAAGTCCGTATAAAGGCCAATATGATTTAGCCGATGTGTATCGTTATTTGGCAGAAGCCAATGCAGGTTATCATATTAATGCGTTGCATGGCATAAATATAGATGCTGGTATGTTTATGTCTTACATAGGACTTAATTCATATTATCAAGCAGAAAACTGGGAGTATCAGGCATCTTATACCTCTGATAACACACCTTGGTTTTTTAATGGAATGCGCATTCAAATTTTCGCCACCAAAAAATTAAAAATAGAACCGTGGATTATTAATGGTTGGCAAAGTTATGGCACCTTTAATAACACACCGGGCTTTGGTGGTAATATAACCTGGTGCCCAACCGAAAACGTAAAAATGTTAACTAACGATTATTATGGTCATGATGCAGCAGGTTTACCAGGTAGAACAAGATTTCATTCTGATAATAGTTTATTAGTGCGTTATTATAAAAAACCAAAATCAAAAGGCATTAGTCAAATGGCTTTTTCACTTACCGGTGATATTGGTAGCGAAAGTGGTGATGGCGTAAGTGGTTTTAAAAACAATTCGGCAGGTGGCCCGCAACAGTTTTTTATAAGTGCTATGTTATATAATCGTATTTGGTTTAATAAAAACAAATTTGCTTGGACAATGGGCGGTGGTTATATGAATAACCCTGGCCGTTATTTAGTACTTGCCCCAACAGGTGATGCAAGTCCTTTTCCAAATCAATATAATCCTACGCAAGCTGCAGGCACCCATCCTTTTACTGAAAACCCGGGCGACCAATTTATCGGTTGGGATTGTTCTACCAACTTCTGCTGGCTTCCAAATCAGCATGTAGAGTTTCGTGTAGAGTATGTTCATCGTGAAGCTAGTATAGGTTATTTTGCGGGGCATGGTGGTGTAACATCACCAACCGGTTACACATATTCTCCTTTACCGGGTAGCTGGGCACCGGATTTAGTAAAATCAGAAGACCGTGTAATTGTGGCAGTATTGTTTAGATTATAAACCATTGTTTGTTTAGTTGACTGAAAGAAAACAGCCCAATGAGTGAAAACTCAAAGGGTTGTTTTCTTTTAAAAAGAACATAAAAAACAGATGGTCAGAATTTTATACAACATAATATAAACATATGATTATTCTAAGGTCAATAACTATATTTATTCTTGCCGGATTTTGCGAAATTGGCGGAGGCTATCTTATTTGGCTTTGGCTAAATGAAGGCAAGTCTTTTTATTATGGAATATTAGGTGGAGTCATATTGGCACTTTATGGCGTTGTGGCAACTTTACAAACAGCTAACTTTGCAAGGGTATATGCTACTTATGGCGGTTTTTTTATTGTGATGTCTTTATTATGGGCATACAAAATGGATAATTATGCACCTGATAAATATGATATAATTGGCGCATTAATTGCTTTAATAGGGGTAGTTATTATCTATTATGCACCAAGAACATAAATAATATAATAAAATTGACAGGAAAACTTAAAATATATATAGGCATGAGTGCCGGTGTTGGTAAAACATACCGTATGTTACAGGATGCCCACACGCTATTAAAGAATAGTGTTAACGTGCAAATTGGATATGTGGAAACTCACAACAGAGCAGAAACCCAAAGTTTATTAGAAGGATTACCCATTATTGCTAGAAGAAAAACATTTTACAAAGGCAAGCAGTTAGACGAATTGGATGTTAACACTATTTTAATTTTAAAACCTGAATGGGTTATAATAGATGAACTGGCTCACACCAATATACCCGGAAGTAAAAATGAGAAAAGATGGCAGGATGTTTTAGATATTTTAAACGAGGGCATTAATGTAATTACAGCCGTTAACATCCAACATATAGAAAGCATTAATGAAGAGATACAAAAAATTGCGGGAATAGAAGTAAGTGAACGTGTACCCGATAGTTTTTTAAAGCAGGCAGATGAAGTAGTAAATATTGATTTAACTGCCGAAGAGTTAATTACTCGTTTAAAAGAAGGGAAGATTTATGATAAATCAAAAATAGAGCAATCGTTAAAGAATTTTTTTCAGCCTGAAAAGATACTGCAACTAAGGGAGCTTGCCTTAAAAGAAGTAGCTTCGCAAGTTGAGCGAAAAATAGAAACCGAAGTGCCTCGTGTACAACAATTAAAACACGAACGGTTTTTGGCTTGTATATCAAGCAATCACGAAGTAGCCAAAAGAATAATCCGTAAAACGGCTCGATTAGCTAATTATTATAACTCAACTTGGTATGTGTTATATGTACAAACTCCTAAAGAAAGTGCCGATAAAATCCCTTTGGATAAACAAAGACACTTAATAAACAACTACAAACTTGCCATTGAGTTAGGTGCAGAAGTTTTACAATCCCAAATTAAGTTTAGTGATGTACAAGTGCCTAATAATGCCCCTTTTATTTCTTTTGCCTCACCTGCCTCAAATATTGTTAATGCCATTATGGAAATAGCAAAGGATAAAGAAATTACAACAGTTTGTATGGGAAAACCCCATTTAAATATGTGGCAAATTATTTTAAAAACCAGTATTTTTAATCAATTATTGAAAGGCCTTTCTGAAAACGATATTGACTTAATTATTTTATCCTGATGTTTAACACCTTAAAAAATAAAATTACTATTGGCTTGGTTTTTCTATTTGCCTTGCTGTTACTTTCGGGTGGCGTCGGTATATATAATATATACAAACTAAGAAAAGAAGCTAAGGGCATGATTCAGGCGAATTATGAAACACTTAATTATTGTCAGGGTATCTCTGTTTTATTGGATAGTTTGCCATCACCCGAAAATGCTACTGAAATTGAATCATTAATTAAACTTCAACAAAATAATATTACGGAGATTGGTGAAAATGAAGCAACAGAAAACTTAGTAAAACACTGGAATAAGCTAAAGCAAAACTATAATGTTAAGGTTATTTACGTCATTCATGGGGATTTGAATTTAATTGAACAACTTAATATGCAGGCTATCGAACGTAAAAATTCAGCGGCAGAAAAAACGGCAGACAAGGCGTTACTGGTTATTATAGTTATTTCAACCTTAATTTTAATTTCAGCTTTAATATTCTTATTTCGATTTCCTGATTATGTTACTAAGCCATTAAAAAAGCTTACAAAAGGCATTAAAGAAATTGCCAACAAAAATTACAATCATAAAATAAATATTCAAAAGGATGTGGAGATGATTGAACTTGCCGAAGCTTTTAATGAAATGAGCGAGAAGCTAAATGAATACGAAAAAAGCAATGTTGCTAAGCTTATGTTTGAAAAATCGAGGGCAGAAGCGGTAATAAACAGTTTAAAAGATGCAAGCATCGGAATTGATAACGATTTAAGGGTTTTATTTGCTAATGCGCAGGCACTTCAATTAATGAATATAAAAGCGGAAGCAATAGTTGCAAAAAACGCAATTGATGTGGCTAAGGTTAATGATTTGTTTAATTATATCATAAACAACGAGCAAAGCTCTCCTTTTAAAATAGTTGTAAATTATAAAGATTGTTTTTTTACCAAAGAAAAAAGCGAAATCAATATTCAGGGTAAAATTATAGGAACTTTATATACCATTAAAAACATTACCAGTTTTCAGGAAAAGGATATAGCTAAAACTAATTTTTTAGCTACAATCTCTCACGAGCTTAAAACACCTTTATCATCAACCGATATAGCTTTAAAATTATTATCAAATGAAAAAATTGGCGCATTAAATAAAGAACAGCAGCAATTAGTTAATGATTTAAAAGGTGAAAATCAACGGTTGATAAAGTTGGTAAGCGAGTTATTAGACTTGTCTCAGGCAGAAACAGGCAATATAAATTTGAACATTATGCCTGTTTCTTTATTAGATATGGTTACCTATTCTATCGAAGCTTTAAAAGCACTTCTACAAGAAAAAAAATTGCATATTGAATGCCTTGATATAACGGATAAACAATTTATAAAGGTTGATAAAGAAAAAGCCTCATGGGTGCTTATTAATATTCTTTCTAACGCTATTCGTTATTCTCCTGAAGAATCCACAATAACAATTCAAATTTCTACTCAACACAATGGCTTATTAGTGCTTTCTGTACAAGATAAAGGAGCAGGAATTCCTAAAGAGTTTCAAAAGAATTTATTTCAGCGATTTTATAAAATCCCTACACCAAACGGCTCAAAAGGGACAGGTTTAGGTTTATCTATTGCTAAAGAGTTTATGGAAGCCATGAATGGAAAAATCTATTTAGATACCAATTATACATCCGGGGCAAAGTTTAATTTAGAGTTTATTGCTGTAGATTAGATTGTAATTTCGTAAAGAAAGAAAAATTACTTTTCTATTCCATACTCCTCCATTTTACGATATAAGGTTGTTAAACCTATCCCTAAAATTTCAGCAGTTTTAGTTTTGTTGCCTTTGGTGTGTTGTAGTATTTTTTGGATGTGATTTTTTTCCATACTTGCCAACGAGTTGGTTGTTGTTACAGCATCTTCACAATGTGTTATTTCTACGGGTAATAAATCACAGGTAAGGGTTTCAGTTTCGCATAAAATAACAGCGCGCTCAATCATATTTTTAAGCTCTCTGATATTTCCTTTCCACGAATAATTTTTAAGCTGTTTTAAAAAGGCCGCATCAATAGAGGTAATTCGCTTTTTCAACTTTGCCGAATAAACTAACATAAAATGAGTAGCTAAGATCTCAATGTCTTCTTTTCTATCTCTAAGTGAAGGAATTAAAATTTTAAAACTGGCTAACCTGTAATATAAATCTGCACGAAAATGTTCTTGTTCTACTTCTTTTGTAAGGGTACGGTTTGTTGCAGCAATAATGCGCACGTCTACCTTTGTAGGTATAGAATCGCCTATTTTTATAAATGATTGTGTCTCTAAAACACGAAGTAATTTTGCTTGCAAATCAAAATTCATTTCTCCTATTTCGTCTAAAAAAAGTGTGCCTTTGTTAGCCTCTTCAAACAAACCTTTTTTATCATTGGAAGCACCAGTAAATGAGCCTTTTCTATGTCCAAATAACTCACTCTCTAATAAATCTTTAGGAAATGCACTACAATTAACCGCTACAAAGGGTTTATCTTTACGTGGACTTGTATAATGAAGTGCTTGTGCAAATAACTCCTTACCTACACCAGTCTCTCCTTCCAGCAATATAGTCGAATCGGTTGAAGCAACTTTTTTAGCCAAAGTAATGGTTTGTTGTATAGCCGCAGATTTACCAATAATAGCATCAAACGAAAGGGTTTGATTTAATTGCTCTTGCAGTTCTTTTATTTTAAATTGTAAATTAGATTTTTCAATAGCTTTATTAATAAGTGGAATTATTTTGTTGTTATCATCTCCTTTAACCAAATAGTCAAATGCCCCATTTTTTATGGCACTTACACCATCAGCAATGTTGCCATAAGCTGTTTGTACAATAATTTCTGTTTCGGGATACTTTTCTTTAATAGTTTTTGTCAATTCAACGCCATTCCCATCTGGCAATTTTACATCTAATAATACCACATTAAAAGGGTGTTTTTCTAATTGTTTTAAGCCATTTTTAACGGAATCGGATTCTACAACATCAAATCCTTCAACACTTAGTAAACGTGCAAGTAATTGCCGCAATTGTGGTTCATCATCGATGATTAATAGAGTGTTTAAATTCATGAATTAACTATACAAAGATATATCAATATACCAAAAGCTAAAGAGATTTAAATAAAATAGCCTAAGCAAATCACAACAACCCTCAAATTACTTTATTTAACTCATCAGTTGTTTATCAGTAGCTCAAAGATACATTTTGAAAGCAAATCGCCCAAGCGTAGGTGGCAATTAGCTTAACTGTTTCAGGGTTATTAGTAAAATATTACTTGGATTTTTGCCCTTTAACTTTATTAGCATAGTATTTTATAAACCAATCAGGAGCTTCTTTTTCATCTATCTTCGCCCAATTTTTTTTACCATTTACAATTTTAAAATTGGTAAACATATTGGGTTTATCTTTCGAATTATCGAAGAAAAAAGTTTGGTAACTTATTTGTGCAGCTTCAAATAAATGATTTAATGAACGATAATATCTACTAACTATTTTATCGGGCGGCACATAATGACCACCTTTTTTTACTCTTAGAGCTACACGTTCTTTATTAATTTCGGGGGAGTTAGTAGAAACAAAGTATAAATAAACTTTGTAACCTTTATCACGAGCCTGTTTCATAATATCTAACTTCGACTCATGAGAAAAAACAGTTTCAAAAGAAAATTTTTGATTTGCATCAAGCAATTTTTTACGTAAAAAATCAGCAATAATCTGAGCCAATTGTTCAACATACTTTTCCTTTTTAAGCAATATTTTATGCTTTTTAATTACATAACAAGTCTTAAATACTTTTAAAGGAAATTTTTTATTTATAAGCCCCGATGTTAAAGCAATTTGTTCAAACTCAATAGGGGTTGTTTTTATTTTATATTGTGTGAAAGTAAATTTTCCTTGCCTTAAGTCTTTATTAATATCATCTGCGTTTACATAAATACCAAAATCGATTTTTCCGGCTTCAGTTTTATAAGAGCGAACTGAATTAATCACAGTACTCTTGCCTGAACCGTTTGGGCCAGCAAAAACTCGCATTCGTAAAGAATTTTGCGTATTAATCGAGGACAAAGTGTAAAGGGCGTTTTGCTTTTTTTACTTTAGATATACGTACGATATGCCCATCAGCATCTTCTTTTACAATCCATCCGTTTTTTTCAACTACAGTATAACCTAACAAGTCTATAGCTTCATTTTTTTCATTTTTAGTACCTCTGAGTACAGCCCGCTCTAAAGCACGGGTAGAGAAATAGGTAACCCCTTTTTTAGGCCCCATTTTTTTTGCACTTTTCTTTTTAGCTTTTTTTGCCATACTCAAATATACAAAATTTCTTTCAGAAAATTATACTATAATTAAAAACAATACTTTTACTATTGAATTATAAATTAAAAAAGCCACACCATGCAAAAATGACTAATCATAGTCAATATTAACAATAACTTGTACCAAACAATTGTATTTTTACTTTCAAGTTCTTTTTGAAATTGTCTTCTAAGTTCAAGTCTTACAATTTCTGACATATATAGATATAGCAAGCCTTCTTTGCAATATTCTAATAAATTCTTATTGGATTTGTTTTCAAAAAAATAGTCTTCAAACAAGATATTTGAGTCAATGAATACATTCATCTTTTATAGTTGCTCTATTTTATTTAATCATAAAGCTACACAAAAGCATTGAAAGTTGACAACCCATTTTTGACTTTATACACATTTTATTTAGTACCAAAGCTCAAAATCAGTGCTAGTGAGGTTAACTCAAAATCTACGTTCACATATAGGTATTAAATTAGGCTTATAAGCCAAGCCTTATTTATATTTTTTAAAACAATCGTTAAGGAGTAAAGTATATTGGTGGGTAGTTATCCATTTAATTGCAATCTTATCTTCATTAGAAGAAAGAAAGCCAGTATAGAATGAATCAGCAATTACTTTCTTAGCATCTTGATTAATCAATCTTGTAGCAAAAAATACTTTTCCGTCTTTCTCTCTAAGTTTAATTAATTCTTCAAATTTTGAATATTTTGTGCCTATTGATGCAATAAAATTCCTCTCTTGTAATTCGTCTATAGCTGGAATACAACACAAGTCATTTACTGTTGTACCAGCTTCGCTTGCCATAGAGCCAAAATTGCGAATAAACAGATAAGCCTTTTTTATTAAATGGCTGTCCTTTTTGGCACAACCCACCAAGCCAGCATCCACATCCATTAATTGAAAGGAGACTGCTTCTAATGGAAATCGACCTTTATTTTGAACAAAAAAATTGAACTTTGTACGTTTACACATATCTGGTTCAAAAAATAATTCTGGATAACTATCACCACCTGTAATTAGTGAAGTTGTTTCAAGTCCTTTTAGATAAAGCGAATCAACCTTATTTGTTAATGCTTTTATTTTTGATTCATTCCTCTCATCATCACCTTTTTTTTTAATTACTAAAAATATTTGACACATTAATAGAATTGAACCGACTATTACAACTAAGAGTCTTCTTCTTTTGTGGCTTGTTTCACTCTCATTTACTGGGTGGGTATAGCTAACTATTCCAAGTATAACAGTCAACAGAATACTTATAATTTCAAATGTCATATACAGCTATTCTTCTTATGATTTTACAAAATTCCTTACTCCATTTCCTTACTCCAGAGGTTTAAATTTAACAAAAAGCAGATTAGAAGTATTTTAAAAATAAAAAGCCCCAGTAAAAACTGAGGCTTTTGTAGTAGCGGGAGAGTGACCCTACAATATAAGTTATATACCTTGATTTTACTGGCTTTTTTAGTTTATAATTAGCTCAATTGATACAGTTTTTTAGTTAAATTGTATCACTTTACTGTATCACTTTAACATGCCTTTTTTCAATATTGGTAAGATTTAGCAGGCTCCTAACCCCTAAATCTTAACTTATCTTTGTTCAATTACCTAAAGAACGCTGTAATAAAATCATTTTAATTTTACTACACAAAAGTAAGAAAAAAATCTCATTTTGCAAATTGGCTAGGCACTTTCTTATTTAAAATTAGTTATTTTTTAATTTAAGTTTTCGTTTTGTGGTATAGCCATAAATTTACCTATCACTCCGCTCTGAACATAATTCTGTCTTTTTTCTCTTAAAGTTTTTTGCTTAATTTTTTCTTCCTTACTATTTTTTGAACTACCTAATAATAATATATATCAGTAGGTGTTACATTGAAGAGCTTGTAGAGGGAAAGAGTCAAAATAAATTAAATGTTGTATTTCTAAATAAGCGCTACTTTATTAAAGTAATTGTACCTGAAAACTGATGGTGTTTTTTAAAGATGTCGTTAAGTTGCACTTTCCATACGTAGGTGTCTTCTTTAGCGATGTCGCCTTTTTGATTTGTTTTTCCATCCCATCCTTTAAAGGGGTCTTGGGTTTTAAGAATTAAATCTCCCCAACGATCGTATATCCATAAAATATAAGTTGTGTTATCCCATCCTTCACCAAGGGGTAAAAACTTTTCATTAAAAATATCTCCATTGGGTGTAAATGTATTAGGGGCATAAAAAGTAAATATATCATTTATGATTATTTGCTCGCTTAATGTATTATTACCATTAAAAAATTACCATGTTAACTTTTGTCACATGGAGAAGTAGTTTGTACTATTGCCCCATTAACATTAGTTTATCATTTTTTATAGTTGTACCATTTTCATCGGTAATTTTTATAAAGTAAACACCTTGGGTTAAACCGCTTAAATCTACTTTGAAATTATTGGCACCTTCGGTTGCACTATAACTTGTACGTAAAATTTGGTCACCGCTTAAAGTGGTTATGTTTACAAATATATTACCTTCAGTTTGGGCACTTAAGTTAAGATACACTAAACCGCTTGATGGGTTTGGGTATATACTCAACTTGGTGTTTGCACCTAATTTAGTTGCTACCACAACTTCTTTTACAGGCTCGGCTATGGGCGCTGTGCCTGTTGCATTGCTGGCAGATAACCTGCCACCGCCTCCATTACAAATTGCATTAAAACATGTTAAGGGAGACTGAATATAGGCATGCATTTCGTTTTGAGCACTAAAGTTATTTGTAAGATTAACTTCATAACCCGCTCTAATTATTACATTACTGCCGCTTGCACTTGCAAATGCGCTAGTACTTGGTACTACAACCTCGTTCTGGGCCTCATAAATTTGAGGGGGTATCGGAGCTGCGGGTGCTGCAATACTTATTGGCCCGGCAACATTAAGGTTATCATTTTGCGCAGTATATGCATCCGGAATAGAATAATCTATTTCTGAAACATAAATTTGCCAAGTAGAAAGAAAAGTCTTGTTATGAGAAGGGCTTTCAGGAGAATTAATTCTGTTATCCATCCATGCTGCATATGCTTTACCATTATGGGCTGTAATACCTATATAATCGCCCATAAAAACGTCGCTCGTACCCGTGTTCGCGTAATCTATAATTGGAGCGGTTAAATGTGGTACATCGCTTATTTTAATATTAGTGAATGTTTGGCTACCATCAGATGAGTAAGCAACATATGTATTGGTAGCATTTCCAAAGTTATTATCGGAACCATCCTGAGAATAGTATATTACACTTACTATACCTGTTACGTCATCAACTGCAATCCAAGGAAAAAAACTCCCGCCTATTACAGTAGTAGTAATATTTACAGGTTGTGAGTTGTTAGAAAAAACCCATGTTGTACCATTATCATCGGAATAACTAACCTGAATAATTGCGGTATTTGGTGCACCTGGGTCTGGGGTGGTGTAAACAATATAAATTCTGCCCCTATAATTACCGCAACTTTTATCAACTGCCATAGCTACATAATCTGTCATTTTAATATAACCGGTTCCATCGTTAGCAAGACCAAGTGCGGTATAACATGAACAAGAAATGCCAACTAAAAGACCATTTGGCCCACCAGTTAAATCGCTTTGATGAGTTGCACCACAATCAAAATCAACTCCACCGTTATATTGAGGATAAACTGCGCCAACAGCTATAGTAGTAGAAAGTACTGTGTTAGTATGTGTCCATGTTGCGCCACCATTAATAGAAACAGCAAAGCCAATATTACTGGCAGGATAAGTGCCCGTTGGATGTTCGGCCCAAGCAACATATACTTCGCCATTAGGGCCGGTTTGTACGTTGGCACCCCAGCCGAAACCTGTGCTACTATTTCTTAAATCGGTTACATTATAAGTAGTAGGAAATCCGGTTCCATTATTAATAGATTTAAAAAAACGAAGGTTGCCAGTACTGCCGCTTGAGCAATCAGTACTTGTAAACTCAGTACCTACAGTATATACGTAATTATAATAAGGGCTGTTTGGTTCATCATCAACTGCAATAGTTGGTCTATCAAAACCATCGGTACTGGTTACTACTCCTGATGTAGCTGTTGCAGGGTTAGACCATGTTGGAAGTGGTGAAGAAGCCCAAGGTGTTGCCCCATTATCTTGTGAGCTTACTAAATAAAAACCATTATGATTGTCATAAGATGGATTCGAATAATAAGTGTTTTCCATTGTTGAAATAAAACCGTAACCTCTGCCATCGAAAGCAGTTGAGGGGTCTCCATCATCAGGACTCCATGGCGGTGTGGCGCCTGTGTTATAGGTTGAAAGACTTGGGTAAGTTTCAGTTCCGTACCAAGTTTCTCCTCCGTCAATAGAATAATAATACGCTTGATCTTCTATTTGGGCAGTAGTGTTCAGTATATTTGAACTGGCAACAAGATAACAGGGATTGTTTTTATCGACTGAAATACTCACTTCTGATTGCGCGTTACAGCTGGGAAATAGCCGTATATCTGCTTTATCGGTTGCATATATACCCTGTGCATTAGCTGTAACTGTACCTGTACCCAATGTAGTAACAGACGGGCATGATTGAGCCTTAGTTTTATTTACAAGAACCAAGAACAGTAAACAGGCAACAAAATATTTGCTTTGTTTTTTCATGTTGGTTTTATTTCTTGTTATTTTTTAAAGCCTCAACTTCTTTTTTTAGCTCAACCACATATAGTGTAAGCTCTTCTATTTTTTGTAATAAAATAACATCGGTTTGCCCTAGGTTGTTTCCTGTTTTTTGTATATCTTTTGCAGTAGGTACGTTGGGTAAATGGTGGTTGGTTTTATAAAAATTTTCTACTTCGTTAAGGGGCATTAGCTCATAATTTTTATCAAAAACAAAATCTGCCCAATTACTTTCGGTTACCCAAATATTTGCATGTGCACCTGTGCCACTTGTACCAACAACCATATCGCCATTTACTTGTAGTATGGCAGCTACATGTGCTGCATCAGCAGGTGAGCTTTGTTTTTGATTACCAATAAGAACTCGGCCTGTGTTGCCTGTACCGGAATTAATAACGACATCTTGTGAGTTAAGATAATTAATAAAAAGGGCTGTACCAAATGAACTAATCATAGAATGACCAAAACCCGAACTATAACCCGATTGTAAATAAGTTGGCGTTGCAGTCATAGTACCTGAGAAAAAAAAACTACCAGACGGTACGTGAATGTTGCCATTTACATCTAAAGGATATGCCGGGCTTGTATTTCCAATACCTAAATTACCTGAGGAAAGGAGTGTCATATGTTGGGCGTTATTTGTCCAAAAATTAATTGGGTTACTTGTATTAGTTCCTATATTTAATATACCGGTACTGGTAAGAGCGGCCGTGCCTGCCTGCGATGGGCCGGAGCTTGTATATCCCCCACTTAAAGCAGTCAGAGAAGCACTTACATAGCCAGTTGTTATTGATGCAGTTGCAGCATAAGATGCATATGCTTCCGTACCTGAAGTAGCATTCGTAACCCTCATAAAGGTTGGGGCGTTTTGGCTTTTTTGAACTGAAAAAAGCTCGGCATTTAGTGGAGCTGCTGCGCCTACAATAAGTTGACCAGAATTGTTCAATGTCATTTGTTGTAAGCCATTTGTCCAAAAATTTAAAGGGGCAGTTGAAGTACTTGCTATCCCAATATTCATTGAGTTTATTGCGCCTAATGCGCTTAAAGCAACTGCGCCTCCGGCAAACATTCCGGCACCTGTTCCTCCAGTGGCAAAAGCCTGCATTTGAAGTGAAGGGCCGTTTGCAATTGCACTGTAACCTGAACCAGCTAAAGATGTATTATTAGTATTAGAAATAACAGCATTGGTAAGAGCATTTTGTTGTTTTTGTACAGAAAAAAGCTCACCGCCTATAGTATATATATTTCCTAAAATAACAGAAGTTCCATTATCATAGAGTACAGAGTTTTTTATGGTTGAAGGATTGCCTGAGACAGCATTAAATACAGATAAATAATTTGACGTTGATGCGCCAGAAGTAGTTTGTACCGGGTTTTGTGCCATGCTTGTTACTGCCGTAAACAAAGTAAAAGTCGTTAAGCCAAGTAGTGATGTTTTTTTCATGTGGTTTTTATTGGCAACAAACATACATGTAGGTTTTAAATAAAGTACTAGGTGCTTTACCAAAATGCATGCATTTTGAGTGAACGGTATGGTATTTTGAGTGAACGGTAATTTTTTGGAATTAGACATTGTTTTTTTGAACACAGTTTTTAAAAAAATCTTATATCAAACATATATAAGGATTTGTAAATGGGCCGTAGCCTGACAATAAGCGTGTTTGAGAGTTAGGTACACCCAGCAATTTGCCATTACAGCTAAAAAATTAATAATTGAAAAACTGGATGTTGTTTTTTTATGATTAATTAGAAAGTTACTTTGGAGTAATTTTTTGCCAACTAATTAAGATGTTTTTAAAAAAAATCAGTCGAAATTACTTTCGCATGTGCTAGGTATATTTACCCTAATTACCCACTCTCCATCCCTTCCGACAACAACAGAGCAACAAAAAGTATAAAGAAATTTTTTTTATCTTTTCTTTTAAAAGGAATTATCTTTATTTGCATATAAGAAGTTTTTGTTACTTAGATGAAAGGAGGAATAAAAAAAATATTTACCCCATTTTTAGAAAGAATATTTTTTCTATCAATAGCTCAAAGATACATTTTGAAAGCAAATCACAACATAGGTGGTAATTAGCTTAACTGGTTAAGGTTATTAGTAAAATATTACTTGGATTTTTGTCCTTTAACTTTATTAGCATAGTATTTTATAAACCAATCAGGGGCTTCTTTTTCATCTATCTTCGCCCAATTTTTTTTACCATTTACAATTTTAAAATTGGTAAACATATTGGGTTTATCTTTCGAGTTATCGAAGAAAAAAGTTTGGTAACTTATTTGTGCAGCTTCAAATAAATGATTTAATGAACGATAATATCTACTAACTATTTTATCGGGCGGCACATAATGA
>Ga0210401_10002625_pt1 | contig 19777 bp, 15 predicted proteins | sample IncBWH32MmetaG_FD_150866 | JGI IMG/M metagenome (GOLD analysis project Ga0210401, IMG submission 150866) | Forest soil microbial communities from Barre Woods Harvard Forest LTER site, Petersham, Massachusetts, United States - Inc-BW-H-32-M | ecosystem: Environmental > Terrestrial > Soil >... | reverse complement strand
ACGACCGGCCGCTCAGACCAGCAAGTCAGACGCGCCTTTACGACGCAGACGATCGAGCCCAATGCGCACCGTTATCATGGCGGACCGAAATCGAACGATTGACTGCGCCCCCGGCCAGGTCTGCTTTTGAGATCGCGTGCCGCTATTGTTTGGGAAGTTGGCCCTGGCCGGGCGGCTCGCAGTTCAGATCTCGAACTGGACGCCGATTTCCACGATTTGTCCGCTTGGAATTTGGAAATACGCGCCAGGCCGTTGGGCGTTGTGGTGCATGAACGCGAACAGTTCTTCGCGCCAGCGCGCCATGCCCGACCGCCGGCCCATCGCAATGATCGTCTCGTGACCGGTATAGTAGGTCACGCGACTGAGGTCGCATTGCGCAATTCGTCGGCGTGCCATCGCGACATTGAGCCCGTTCAGTTGCTTGAAGGTTTGATCGTCGCCCGCTTATGAACACCCAACTCCATCCGTTCGGATGCGGCCACGAGACGCATGCGATTGTTAAGTTCGTGAGATTTGCAAATCGGCCTGTCAGGCTGGTCGCGCTTGCACACGGCAATGACGGCCAACAACGCCCTGCGTCAGTTGTGCTAATTTGGTTTGTTAGGTGTCTTGGCAGGTTCAGATGGGCGCATTTGGCCCCAGGGATCGTATCCCTGCTTGGGGGCCGGAATCCGGTCCAGCGCCGCCTTGTAAGCCTGTTCGTCAACCTTCGGATGATTCTCGGCTGGAGGGCCCGACCTGCCGCCCTTTTTGCCGATACCTTGCGAATGAGCGGGAAGGGCCAGCAGCGACACAATCGCTGCAGCGACAAGTATTATTCGGTTCGCATTCGATTTGCCCGTCATGCGTCATCTCATTCGTAATTTAAGCGATTGGCGAGCGCTATCATTCCGCCAAGGCTTCAATGTGAAGAAAACACAGGGCTTCGTGTGGCAAAGGGTAAGCCATGTTGTCATTGTTCTTCATCGACTATTTCATATATAAAAAACAACCAGTTGTCGCTGCACCGCGATGAGAGATATCATTTTAGGCAAGCTGCTGCGGGAATGTGCGATGAATGCCGAGACAAATCTCCAGTCAGATCAATCGAATAGGACAAGGAGACCCGAATCATGGCCATCTAGGCCTGTCTGGTTCGGAGGCGTTGCTGTTAGAACACTTTTTCTGATCGTGCTCACCTTGATAACGGCTCGCGTGGCAAGCCCGCAGATGGAACATCTCACGTCGATTTACGAAACACCGGGTGATCTCATCCGGGTGCTGATGGGCGTGGGTATCTGCTCGTGGTTCCTCGTCAATCTTTTCATCCTTCCGAAAGACCCCGGCGCCTACCGGACCTGGATGTATATCGGAGTTGCGATATTGCCTCTCTCGGTGCTGTGCGCCGTCGTCATCTGGTGAGCGTGTTCGCCCGCACAACCACAGCGATTAAAAGAGACGGGGCTACGATCCGCTACCTTGCTTGGGCTGCAGGGGCGGATCCGCCGTTGCAATTAAAACGGCGTTCCGGCCGCTGGCGTCCGCGTCACCTGCTCGCGCTTTTCAAAACGCTGCTCGCGCGGTCGAGCGCGGAATGAGGTACAGATTGCGTGGATCCACCCGGTCGCACGGCACGCGAAAACCCTGGCCTCGCCGAGGAGGCGGTCCCTGCCACGGCATCCACTCCTGCACTGCGGTCTGGTAGGCATTGCCGTTTGGTGGCGTGATTTCGAACGTTGCCTTGACAAGCCAGGTGCCAATAGGCGCGAACGGAAGCTCTTCAGAATAAAGAACTCTCACAGTGCAGTAGGCCCTTTGATAGGCGGGTGCGGCCTGCGCTGGCCGGTTCGCATTGGCAAGCGTAGTCATTGCCAACAGAGAGATCACGGCGATGGCGACCTTCATGACGTGTTCCTCTAAAGCTATCCGGCCAGTCAACGGTTGCAGGCTGATCGCGGTTGTTTCCGACGATTGGGATCGCCGGCGCATTGGTTGGCTTTTACTTTACGCCAGCCGAAATCCCGTGCGCGCAGCTTACCAGCACAATGTAGTCGGGTGGACTGCTCGTTATGCCCCATATTTCCGTGATGATCTTGTCCTCTCCGACAACCCGTCCCTTTCGGCAGAAATTTCTGACAAGATCCAGAGCCATGCGGTTGCGATCTGCCCTCACGAGAGGATTGTATTTGATCTTCGGAATGTTTGAGACATGAACGACAAAGTTATACGGCTGATCCGGGGAAGCCCTTTCAACGAGCACCATTCCGCGCGTGTCGGTCCATCCGGGTAACAAGGTCAAGACGAGAATCACCGCAACAAGTTTGGCCATTCCCCTCCCCCCCGCCTCCACCTTATTTTGGCTCCGCCGCCGCGATCACCTCGGGCGGATCATCCATGGCACATTGGCGCCAGTCCGGTACGGTGCAGTTTGCGGGCCAATGGCCGCCGAGTGCCATGAACAAGGCCGCGGTGTCGGCGAGCCGATTGGCTTCGGTCTGTACGCGAATAACGGCCGCCGTCAGGTAGGTCTGCTGCGCATTGAGCACGGCGAGCTGGTTGACCTGACCTTCGTTCAGTTGCTTCTGAACGATGTCGAGGCTCGCCTTTGCGGTTTCCTCCGCGTGAACGGCGGCTTTCATGGCCTTGGCGTCCGCCTGCAGGGCGCGCAACGCGTCGGCAACGTTTTGGAATGCGGTGATGACGGCCGAGCGATACTGCGCTTCGGCCTGTTCGAGCGCGGCCTCCGCGGCCTTCTGCTTGTGATAGAGCGTAAAGCCGTCGAAAATCGGCGCCGTTGCGCTTGCGGCCAGCGTGTAGAAGCCGGTGCCGGGCGTAAACTGCGTGGCCCAGTTGAAGGAGGTCGACCCGCCATTGGCCGACAGCACGAGGTTCGGCAGCCGGGCGGCAATCGCAACCCCGATCTGCGCGCTCGCCGAATGCATCGCAGCCTCTGCGGCCCTTACGTCCGGGCGGTGATCGACAAGCTTGCTCGGCAGGCTGACGGGCAAATTCCTCGGTAGCTTAAGATGCGCCAGATCGAATTTTTGCGCGACCTCGTCGGCCGCGTATTGCCCCGCAAGGGCCGTCAACAGATCGCGTTGCAGGGCAAGCTGCTTCTCAAGCGGCGGAAGCAATTCCTCCGCTTGCGCAAGGGCCGCCTCCTGGGCGAGCACATCGGCCCGGGCCGCCTGGCCGAAGTTCAACTGGCGCTTGAGAATTTCCAGCAGGTTTTTTTCGATCGCAATGATGCGCTGGGTGGCGGCGATCTGTCCTCTCAGCGACGCTTCCTGGATCGCTGCAGTGACCACATTGCTGGTCAGTGTCAGATAAGCAGCCTCGAGCTGGAATAATTGCTGCTCGGTCACCGCATCCAGATTTTCGACGGCGCGAAAGTTGCCCCCCCAGATATCCGGTACGAACGACACCGTGAGCTGGTTGGTCACGAGCGAGAACTGGGACTGCGGCCCCTCGGTCGGGATCGACGGCACCTGACCGGGATTGGCCACCAGGATCTGCTGAGACGTCGAATTGCCGGTGACCTGCGGAAAAAATAATCCGCGCTGGGCGAGCGCGTTGTATTGAGCGAGCTTGATCGCGGCCTCGGCAGCTTGCAGGCTGGGATTGTGGTTAACCGACTGTCTCACGAGCTCGTTGAGCGGCGGTGATTTGAATGCTCCCCACCAGCGCGTCGCGACGTCCGCTCCCGTGATGAACCGCTGCCCAGGAACGTCCGGCGGGCCTTTTCCGGGATTTGGCGATGCGAGCTTGCCCTTGACATAACCGGTGATGTCAGGGGCGGCGGCGGGACTGAAATTCGGCCCGACCGCGCAGCCTGAATTGGCGATCGACAGCATGGCCAAGCCGACCGCTTTGGCAGCGATGCGTATCCTGGGCGCGCGCAAAGGCTGACGCTCTGCCAGGACAGGCAGCCGAGCAGCGGTTCGTCCAAGGCGCGACATTCGATCGGGTCCTTCAAGCAAGGGCACGATGCGGATTCCAACTATCCATCCGGATTGCCTTCAACGGCCACAGCGGCTTCACCGTCGTCCACAACCTCTTCCCGCTCCCTCGACAGAAAAATCTTCCTGAGCGCCGGAGCGACGACCAACAGAAGCAGCGGCCCGATGAACATGCCGCCCACAACTACCGTCGCCAGCGGGCGCTGCACTTGGCTGCCGATGCCGTGCGAGATCGCGGCCGGAAACAGCCCGACGCCCGCAGAGAGGGCGGTCATCAGCATGGGCCGCATCCGTTGTTCGGCGCCGTTGAATACCGCCTCGGCGATGCCCATGCCCTGAGCCCGGAGTTCGCGAAAATAGGTGATGTTGAGGATACCATCCATCACCGCCACGCCGAACAGCGAGATGAAGCCGATCGCCGCCGATACACTGAAATCCAGCCCAGCCAGATAGAGCGCGATCAAGCCACCACCGATCGCAAAGGGAATGCCGGCCACCGACAGCAGGCTGTCGCGAAGCGAATTGAACAGACCGTAAAGGAGAACGACGATCAAAAGCAGCGTGATCGGAATGACAATCATCAACCGCTGCTTGGCAGCCTGCAAACTGTCGAATTCACCCGACCAGATAATGCGGTAGCCGTTCGGAAGCTTGACGGCGTTGGCCACCCGTTCCTGCGCTTCCGCGACCGTGCTGCCGAGGTCGCGGCCGCGCACAGAGAACTTGATCGGAATATAACGCTGGCTGCGTTCGCGATAGATGAATGACGCGCCGGTATCGAGCGTGATGTCGGCAAGTTCACTCAGGGGAACATAGCCGTTGGTCCCTGACGGCGTCGAATAGGCGACCTTGACGGATCTGACCGCGTCGATGCTGCTGCGGTATTTGGGATCTAGCCTGACGGCAAGATTGAACTGGCGGTCGCCCTCCAGAACGGTGGTTGCGGTCGTGCCGCCGAGCGCGGCCTGAACGACGGTGTTGACGTCGCCGGTGTTGAGTCCGTATCGCGCGGCCTTCTCGCGATCGACCTTGATGTTGAGGTTCGGCTGCCCCAGGACGTGGAAAATTCCGAGGTCGGTCACGCCGCGGATTTTCGCCATCTCGGCCATCACCTGCGTGGCGAGTCCTTCCAGAACCTGAAGGTTCTGCCCGATGATTTTTACCGAATTGGCACCCTTCACGCCGGATAGCGCTTCCTCGACATTGTCTTGAATGTATTGGGAGAAGTTGAACCCGATCCCGGGCATCTCCTCGGCGAATTCTTTCTGCAGTTCCTCCGTCAACTTCTCCTTGGTCAGGTTTGCCGGCCACTCGTCGAAGGGTTTTAGTGGCGCGAACAGCTCGACGTTGGAAAATGGCGAGGCGTCGCTGCCATTGTCCGGGCGGCCATGCTGGGATACGACCGTGATGACCTCCGGGTGCCGCAAAAGAATCTCGCGCATTTTTCCCGTGGCGGCGGTCCCCGCATCAAGCGACATCGTCGGCGGCATCGCGGCGCGGATCCAGAAATTGCCCTCCTCTAGCGCGGGCAGGAACTCACTGCCGAGCCGGGAGGCCGCCAAGGCGCTCACGGCGAGGAAAGCCACACCGATGATGACGGCGATGGTGAGGTTGGAAAGCGCCCAGCGAAGCACCGGGGTGTAACCCCTGCGCAGCGTGCGCACGATGACCGTTTCAGTCTCCTGGATATGTTGTGGAAGCAGGAGTGACGCCAGAACCGGCGTTACCGTAAAGGTGGCAAGCAGCGCTCCGGCCAACGCGTAGCCGTAGGTTCGGGCCATGGGCCCGAAGATCTGCCCCTCCACCCCCTGCATTGTAAACAGCGGCACGAAGGCGGTGACCGTGATCGCCGCCGTGAAGAAGACAGCCTTGTCGACCTGCAACCCGCTCGCGAAAATGATGCGCAGCCGTTCCGTCCACCGCGGGGCTGAGCGGCCATGAACCGAGGTCGGATCAGGACCCCAGTAGCCTTCGGACAGATGCTGCAGCAAAGTCTGTCGTTGCTCAGGGCGAGATTGAAAATTCCGATAGATATTTTCCATCATGATCACGGCGGAATCGACGATGATGCCGAAGTCGACCGCACCGAGCGACAGAAGGTTGGCGTCCTCGCCCTGCAAGACCAGGAGGATAATGGCAAAGAACAGCGCGAACGGGATGTTCGCACTGACGATGATGGCGCTGCGGAGATCGCCCAGGAATATCCATTGAATGAAGAAGACCAGGAGACAGCCAAAAATAAGGTTGTGCAGAACCGTACGCGTGGTGATCCCGACCAGCGAGCTACGATCGTAGTAGGGAACGATCTTAACTCCTGGCGGCAAACTTCCGTCGGTGTTGAGCTTTTCGACCTCGGCCTGAACGCGTGGAATGATATCGTTGGTGTGCTGGGTCCGACCCATGACCACGATCGCGGTGGCGACGTCGTCGTCGTGATCCCTGCCCGCTATTCCAAGCCGCGGCACGAAACCCACGGAAACGCTGGCCACGTGCTTGACCTGGATCGGCAGGCCATTCGACTGAGTGAGGACGATGTTCTTGATGTCCTGAACCTTGTAACCCTTGGTAACGTCTTCGGCGCCGCCGTCGTCGACCAGGCCGACGCCACGGATGTTGACCGACTGCTGCCCGATCGAGATCTCGCGGCCACCGACATTGATGTTGGCGTTGCCGAGCGCGGAGATCAGTTGTGGGACTGTGATGTTGTAGGCCTCAAGCTTTTGCAGGTCGGCATCGACGTTGAACTGCTTCGTCGTCCCACCCCAGGCATTGATCTGCACCACACCGGGGATTGTCAGCATACGACGGGCGACGATGTAATCCTGAACCGTGCGCAGGTTGGTCAATCCGAAATGCGGAGGTCCGACCAGCTGGTAGCGGTAGATTTCGCCGACGAGGCTAGATTGCTGAATGGTCGGGACCTGGCTGCTTGGCAAATTGACATTCTGCTGCAGGCTGATCGAGGCCTGCGTGAGCGCGAAATAGAAGTCGACGCCATACCTGAAGGTGACGCGGACGAAGGACAGTCCGTAAAATGATGTCGAGCGGATGTTGACGACGCCGGGCGTCGGATAAAGCCCGACCTCCATCGGGATGGTATAGTATTTCTCCATCTCCTCGGCCGATAGGCCGGCCGCCTGCGCCGTGATCTCCAGAATGACCGGGGCCGGGTTGGGATAGGCTTCGATGTTGAGCCTCGAAAACGCGACAAGTCCGGCCGCGCAAAATACTGCAAGCCCCAGCACGATGATGGCGCTGCGCGTCAAACCGAACTCAAGCAAAGACTTAATCAAGTGATCCTGCCGTCTGTCCTAACGAGCTGCCCGTTTTACCCGGCTTCGCCCAATGCGAGCTTGTTGCTCAGGAAAACCGCGCCATCGGTGACGACGGTTTCATCGGGGGATAGTCCCTCCAGTATCTGGGTCCAACCATCCTGCTGCAGGCCCGTCTTCACGGTTCGCTTCGTGAAACGTCGGCTGTCTTTCGTGGACCACACGGTCATCGTCCCGTCGCCCTCGCGAACCACGCCTTCGGCGGGCACTGCGAGCGAACGAACGGGATCGCCAACCCGGATCACAAAACTCGCAAGCATTCCCGAGCGAAGCAGATGCTCGGGATCTTCGATTTCCGAGCGAACCAGCTGCCGGTGCGTATTCGGGTCGATCATCGCGCCAAGCGCCGTCACATGACCCTTGAAGACCTTGTCGGGATAGGCCGGCACCCCGACCTCGACTTCCTGTCCGAGCTTATAGGCCGGCGCGTCCGTCTCGATGACGTTCGCCAGCATCCACATCGTCGAGAGGTCGGCAACCGTATAGGGCGCGGGCGCAACACCCGGCTGGGTCAGAAATCCCGGCGCAGCATTGCGCGCAACGATTCGCCCTGCGATGGGACTCGGAACGACCAGCGTCGAATCCAGCTTGCGGTCGCCCAGTATCTGTTCAACCTCCGCTTCCGTCTTTCCGAAGATTCGCACCGCATCCTTTGCCGCCTTGAAATTTCCCTCGGCGGTTTGATGGTCCGAGGTCGCCTGGTCGACGTCCTTCTGGGCGCTGCCGCCCGACTTCAAGAGATTCAGGGCGCGTGCAAGCACGCGCTTCTGCAATTCGAGCACACCGGCGGCTGCGAGCAGCGTCGATTCGGCGGCAAGCAGGTCGGGGCTGTCGATCGTGAACAGCACGTTGCCGGCCTGAACCTCGTCGCCGATGTTGTAGAAGGCCTTGAGAATCTTGCCCTGATATTGCGAGAACACCTGCACCAGCAGATGCTCGTTGAAGTCGATGGTGCCAAGGGCCGTCTTGACCAGCGCGAATTCGCGCCACGCTACAGGACCGACCTTCAGCGATGCCGTCTGTTTTTCCGACAGATCCACGATCTGTTCGTCCGTCGCCCGGAACGAGCCGGGCCGGCCAGCTTCAACAGCAGCGACCTCTTCCTTCCGCTCCGATCGGCCATCGGCAAATCCGATCAGACCCTTGCCCCACACAAGCGCGGCTGCTCCGATCGCGATCAGGACAAGCAACACCGATCGAGATCGCCTCGACAGGTTCAGCAAGGCACGCACTCCAACGCCTCCAAATTTCAGCCATTCGACCTATTCGACTGCGTTTAACTTGGCCGATATGTTGCGTTACAGCATGGCGCTTACACTAACCTTACGGGCATTTTCTCCGGAATGGGTGTTTTATGAAGATTTCATAAAATAATAATAATCAAACCGAAATGTAGCTTAAAAGCCGCTCAGAGATTCTTCTGTTGCCGTCGGATTAATCAAGCGAAAGCGGCATTTATGGGCAAGGGAAAGCGTTACGACCCGCTTCGCTAGTATGTCTCGCATGCAGATGTCAGGTGCAAGCGTGCGCACTGTTGAATACGACGCAATGCTATTTTTTCACTATTTGCGAATCTTTATTTCCTCTTCCGCAAAAAGAAATTCTGGAATGCGGCGACGGCTTCCGGCGACCGCATCCGTTCTCCAAAAAACTGATTCTCCTGATCAATTCTGCGGACGAGATCTTCCGTCGGCAACTTCAACAGCTTTCGCGAGATCTCGACTGCAGCGGCCGGAAGATTGCAAATTTCTCGCGCCGCTTTGCGAGCCTCGACGATGGCATGCCCCGGCGGGACCACCGTGTTGACGAAACCGGCTTCGCGGGCGGCTTGAGCATTCATTGACCGGCCCATGACCAGCATGGAAAAGGCGCGCTGGTGGCCCACTATGCGCGGCAAAAGCAGGCTGGAGGCTCCTTCCGGAACAAGCCCATACTGAATGAAAGGCGATTGAAATATCGCCGTCGTACTGGCGATGACGTAGTCGCAATGAAATACCATCGTAGTACCGATGCCAATGGCGATGCCGTCCACGGCAGCAATGACCGGCTTTTTGTTGTTCACCAAGGACTGCAGAAAAATGACCGCGTTTTTGGGGCGTCCTCTGTCTTCCTTTGAAGTCGCGGCTTGCAGGAAATCCGATATGTCGTTGCCGGCGGTGAAGACCCCCGAGCGTCCAGTCAGGATCAGACAGCGGATGGCTGGATTCGACTGCGCTGAGTCGATCGCGTCGCTCATCGCAAGATACATTTCCTGCGTCAGTGTGTTCTTCTTTTCCGGGCGCCGCATGACGATCGTGCGCGTGGAATCTTCGTCGGTGACAATGATGTTTTCGGTCATGGTCTTTCCGGATGAGAGGGTGCCAACTGTTCGTCAAAAAATCTCCACGCAACTGAACCGCAAATGTGAGCGACCTATTGGCCGGACGGCGTACGAAGGCCGTGCCAGGCGTCGCGCACCTGATGATAATGAACTTCCGGCAAATAGTCCGGCGTATTGAGCTTGAGCACCTGGACATCGAGGCGTCCCACCGCGCTCAACAACGTGTAGGACGCGATCACCCGGTCGCGCTGGCTTTGAATAAGCCTGGTCCGCGCGCTCGTCAGATCCTGCTGCGCGTTGAGAACATCGATGGTGGTGCGCTGTCCGCCTGCGGCTTCGCGCCGCACTCCCCGCAATGCGGTCTCGGCGGCGCGCACTTCGGCCTCCGTCGCCGCGAGGGCCACTTTCGTCCCCTCGTTGCTGACCCATGCGCTGACCACGGCGGTTCGCGTCTGATTTCGGACCTGTTCGAGCACCATGCGGCTCTGCGACGCCATCTCCTTGGCCTGTCGGGTTTGCGAAGCCGCGGTGCCGCCATCGTAGATCGGCACGTTCATCTGGCCGATCACCGAGGCCTGATCGGTCGTCGTGGTGGTCAGCGTCTGATCGGTTTGAACGGCGCGGCTCGCGCTGGCCTGAACCGAGATGGTTGGAAGCAGGCTGCTTTCCGCAACCTTGATCGTTGTTTGCGCGATGTCAACGTCATAAGCCGCGCCAAGAATGGCGGGATGTTCATGGCTTGCCAATTGCTTTGCCGCTTCGAGTCCATTGGGCGATAGACCGTCGACCGTCGAGGCCGCGGCCAGTTGGGATGGACGTTGGCCGATGACCTGAGTGTAAGTCTCCCTAGCTATGGCGAAGGCGACCTCCGCGGCGTTGAGATCGGCCAATCCGCGGCTGACCCGCGCATCGGCCTGCGCCGTGTCGGTCGGCGTGACATCGCCCGCATCCAGACGCCGTTTCGTGGTCGCCTGAATTTCACGGAGCACCGCGACGTTGGCGCGCTGCGATTCGACCAGGGCCTGACCGGCAAGCACGTTCATATAGGCGGTCACCGCGTCCAGAAGCAGACCCTGGCCGACGTTGCGCAGCGCCTCCCGCCCCGACTTGACCTGAAACTCCGCGACGCGAACGCTGTTTGCGGTCTTGTTGCCGTTGTACAGGACCTGGTTCACGGTCACGCCGATCTGCCACGGACGCAAGGTCGCACTCTGTACGGTGTTGTCAGGCAAAGTGTTGCGAACCGCCTGCAGCCCCGCGCTCAGACTGGCCACGAGCTGCGGCCGATAACTGGCGAGCGCCTGCGGCACGTTTTCATCGGTGCCGCGCTGACGCGCTCGCTCCGCATTGAGCTGCGGATTTGTCTGATAGGCCTTCACGAGAGCCTCAGGGAGGGTCTCGGCTGCGGAAGAAGCGACTGCCGCCGGAAAGACGATCGCAATCGCGCAAAACCTCGCGCACGCACGGCGGAATGCCGCCTTGCGGGAGAGGAGAGCGCATCTGTTGGCGACGTCACTCACAAGTCACGATCACCTGTCATTCGGCGGGCGCCAAGCGGCCTTCTTCGGCCAAGCCGGACCTGCTCCGCTGCGAGAACATCGAAATCAGCGCCGGCAAGATGGTCAGGATGACGACGGGTGCCACTATCATGCCCGCCACCACCACGATCGCCAACGGCTTCTGCACCTGCGATCCGATTCCGGACGACAACGCGGCCGGCAGCAATCCCACGCCGGCGACCACGCAGGTCATCATGACCGGTCGCAGCTGAAGCTCTCCGGTGCGCAGGATCGCCCTGCCACGCTCCAAGCCCTCGTCGATCAACTGGTTGTACTGCGAGAGGATGATGATGCCGTCCATCACGGAGATGCCGAACAGGGCGATGAAGCCGATTGCGGCGGAGACGCTGAACGGAATGCCGGTCACGAGCAGGCCGACAATGCCTCCGAAGACCGCCATGGGAATCACGCTCATGGTCAGAAGCGTGTCGATAGCGGAGCCGAAATTGAACCAGATCAGCATCGCGATCAGCGCCAGGCTGATCGGCACCACGATCGACAGGCGCTTGATCGCATCCTGCAGATTGCCGAACTCGCCGACCCACTCGAGCCGAGAGCCCGGCGGCAGCTTCACTTGGTCGGCGATTTTTTCCTGCGCCTCCCGAATGGCGCCGCCGAGGTCGCGCTCGCGCACCGAGAATTTGATCGGAAGATAGCGCTCCTGCTGTTCGCGGTAGATGTAGGCGGCGCCAGACACCAGCTTTACCGTCGCCACTTCGCTCAGCGGGACCTGGGTAATACCGTTCGGCCCCTGGGCGCCGATCCGCAAATTCTGTATCGCCTCCGCGCTCTTGCGATACTCCGGCGCCAGGCGAACGATGATCGGGAAATGACGGTCGCTGCCGGACTCATAGAGGTCACCGGCGCTGTCGCCGCCGATCGCGGTGCGGATCGTGGTGTTGATGTCGCCGGGCGAAAGGCCGTAGCGCGCAGCACGGGCTCGGTCGATATCGATCTGGATCGTCGGCTGACCGAGAGACGTGAAAACCGCAAGATCCGTGATTCCCGGAACGGTTGCGAGGACGGATTTGATCTTGTTGGCGGTGTCGGTGAGCGCCTGCAGGTCGTTGCCGAACAGCTTGATGGAATTCTCCCCCTTCACGCCAGAGACGGCTTCAGACACGTTGTCCTGCAGATATTGCGAGAAATTGAATTCGACGCCCGGAAATTTTTCCTGCAGCAGAGCAAGCAACTTGGCCGTCAGCGAGTCCTTGTCTTCCCCTTTCGGCCATTCCTTCGCGGGCTTGAGCGGCGCGAAAAATTCCGCATTGAAGAACCCTGCCGCATCGGTGCCGTCGTCGGGCCGGCCATGCTGGGAGACGACCGAGACGACTTCCGGCTGGGAAGCGATCAGCTTGCGCATCGCATTGACGTACGAGTTGCCCTCCTGGAGAGAAATCGTCGGCGGCAACGTCGCGCGAATCCAGAGATTGCCCTCTTCCAGTTTCGGCAAGAATTCCAGGCCCAGGAGACGCACCGCAAAGATCGTCATGAGGATGAGCGCGGCACCGCCCACCAGCACCAGTCGGCGGTTGGCGAGCGAGATCGCCAGCATCGGCATATAGGCGCGGTGCATGACCCGCATGATCAACGTTTCGGTCTCCTGCACATGCGCCGGCAGGATGATTGCACTCAGCGCCGGCGTAATCGTGAAGGTCGCGAGCAGCCCTCCCGCCAGCGCGTAGGCATAGGTGCGCGCCATCGGACCGAAAATATTGCCTTCCACGCCGCTCAGGGTGAACAGTGGAATGAACGCCGCGATAATGATCGCGGCTGCGAAGAAGATCGAGCGCGACACGTCGGCTGCCGCGGTGAGAATGGCGTGTTCCTTTATGTCCATGATGGTGCGGGCGGAGCTTGCGGCCTGCTCGTCCTCTGACAGGAAACTGGTGTGCGCCAGCCGCCGGAAGATTGCTTCGACCATAATGACGGTGGCGTCGACGATCAGGCCGAAATCGATCGCACCGACCGACAGCAGGTTAGCCGATTCCCCGCGCAGCACGAGAATGATGACCGCGAAAAACAACGCGAACGGTATCGTCGCGCCGACGATCAGCGCGGAACGCAAATCGCCGAGGAACAGCCATTGCAGGATGACAATCAAAACGATGCCAAGCACCATGTTCTCCAGCACCGTTTTCGTCGTCGTCTCGATCAGGTCCTTCCGATCGTAAATCCGCTCGATCTTGACCCCGGGCGGGAGAATGGTGGACTTGTTGATGAATGCTACGAGTTCTTCGACCTTCGTGATGGTTGGCGTGCTCTGCTCGCCGCGCCGCATCAACACGATGCCCTGGACAATATCGTCATCGTCGTTTTCTCCGGCGATGCCAAGTCTCGGCTGCTCGCCGACGGTGACGGTGGCGACGTCCTTGACCAGCACCGCGGTGCCGTTGTTCGAGGCGATCATGGTGTTGGCCAGGTTGTCGATCGAACGGATCAGACCGACGCCGCGCACGACCGCCGACTGCGAGCCGATGTTGAGCGTGTTGCCGCCGACATTGATGTTCGAATTGCTGATTGCCTGCAGAAGCTGCGGCAGTGTCAGCCCGTTGGCGACCAGCTTGTTGAAGTCGACCTGGAGCTCGTAAGTCTTTGTCCGTCCGCCCCAGCTGGTGACGTCGATCACGCCGGGTACCGCCTTGAATCGGCGATTGAGGACCCAGTCCTGCAATGTCTTGAGATCGAGCACCGAATAATTCGGCGGCCCGACCAGACGGTATCGGTAGATCTCGCCGATCGGGCTGAGCGGGGAAATCTGCGGCTGGGCGTTGTTCAACAGCGGCGGAAGCTGGGACAGGCGGTTCAGCACCTGCTGCAGTGCCTGGTCGTAGGTGTAGTCGAACGAGAACTGCAGTTTGACGTCGGAGAGGCCGTACAGCGAGATGGTACGGATGACCTTCGAATTCTTGATTCCGGCAAGCTGCGTCTCCAGTGGAATCGTGATATAGCGCTCGATTTCCTCCGCCGAAAGCCCGGCGCTCTGGGTGACGACATCGACCATCGGAGGCGTCGGATCGGGATATGCCTCGATGTTCAACTCCCTAAACGCGATAAGTCCGCCGATGATGACGGCTGCGAACAGCCCCACCATCAGGAACCGGCGACTAACAGCAAAGGCGACGAGACGATCCATTCGATTGAGAAGTTGGTTAAGAGGAAGCGTTGATTAGGTGCCGGAAGCCGCCCGATCGATGAAAAGACTGCCCCTGGTGACGATTTTTTCTCCGGGTTTCAGATTGGTCCTTGCCTCGACGAAGTCGCCGTTGCTGAGCCCGGTTTCGATATCGCGAAGCTCGATTGTCTTGTCGTGGGCCACCCACAGGCGCACATGCTGGCCTTCATAAATCAGCGCCTTTTTGGGGACCGCGACCGAGGGATGATCTCCGCCGGTAAAGATCGTCACATTGGCGAACATCTCCGGCTTAAAGAGACCATCCTTGTTGTCGATGGTGGCTCGAACCAGAAGCCGCCGGGTGGCTGGATCGATTGCGGGGGCAACGTAGTCGATGCGAGCCTTGTACTGACTGCCCGGTAACGCGAGCAGGGAGAACGCGATTTCCTGTCCGACGCGAATGTCGGAAGCTTCGCTCTCCCTGACAAAGGCGAGCAGCCACAACGTCGAGAGATCGCCGATCACAAACACAGGATCGCTCGCGCCGCTGTTGACGAACTGGCCGGGCCCGACCTTGCGCTGCACGACCGTGCCGGCGAGCGGAGAGTAGATCGGGGTATCGGCGCTGATCTGTCGCGTTTGCTCGAATGAGGTGATCTGCTCTTCCGAACGGCCGAGAATGCGCAGCCGGTTGTGCGCTGCCTCGAGCGCCGTCTCGGCCGAGCGCATGTCGTTCTGCGCCGTGGTCAGATCATTCTGGGCCTGCTGCCAATCCTTGAGCGGCACAGCCTTGCCTTGATAGAGATCGTTCTGCCGCTTCTCGACAATTTCCGCCAGCTTAAGCTTGGAGCGCGCGCTGTTTAAGGCGCTGAGCGCCGTGATGAAGTCGTTCAGTCCCTGAACCGTGTCGGTCGCCTCGACGATGAACAGCGGCTGTCCCTGCTCAACCTTTTCGCCAGGTTTTACTAAAAGCCTGATCACGCGACCGGCGTAAGGCGAAAAGATCGGCGTCGAACTGTCCTCGTTGACCGCTATCTTGCCTTCCGTGATGTGCTCGGCGCGAAACACCCGCTCCGATACCGGCTCGATGGTGAGGCTTGCCCATTCCGCCCGACTCGGCTCATAGAACGGAAGCTTGGCCTTGGCAGAATCTGCCGTCTCGACCGATTTGGCGTTGGGAAACAGCACCCGCGCCGCACCGAACAGGCCGAGGCCGACGGCGGCGGTTATCGCCAGGACGACGGCCAACCGTCGCAAAATCCAGTTCCAGGGGGCAGACATATTTGAATTGCGCTTTCGAATTGATCAGCGATTGCCCCGCGAAGCACTGCGTTATGGGATTGTGCTTACACTAACCTTACGCGCTTCTCGCCGGTAATAATTGGTTTTGGGCCAACCCCCTATCAACAAGTGTTTTTTTGCCGATTCCGTGCCGGAGGAATAGCCGTAACGGCGAAAAACCCCGGTATTTGCCCGTTGTTTCGTCGCGCTGTTGCAGGAGCAGCCGAATATTATCGGCAAAATCGGCTTTTGCGACTGCGGCTTCCAAGAGTTGGGCACCGCAGCCAGAGGCGCCGACAGGCCAGCTCCGATCCCTTATGATTTTGGCTCCCGATTGGGTCGCCGATCAAGGGGCGCCGGCCAAGGGCACCCAGGCGGGGCGTCATAACGCACCAGACACGGATCGCTGAGTTGAACCTCTAGTTTGCTGCCGGCCCGCGCCACATCGGCGATTTCGGCCCGCCTTGATAGTGCATCGGCGACACTGGCTCGCCATTCATAGGTAGTGTCGCGCGAGTATCGTAAAGCGAACGTTGGGCATCGTACAGACGCACTTTGGCCTTCGCGAGAGATTCCGCAGAAATCCATGTGGCCAGCATTGCAGCAAGCAGGGCGAAACATCCGATCCGTATCAGCTGCATCAAGTCAGATCCCCGTCCTCGATTCATCTTTGGCCCGACCTCATTGGCGATCTTGGTCCGCCGAGGTAACGCATCTGGCCGCCTCCTTCTGCTTCTGGGTTGTTGATGCTGCCCAATCGCTGCTTCATCCGGTGACCGCGGCACAGAGCGGGGCGGCCGCGATTACAACCGTGGCCTTTCCCTCCAGCGCGAACGTCACATCAGTATTTTGCGACAACCGGCGCGCCCCAATGGAATTTGTAGTTCACGCCAACGAGCGCCGTTTGCGCTGTCTGCTTTACGTTGAGAACTTCGCCCGGCGGGAACACACCCGGCGCTGATGTAAAATGTTGTCCCGAGGTATCCTCGATCCACATGTAGTTGTATTCCGCGAACACCGACCAGTTGGGTGCGAACATCCATTCACCGCCGATACCGGCGGTCATTCCAGGCAACGTGAAAGATGCGGATTCCAAGAGAGCGCCGTTCGGCTGGAGCACCTGGTTTTTGTTTTGCATCCAGGACATGCCGACTTTCACGTAGCCGAGAAAGGAGGGCGTCCACAGATACCCGACCCGGCCGGTCGCGGTGTAAATGGCTTTGAGGCTGTTCGTCTCTGAGAAGGTCGGGAAATCGACGAGGGCGTGCCGGCCGTTGATGTTGCCGAAGTCGAAGGTGCCCTGCACGCCAAACACCAGATTTGTGGTCTGGAAATCGCAACCGACTTGCCCGCCGCCGATGAAGCCGCTGTCGTTTTCGCGGCCGTAGAACGCAAAGGATTGACCGATCGTGTCCTGCGAGAAGCGCGTCGTGTCTACCCTGGTCCATCCGCCGCCGGCATTGCCGCCAACGTAGCAGCCGGTCCAGTTGTAGAGAGGCGCAGCGACCGGAGCCACCTTGAGCGGCAAATCCGCGGCTGACGCAGCACCTGCGCTCGCGAGGCCGATCAAGATGCCCGCCAAAGCCGATTTCACGTGTCCGTTCATAGAAGCCCCCTAACGATCAGAATTTCGGTTATCCGCTTCAGCGCCGAAGCGATCAGTATTTCGCAACCACGGGACCTCCGAACTTGAAGTCGAAGCCAACCGTCACGACGGAGTAGGTGTTGTTGACGGAGAAGGGCAGTAGCCCACTCGGTGTGAGCCCATTGGGACCGGTCCGACTGTACTTGCCCAGGTCGTAAAAGCGGTATTCGAGCTTACCGAGCACGTTGTTGGTGATCGCGTAAGCGACGCCGCCTCCCGCCGTCAGGCCGGGCCGGTGATTGCTGAACTGATCCACCGGAAATCCGGGGTTGGTGCTTGTGTGAACAATATCACCGAACGCCACGCCGCCCGTGAAAAACAGGAGCAGGCGGTCGACGGCGATGCCGCCGCGGGCGCGAAGCGTGGCACCCCAGCGAAGGTCGCTCTGGTCGACAAAACCAAGCGCCTGGGTTGCGTCGCTGCCCTTGATGCCGGACCAGAAGCCGTCCGCTTCGAAACCGATGAGATAGTTGCCGCTCTGCCAGTTGTAACCGAACTCGCCGCCGGCGATGGCGCCGGTCGAGGTATAGTTGAACGTGAAGACTTCAGAGGCGGTGGGACCGTCGGAATTGAGCAAATCGTGGTTGCCGAAGCCGCCGCCGCCGAAACCGCCGACATAGAAACCAGTCCAGTCATAGACCTGCGGCGCAACCACGGGCGCCTTCGCGTAAGGGAGGTCGGCACCGAGCGCCGGCGACGCCAAGCCGAGCGCGCCGAGGAAGACCGTGGTGAGAAGAATTCGTTTCATTGTTAGCCCCTGTCGAATTGTTTTGGCGGAGCGCGGCGGTTTGAAACCGCCGCGACCTTCGCGCCCTAGAAGTGGAAGATGACGTCGGCCGCACCGATCAGGGCGAAGTTCTTGTTGAACGGGATGCCGAAATGCGGGTTGCCGTTGAACGCAGGTGCGTCGAGCGACCTGTAGTAGGTGAACTCGGGGCGGATCTCGATCTGCGGCGAGAACCAGTGCTGCCAGCCGATGCCGGTTTCGAAGTATCGGGTCTTGGTACCGGTGCGTTGACCCTCCTTGTCGTCGTAGAACTCAAGACGCCAGGAGATGTTGTCGAGCGGCGCCGGCTTGTAGTTCAGATACATCAAATAGGTCTGCACCGAAGCCGTACAGGCGAGCACGATCGCATTGCTACACTGCGCAAGGAACGGCGAGTTGAACGGAATGAATTGCGGCGAGAACGGAGTGCCGCCATTGTTGAAAATGTTGACCGCAGTGGGATTGAGCGCGTTGGGCACATTGTTCTGATGCAGGTTGTAGGTTTCGAACGAGACGTGCCACTGATCGTTGAACTTGTGATAGTAGGTCAATCCGAACCATTGCAGGTTGTTGTAGCCCCACTGCCCGCCATTGATCGCATCGGCAACCACGTAGACGTTGTCGTTGCCGCTGTCGCTGGTCCAGCGGACGCCAGCGGTGACGCTCGGGACCGCACCCGGATCCTTCAGCATCGTGGGGCCCGGATAAAGCGGATTCGGAAACGGATTCGGAATCGTCGCGCCAGCATGCCATGGCATCGCCTCGGTGCCGACGGAGACGCCGAGCTGGAAGAACCAGTTCTTCGTGACTGCGAGCGTGGTCTGAATGCCGGTGTTGGTGTAGTTGTCGAAGGTGTACGTCATCGAGTGCGTATACATGTAGTTGTTGGGCGCCAACTGCGCCTCGATGTCCGGAATTGAGATGTAGCGGCCGAACCGGATCAAAAGCCCTTCTAAAGGCCACGGGATGTACACCTCGCCATAGGCCATCGGCAGGTCGTAACCGTTGTTCTTATTCTCGTTCAGGAGCTGGTAGCTCCAGAGTCCGTAAGCCGTGGTGTAGCGATAATTCTCCCCGTAGATCGGCGCGAGACGGAAGCCCCAGTCGATGTGATCCTTCTGAACCGTGTCGGGCAGCCGCTCGATATAGACCACCGCCTGATCGAGCTGCACCGTGTTCGGATTGTAATCATACGCCGCCGGCGCATTGCCGCCACGTACGGTATTGGTCGAAAGGTTTCCGCCACCGTTGATCCAGCCATACACCTGGATGTGGTTGTCGTTCATCCACTGGCCTACGGACGTATTTCCGAGCGCCACCATTAGCGGACTGTCGATCGAACTTGGCCGTGTCACGCCAATGCTGGTCGAACCGCCGTAAGGCCACTCGGTAAACGGCATCGGCGGCGTGCTCTGCGGCGTTGCAGGCCAGTCGGCGCGGCGAGATGGCGGCGCCTTCGGATCGGCCGGCGCGGCGTCATGTCCCCATTCGAGCCTGTAGTAGTTGTAGAGACGCTCCCAGAACGTCGTGCCGAGATAGGCGTCGAGGCAGGCGTAGTTTTTGTAAGGATCCACGACACCCGTGCAGGCAGGCGTTTTGGCTGGCGCGGGCGTATCAGCCGCGTACGCGCTGCCAACAAAGCCGATGGCTGCCAGCGAGACGCCCGCCAAAAGAAAACTCTTCATGTCTTGCCCCCAAGCTGTTGCTACCGGCGCGTTAGAGCGCTCTTGCGATACCCATTTCACTTGGGACCGATGTTCATTTGGGGAACCAAGGAAATCGATACGGTTTGCTGCGCCGTTTCATTGAAAAAAAATAGCG
>Ga0210401_10002624_pt1 | contig 19781 bp, 16 predicted proteins | sample IncBWH32MmetaG_FD_150866 | JGI IMG/M metagenome (GOLD analysis project Ga0210401, IMG submission 150866) | Forest soil microbial communities from Barre Woods Harvard Forest LTER site, Petersham, Massachusetts, United States - Inc-BW-H-32-M | ecosystem: Environmental > Terrestrial > Soil >... | reverse complement strand
GCTTTCCCCGCTGAGAAACTGCAGATGTTTTAGCAGCGTGTAGTACGAATCATTCTGGTATCGGCCAGCCTATCCGAAAAGCCATCTGACGATCTCTTGGCAGCAAGGAATTGGTGAATACGTTCGCCAACTGGTACAACGACGAACACCGTCACAGCGGCAACGGCTTTGTGACTCCTGGGCAGCGTCACAAGGGCCTGGACGGCGCGCTGTTACTCAAACGCACCGACGTCTACGAAGCAGCAAAGGCGAGGCATCCAGAAGGCTGGAGCGGCGCCATACGCAAATGGGAGCACATCGCGCTTGTGCACCTAAATCCCGAAAGTTCAACACAAATGCGACCAAAAAACTGGGGAAAACCAGCAGCTTGACAGGGGTCGGATCGCTCTTATTGCGGAGGGCGAGAGATCCCCAACTTCTGCATCTTGTATGCCAGCGACGTCCTCTTGAGGCCCAGGCGAGCTGCCGCTCCCTGAGCGCCTCCGACAACCCAATTGGTTTCGCGGAGCGCTCGCAGAATCTGCTCACGCTCTGCTTGTTCCAATGCGTTGCCCCCGCTGACGGCTGGGTCATTCAAGATTTCACCCAACGGCACTCGCAGGGATGGGCCCGTGGATAGCAGGGCGGCCCGCTCCATAAGGTTCTGTAGTTCCCGGATGTTGCCCGGCCAGCTATAACGCGAGAGCGCGTCCATGGTTTCGTTGGGAATACTCTCGATTTGTTTCCCCATGCGCCGAGCGTACTTATTCGCGAAGTAGTGAACGAGAAGCGGAATGTCATCACGGCGATCCCGCAGCGGAGGGACATCAATCGGAAACACGTTCAACCGATAGTAAAGATCACGTCGGAACTTTTTTTCGGCAACCAATTGGGAGAGGTTCGCGTTCGTAGCCGCCAATAAGCGAACATCGACGCGCTGAGTGCGGGTACTGCCCAAGCGCTCAAATTCCTGCTCCTGCAGGACTCGCAAAAGCTTGGGCTGCAATTCGAGCGGTATATCGCCGACCTCATCCAGAAAGAGCGTTCCCTTGTGCGCCAGCTCGAATCTTCCAATCCTCTGGGCTATGGCGCCGGTGAATGATCCCTTCTCATGCCCAAACAACTCGCTTTCAAGAAGGCCGAGAGGAATCGCTGCGCAGTTCACCTTTACAAACGCCTGACCCTTACGAGAGCTCAGATTGTGAATGGCGCGGGCGATTACTTCTTTGCCGGTACCCGTCTCGCCCTGTATGAGGACCGTCGAATCCGCGGGCGCGACGATTCGTACGCTCTCGAGCACAGCCTTCAGCGGCTGACTATTTCCAATGATCTCTTCGAAATTGTGTTCAAGCCGGATTTCGTTTTCCAGATAGAACGCTTGCTCCGCCAACCGATCCCTAGCCTCCGTTATCTGCTTATAGTCCAATGCATTCTCTACGCCGATGGCTATCTGCGTTGCTACCTGTGTAAGGAACCCGACGTCGGCCTGACTGAAGGCATTCTCCTCCCTTCTGCCAAGTCCCAAGAGCCCAAGAAGGCGATTCCGGCTGACAAGTGGCACGAAACAACCAGTCTTAAGGCCTTCGGTGATAGCTGGTTCATCCTTCAGACCCAATTGAAGTACGTCCGAGGCATTGCCTATCCAGGGCTTGCCAGTGCCGAAGACAAAACCACCAAGCGACCCCTCCATCGAACAGTAATCCTCTCGAATGAATCCTTTGCCCTCCGGAAAATCGAGCGTGAAGGTTTGCATCCTGTTCCCGTCCAGGTCCGGCAGGAAGACGCCCACCAGATCGCATTGCATGACGCGGCGGACGCTTGCCGAGATGGCCCGCAAGAGATCGCGAAGCTGCAAATTTGAGACAACCTGATTGGTGATATCGAAGAGCAACTGCAACCGGTCTTCCGCTCGTTTGCGCTCGTCGATATCGGTAAGCAGCGTGTGCCAGCTGATGACGCGGCCTTCCGCATCCCGCACGGGGTGATTGCGAACCTGAAACCAGCGGTATACGCCGTCCGCCCGGCGGATGCGGACCTCAAAGTCGTAAGGCTGCCCGGCTTCGATTGCACCCCTGCTGTCGGCCGTCACGCGAGCGAGGTCGTCTGGATGGACCAGATCGTTGGTGGTCCAACTCTTCAATTCCTCGCGCGTCCTGCCGAAATATTCCACGAGTTGGCGGTTGAAAAGTTGGGGCTCACCAGCCGTGTTCATCGTTGACACGAGCCCGGGAATGGTGTCGACGATAAGGCGCAAACCCGCTTCGCTCGCCCGCAGGGCTTCCTCGGCGCGCTTCAGATCTTCGATGTCGGTGGCTACACCATACCATCGAATCACGCGACCGCTGTTATCCCTTAAGGGCTGAGCATTCGTTCGAAACCAGCGATAGCTGTTGTCAAACCGGCGCACACGTTGGTCTATGTCGCAGGGTTCGCCGGTTCCGATGGAATGCAGCCACGCCTTTTTCGTTCTCTCAACATCCTCGGGATGGAGTACGTTCGCCCATCCAAATCCAACCAGGTCCTCCAGTCGTACCCCGGTGAAATCCAGAATGCGCTGATTCAGGTATTCGATCTTCCCGTCAGTGCCCGCATACCACGCGAAAGCAGGAATGCTGTCGACGATCAGGCGAAACCCTTCTTCGCTTGCGCGCAGGGCCGCCGTGGCATGTTGCGACGTGTCGAAGTTCAACGCGTCGTCTACCGCCAGTGCCACCTGGTTGGCAACGAGGGAGAGGAAGCCGACTTCGTCCCTGCTGTAGGCGTCGGCCTCAAGGCTGCCAAAAGCGAGGCCGCCGAGGCGCCGGTGTACCGTCGTCAAAGGCAGAGCGCATACTGAACGAACCCCGCGGTTCCCGAGCATCGCGGTGACCGCCGGGAATCTTGTCTCCGCGTCCAGGGAAGGAATTATCAAGGGCTGTTGATGCTGGTACACCCACCAGCTGAAGGTCTCTTCCGGCGCGAATTGGGGAGCCTGGAGGGGAACACCTGGCTCTCCGTACGACGTGGTATTCATTTCATGCGCCTTCTCGTCGTAGATGCCGACACCCATGACATAGAAGTTCACCACGGCACCTAACTCTCGTGCGAGAACGCTGAAGAGTTCGTCTGAAGAGCGAATTGAGATGAGAGTTTGCGAAACTCGCAGGAGCGCTTCGTACCGATTACTTCTCGCCGTTTCGGCCGCTCTTTGACCCGTTTCGCTCATCACAGTCCTGCAGCGAACATTTCGTCGATCAGAGGACCAGGTGCGGCTTTTATCTGAAACTTGGTTCTGAACCGAGCCGGAATCTCCGCTTACGACGTTTCACGCCAGCCTCAGTTCCAGGGGCGCGAAGGCTCGTCAGAATTCGCGAATCCCTCCAACAATATACACTAGGGCGGGTACCGACATCATCAGGCATCCAGAACCTGTCCTACGCCCGTCTAGCGCAGCGACGGACCTCTGGCAGAACGCGCCAAATCTCCGCCTCCAAATCAATGGCTTTGCGCGTGCTGCGCCACCCACCTCAGCTTCTAAAACCTGTTGAAGCAAGCAGATGCACCCATTTAAAAATGCTCATGTTCCTTTGGTTCCTCAACTGCCACCTGCCTCCGCGCCGGTTGATCAAATTCGTCCCAGGCACTTTGTGATGACGGACAGTCGGGATCTCAAAGAAGTCGCCTGGGCCGTCGCCACCAAATCTGAGTTATGAGGTGTCGGCAGTCTCAGGCTGGCGGGTACCTAGAAAACGGTGGGGGCTGCAGCGCAAGATGCCGATGCTTACGGCAAGGAGTGAGGCACAGGAGTGCTCAAGATCACTATGACCGAATCGTCGGATGAACAAAGGTGGTCTTTGCAGGGTCAATTGGTCGGCGAATGGGCGGCTGAACTCAAATTAACCTGGCGAGCGGCCAACGTCGGAGGGAACACGCACAAGTGCATTGTCGAACTCATCGAGGTGACATCCATTGACCGGACTGGCGAGGCTGTTCTGGCGGAGATCATGAGTCACGGCGGCGAGTTCATCGCCAGCGACGTATACACAAAACATCTTCTACAGAACTTGCGCAGCGAGTTGGAGCGAAGCCGCGTGAAAGAAAAACAAGACGATGGTGGCCACCGATCATGAAGCCGAGACAGCACGACGGGGCGCTAAGCAGGTCAATCATTCACTATTGGCTACTGCGTCTATTGGCATTTCCAGATCTAAGGCGGCCGAGGTGAACGCAACAGAATACGACCTTGTTGTGATCGGCAGTGGCCCGGCGGGGCAGAAGGGTGCCATCGCCGCGGCAAAGGCGCGCAAACGCGTCGCCGTAATTGAGCGCGCGGGCATGATCGGAGGCGTGAGCGTTCACACCGGCACGATCCCGAGCAAAACGGTACGTGAAGCCATCTTTCAGCTGAGCGGACTGGCTGGAAGCGCGCTCGACGGCGCTGGTTTGCAAGGTCGTGTCGACATTTCCGTCGAAAGTGTCTCCGCACGGGTGAAAGCCATCGTCACGCGAGAGACCGGTGTCGTTCGAGCGCAGTTGGAGCGTAATGGAATTGTCATCTATCGAGGGAATGCGTCGTTTCTGGATCCTCACAGAGTGGAAGTTCAGGGCGATGGCGAAGGGATCAGGCTCAAAGGCACTAAGATCCTGATTGCCTGCGGTACCCGGCCCGCGCATAGCCCGGACATACCCTTTGACAACCATCGCATTGTGGATACCGACCACCTTGGCGATCTGGGTGGCCTCCCGAAAGAAATCATCGTAGTGGGAGCTGGCGTCGTAGGCCTCGAGTACGCATCCTTTATGACGGCCCTCGGCGCAGAGGTTACGTTGATCGACCAGCGGCCCGTTGTTCTGGATTTCGTCGATCGGCAGATCGTCGAAGCGCTATCGTACCACTTGCGCCAGAAGGGTGTCACATTTCGTCTTGCGGAAAAGGTGACGCAGGTTGGGATCGACACCGCTCGCGGTCGTGTCTTTGCTGCATTGGAGAGCGGCAAGAGAGTGCAAGGCGACGCGCTTGTTTATGCTGTCGGCCGCCAGGCCAATGGCGATCAACTCCATCTGGAAGCTGCCGGCTTAGCGGCCGATTCGCGTGGCAAGGTGACAGTGAACGAGTTCTTTCGAACTGACCTTCCCCACATCTATGCGGCCGGGGACGTGATCGGCTTCCCGGCACTTGCAAGCACTTCGATGGAACAGGGCCGCCTGGCGGCCTGCCATATGTTTGGAATTCCCTTTGAACACATGCCGAACCTTTTTCCCTACGGTATCTATACAATTCCTGAAATATCAATGGTTGGCCAAACCGAGGAAGCATTAACGGCGAACAAAATTCCTTACGAGGTGGGAATCGCGAAGTACTCTGAGTTGGCAAAGAGCATGATGCTCGGTGACGAGACCGGGATGCTCAAGCTGCTCTTTCATCCAGAGACGCACAAACTTCTTGGCGTGCATGCCTTAGGACAGCGCGCGACAGAAATCATCCACATTGGTCAGGCTGTGCTCTTCTACGGCGGGTCGGTGGAATATTTCCATGACATGGTCTTCAACTATCCAACGCTCGCCGAAGCTTACAAAGTGGCTGCTTTAAACGGGCTTAATAGGTCTGAGAAACATGATCGACCGTCGTGAATTCCTGATGGCAGGTGGAGCTTTCGCGTTCAGCGCGCCAGTGACGGCTTCCCCACAGACTTCTCAAGGAGGAACTATGCAAACCAACAATACCGATCCGTTCTGGCCTGATAAGGATCGCCTGGTCATCTCGATCTCGATGCAGATGGAAACCGGGGCTCAGCCTGAGAGCGGAGCCGAGAGCCCATTGCCGAGGATCGATCCGAAATACCCGGACATAGCGGCCGCCAAATGGTACGAGTACGGATTCAAGGAAGGCTTGCCGCGGCTATTGGAGATGTTCGACCGCCGCAAGGTAAAGGTGACCTCCCACATGGTGGGCGCCGCAGTCGAAAAGCACCCAGCGCTGGCAAAAGAGATTGTCCAGCGTGGCCACGAACCGGCCGGTCACGGCCAGACCTGGACGCCGCAATATTCCATGACCTCGGAACAAGAGAGGAAGGGCTACACTGACTCGGCCTCAACTATCGAGCGAGTCACGGGCGTACGGCCCGTCGGCTTCAACGCGTTCTGGCTGCGGGGTACAGCGCAGACGCTCCAGATCCTGCAGGAGCTTGGCTACACCTACTATATCGACGACGTCAGCCGCGATGAGCCATTCCTGGTAAATGTTCGAAATAAGCCATTCGCCGTGGTGCCCTACACGCTCCACATGAACGACATTGTGAACTACGAGGGACGGTACTTCAGCACCGACGCTTACGCAGGCGATCTGAAACGTGAGTTCGACGTGTTGTACGAAGAAGGCGAGCATCGGCGTCGCATGATGTCCGTCAGCGCGCACGATCGAATTGCGGGCCGACCCGCCCGCATGCGCGTGCTTGAGGATTTCATCCAGTATGCACAGTCTCACCCGGGAGTCACGTTTATGCGCAAGGTGGATATCGCAAACTACGCGATCGCAAGCACGCGAACCGTTCGCGAAGGGCTTTAGGAGCCACAGCATGAAGGGAAAGTTCGGTCATCTCTTAGCCTGCGTCATTGTTGGGCTTTTCCTCGGAGGTTGCGCGCGGCAGAGCGCATCGTCGGATCGCGCCCAGCCAGATCCCATCGCCGTCCGCATCGCGATGCCGAAGCATGTCCGGGTTCCTGCGGAAGTCGTGGTGAGCGGAACTGTTGAAACGCCGTCTGCGCCGACAACTGTCGGATTCCTGGTGTCCGGCAAAGTGATCCGCGTCGGGCCTCGCGAGGGCGACTTCGTCAAGGCGGGAGAATTGCTCGCAGTCATCGATCCCGCCGACTATCAATTCGCGGTGGAGGCGGCGGTCGCACAGAGTGCGTTTGCTCGTGCTCAGAACGAGAAGGCTTCAGTGTCCGCGCGAACGGAAGTCGTCGAACAGGCGCGGGCGAATCTCTCGCAGGCTGAAGATGAGTTTCGCCGGATGAAAACTCTGTATGAGAAGAAGAGTCTCACGCCGAACGATTTCAAGAAATACGAGACGGCCTACACAAACGCTCAACAGCAGTATGGCCAGGCAAAAGAGGGTGCACAGCACGAGGACAAGGCCGCCGCGAAAGCCGCGCTCGAACAAGCCGAGGCCGCGGAACGTATCGCGCGAAAGCGGTTGAGCGATTCAACCCTTATCGCTCCGATTAGCGGCTTTGTGTCGAAGCGCAGTATCGAGGAAGGGGCGATGGCGAGTCCCGGCACTGCTGTTTTCACGATTGTCGAGCTGGACCCGGTGGAAATCCAGGTCGGCGTGCCGGAAACCGATGTTCGCCTGGTCCACAGAGGTCAGCAGGTGATCGTAACGGTGTCGGCTCGCCCCGGTATGACCTTCTCCGGAAAAGTCCGGCTGGTAAACGTCTCGGCCGAAGCGCAGACGCGCACATACATGGTCAGAATCACGGTCCCGAACCCCCGAAGCGCTCTTCTGGTCGGAATGATTGCCGAAGCCCGAATCATGGGCAGCGAAACTCGCGATGTCCTTACGCTCCCGGGTCAATCGCTGGTGCGCGATCCGCAAGGGGCGCCCCGGGTCTTCGTTTACTTTCCGAACGAGAAGCGGGTGTATGCGAAACGCGTGACAACGGGCGAGGTCATGGATCGGGATGTGCAGATCGTCGACGGCGTAAAGGACAGCGATTCGATTGTGGTCGCGGGCCAACAACTTTTGCGCGAAGGATCGGTAGTCAGCGCGAAAGAGGAAAAGCAGTGAATCCGATCAAGGCTTCTCTCAAATACCCGGCGGTGACGCTAACCCTGACTTTGGGACTTCTGCTTACAGGTATTCAGGCGATCCTCCATATGCCGCGCATGGAGGACCCCAGCGTCACTATTCGGACCGGCATTGTAGCGGCACTCTATCCGGGCGCAACGTCGGATCAGGTCGAGAGCCAGTTGGCGAAAAAAGTCGAGGAGCATCTCTTCAAATTCGCGGAGGTTCGCAAGGAGAAGACCTATTCGACCAGCCGCCCCGGCGTTCTTTTTGTAAACGTGGAGTTGCAGGACAGTGTAAGCGACTCGGATGAATTTTGGTCGAAGCTCCGCCATGACCTCAATGAGGCTCACGCTGGGGGCGAGTTTCCGCCAGGGGTCGCCGGACTGATCGTGGATTCGGATTTCGGCGACACGGTAGCGATGCTTGTCGCGGTCCATGGGAGTCGCTATGGATACCGTGAGCTGAAAGATTACGTCAAGCGCATTGAAGACCAGCTACGCACAATTCCAAATGTCGCCAAGCTTCGCCGCTATGGCGAACAGAAAGAGCAGATTCGAATTACCGGTAGCCTGCAGCGTATCTCCCAATATTTTGCGAATCCAGCGCAGGTTGTGCAGGCGCTCCGGCAACGCAACATCATCGAGGATTCGGGCTCACTTCTGACACCGGACGAGGACGTGCCGCTAAAGACGAATGGACTTCTCGTTACTGAGGAACAGATCAAGAAGATCCTCGTGGACGTTTCTCCAAGCACGGGTCAGCCAGTCTATATAGGAGATTTTGCTAACGTCGAACGCCGGTACCAGGATCCCGACGCCGTTGCGCGGTTCGATGGCGAGGCGAGTGTTTTGCTCTCCGTGGAAATGCAAAAAGGACGAAACATCGTCGATCTGGGTGAGCAGATCAGCGCGGCGCTTGCCCAGGTCCGGCCGCTTCTGCCGCCGGACCTCAAGCTCGATTTGATCGCCGATCAGCCGTCTGTAGTTCACGAGCGAATCCAGGATCTGGAACGGGAGTTCCTGCTGGCTATCGGTTCCGTAATCATCGTGACGATCATCCTGCTCCCGATTCGCGTCGCGGTAATCGCCGCGACCGCCATTCCGGTGACCGTCGCTGCGACGCTGGGCATGCTGAACGCCGCCGGAATTCCACTTCATCAGGTGTCGATCGCGGGTCTGATTGTGTCGCTCGGAATTCTCGTTGACGATGCTATTGTCATCGCCGACAACTACGTCGAACTCCTCGATCATGGCGTGTCGCGCGAGGACGCGGCGTGGAGATCCGCAACCGAGATGGCCGTACCCGTCCTCGCGGCTACATTGACGATCATCGCGTCGTTTCTGCCGTTGATCACACTATCCGGGTCGCCTGGCGAGTTCATTCGCGGTCTCCCCCTCGCCGTGACGATCGGACTGGCGTGCTCGTTTGCCGTCGCGATGCTTCTCACGCCGCTCCTGTGCCGGTTTTTCATCAAGAAGGGGCTGCACAGCGGGGAGGCGGCCGGCCGCAGGAAGAAATTCGACATTCTCGACTTCATGCAGGCTGCCTATAACCGTGCGATCACTTTTCTGATGGGCAGGAAATGGATTGCGGTCGGAGCCGGAATCGCAGCGTTTGTGTCTGGAGTTTTATTGTTTACGACTGTTCCACAGCAGTTCTTTCCCTCCGCGGAGCGAAATCAGTTTGTGATCGATGTATGGATGCCCCCGGTTTCACGCCTGGAGCAGACCGACAGCGTGATCCAAAGGATCCAGACATTCCTAAAGAAAAAGACTGTTGTCGAACACGTGGCGACCTTTGCAGGACAGAGTTTCCCGCGCTTCTATTACAACGTGAGCCCGCAAGAGCCGGATATGCGATACGGCCAACTTATCGTGATCACCAAATCGGCCAACGAGACGCCGGCATTGATCAAGACTCTTCGATCCGAACTTCCCGAGTTATCTCCGGAAGCCCTGGTCATGGTGAAGGAACTGCAGCAAGGCTCTCAGATTGAGTCGCCAGTCGAAGTCCGAATTTCCGGCGACGATATCGCCGTCCTAAAGAAACTCGGTAACCAGGTGGAGGGGATTCTGCGCGAGGCACCAATCGCGACCTACGTACGCAACGATTACTACGACGACTCCTGGATGGCGGGCGTGAACGTTCGCGCCGAGGAGGCGAATCGGCTCGGGCTGACGAATGCGAGTATCGCCCAGCAACTCTCCGGTGCGTTCTCCGGCTCTTCCGTAACAACGTTTTGGGAGGGCGACCGTCAGGTGGACGTCCTGCTTCGGCTTGACGCCGATCAAAGGCGGAGCTTCGACGATGTTCGCAATGCCTACCTTACTTCGACGTTGACAGGGCAGCGGGTGCCGCTTCGTTCCGTGGCGGAACTTAAGCCAGCGTGGCAGATCACCCGGATCGTCCGCCGGAATGGCGTCCGGACTCTGACCGTTGGTGGATTTGCGACGTCGGGGCATTACGGATCAGAGATCCTCAACACGATTGATCCGAAGGTGAAGTCGATCGCACTTCCAACCGGGTATCACATCGAGTATGGCGGAGAGATCTACGAGCAAACCATTACCTTTGGACAGATGCTAGTTGCACTAGGAATCAGCTTAGTGTGCATCTTTTTGGTACTTCTGTTTCAGTTCCGGACGATCTCCGAACCGCTGGTCGTCATGTCCGCTATTCCTCTTTCGCTGTTCGGCGCGGTGATGGGCCTCGTGTTGACGGGAAATCCCTTTGGTTTCACCAGCTTTATGGGGTGCATCGCTCTGTCGGGCATTGTAGTCCGAAACTCGATCATTCTGATTGATTACATCAACGAAAAGCGCCGCGCGGGTAGCACGCTCGAAGAAGCGGCGCTCGAGGCGGGCGAGCGGCGGCTGCGCCCCATTTTCCTGACGACGATGGCAGCGGCGGTGGGCGTGACTCCCATGATTCTGTCGCGTTCAAGTCTGTGGAGTCCGCTGGCCAGCGTGCTTGCTTCCGGATTAGTGTTTTCGATGTTCTTTGTTCTCCTGGTTGTTCCTGTGGTGTTCGTTATTGTCGAGAAGAGAAGCGAGCGCGGGCGCGGGCCGTCAAAGCTGGCTCCCGCAATCGCACCGGTAATCGTAATAGCGGCGCTCTGCTTCGCCGGCCCTTTGCAGGCCCAGTCTCCGCGGAAACTGACGCTCTCCGAAGCCGTCGATCTTGCCTTAAAACAGAATTCCAGCCTTCGGATCGGCAGAGCGAAGATCCGCGGAAATGAATATCACGCGGCGGGGGCGCGCGCGGACGAACTTCCGCAAGTCAAAACCGATGCCGCATTGTTCGGAATCGCGAGAACGCAAAACCTGACGATTCCTGCGGGATCTTTAGGTGCATATCCCGGGATCGGTCTGCTGCCCGGATCAGCCGTCCTCATTAATCAGGGGAACCACGATCTATTGATTACAAATACGACAGTCGAGCAGCCTCTGACACAATTGATCAAGCTTCGAGCAGCCCGCCGCGCCGCCCAGGCGGAAGTGAAAGCATCGCAGGCCGATCTGCGTAAGGCAGAGAATGAGGTCGCGCTGCAAGTACGCCAGAACTACATCGAAATTCTCATCGGACGGCTCGAAATGCAGGCTGTCGGTCTTCAGATTTCCGCTGCCGAACAGAGTTTAAAGGAAAACACCGACGGCGTTTCGACCGGAAACCTTCTGGACGTCGCAGTTCTCGGGCAGAAGACGAATCTGCTTCAGAGCAAGTACCAGCTCAGCAAACTCGAAAACCAAATCTCCGATCTGACAGGCGACCTAAACGAGCTGGTCGGCTTTCCCATAGACACTGAGCTGGAGCTTCAGCCCATGTCGATGAGTGCCGAGGCTCCGCTGCTCTCCCTGGCCGAGTACCGGGATCTGGGAATTAATCAGAACCCCGAAATCCAGGCTGCCATGGCAGCCGCCGAAAAAGCGCGGGAAGGTGTCCGAATCGCTAAGGCGGACTATATTCCTGATGTCGGCGCCTTCGCGCAGTACACGTATCAGAACGGTGTGCCGTTCCTGGTTCACAACAATGGCTCCGTCGGCCTGCGGATGAGTTGGAACGTATTCGACTGGGGGAAGCGTTCTGCCGCCATAGGAGAAGGTGAAGCTCAAGCTATGCAGGCCGAAGAGAATGTCCAGCGGCTGAAACGGCGCGTCACCCTTCAGGTGGAGAAGAGCTACCGCAACCTGGCACTCGCGAAAGAAATGACGACCATCGCTAACGCTGCACTGGAACAAGCCCGCGAAACCCGTCGACTAGATGGCGATCGCTACATCGTGGGAGTCAGCCTGGCTTCTGAAGATTGGCGGGCGAAGGCCGGCGAAGCTTCTGCTCAGGCCAATGTGTTGCGCGCCGATTTGAATTATTTGCTCGCCAAGGGGGAATTGGATGTGGCGACCGGCGTAGCTCCGAAATAGACAGACGCGAGGCAGTCAACCCCCTGATGCGGGGGCGGGTGCTCTGCTGCGGGGCAGTATGGGGGTTGGATGTCGTGACGTGAGAGGTAAAGCCAAAGGAGACATCGTGAAGACGCAGGAAGAACACATACCCACTGCAGGCGGGAGTGGTCACAGAAGCGACGAGGCGACTGAATTCAGCGTTGAACATCCCGCGTTGGATCAAGAAGCCATCTGCCGCCTCGCCTATTTCTTTTGGGAGGAGCGCGGCTGCCCGAATGATTCACCTGACGAGGACTGGTCCCGGGCAGAAGCAGAACTTCGCAACCGGGTCGCTGCCGCCGCATCACACAAAAATGATTGTTAGTAGGAGGTGCGCAATGTCACAAAGCACGATGCCCGCATACATCACCAGCCTAATACGCCATTTTGAGAATCTTCGGGACGGTACGCACGGCGGCTCCGCAAGTCGAGAGGATAAGGAAGCTCATTTCGAGAAGGCAGTGCAATTGCTGGCGCCTATCGCCCGCCAGGTTTTGAACGAAATGAATATGCACTTGCTGCGCGACACGGGACAGCTCACCGAGTCGGGATTACGACGCACACCGGATGGAGGACTGAACGCATCCTGGGCTTTGAGCTGGCCTGAACAGCAGGCAGCCGGAATCGAGCCAATCGTGCTCCAAGCCTACTTTGGAGGCGGCTTCCACCACCCTCATCTTCGAGGCACGACAGTCCACGACTGGCCGTTGAACGTATTCAGCGAAGAGGATGCGGCGGCCCAGCTGTCCATACTCCGGGCGATCGCGTCGAGCGATCTGCACAATCTCGTCTACCTTTCCGACTATCGGATCGTTCCTGTGGTGACGGCAAATCGCGCCAGCCCGCGCGACCGTGGAGCCAGAGCAACCTGATCCGGCGATAGGCATCTTCAGTTCGACTGCACTGACTTCGCCGCATATTCACGGGAAACCACCAGCACCTCCTCACGCAACCGAACCACACACGGAACCCAGGCCTCCTTGCGTGTGAAGCAGAGCTTCCTGCCTAACTCCTGGATTACAGAGCAAGTATTTCTGTGTAAAACTTCAATTTAGACACCAAAAATACCCCGCTGGGTGGGGCAACTGGGTAGGCAGTCCAGGTAACCAAAAGGTGACTACTTGCCAATTGGGAACCTTGGCAGTATCTTTTAGAAAGAGGGATTTTGAAAAGGAGATCAGCCATGAACGATGTAGTCGAAGAGGGTACTATATGCGGGGTTGACTGCTGCTCGACCAGCCCAGTGACAGCCGCCGCGCCGAAGACCGTGGATAAAGATACACGTTCGGTGCACGATCTGACGATCGTCTCCGACGTTATTTGCCCGTGGTGCTTTGTCGCGAAGAAAAACCTCGAAAAAGCGCTAGAACTGGCTGGAGCCGACTTTGCCGTGAAGATCGCATGGCGGCCCTTTGAGCTCAATCCCGGCATGCCCAAAGACGGGGTGAACCGCCGCGAATACCGTTCCAAGAAATTCGGCTCCTGGGAGCAATCGCAAACCCTCGATGCGCAGGTGGCCTCCGCGGGCAAGCTGGCAGGGATCACTTTCCGACATGACCTCTTACAGCGCACGCCCAACACCTTCAACGCGCATCGCCTGATCTGGCTTGCCGGTGAAGACGGCGTGCAGGACGCCGTCGTGGAAGCTTTGTTCAGGGCCTATTTTGTTGAGGGCCGCGATGTCGGCGACACAAAAGTGCTGGCCGAAATTGCAAAACAGGCGGGCCTGTCCGGCCCCGTCGTCGCGGCCTTCCTGGAAGGCACTGCCGGAACCGAAGAGGTCCGCCTCGAAGCACAGACCGCGAAGATGGGCGGGATCTCCGGTGTTCCGACCTTCATCCTCGATGGTGAAGAGCTGTTCTCCGGCGCGATGAAACCGGAACTCATGGCCGCGCGCTTGCGTGAGGCAGCGACGGCCCATGCCGGGAGATAGTCTCAGAGACTTCCGTGTTGTCGTCGCCGGTGGGTCGCTTGGCGGGCTCTGTGCCGGCGTTGCGCTGCGCGGACAGGGCGCCAAAGTCGATATCTATGAGCGGCATGCCGGTCAGATGGAAAACCGCGGAGCGGGAATCGTCGTGCAGCAAGAGCTGACCCGCCTTCTGCAACGTCACGGCGCTCCGCCGCTGCCGACCACATCCTGCCGTGGCCGGCGCTATCTCGATCCCGATGGCGGCAACGGCCAGATGCAATCAATGCCGCAGCACTTCACCTCGTGGGAAGCCATCTATCTCACGCTGCGGGCCGCTTTCCCGGACGCGCAGTATCACACCGGGGCCGCCCTTGAGGGGTTCGAAGACAAGAACGAAACCGTACGCGCGGACATCGCCGGGCTCCGCCAAATCACAGCCGACCTGCTGATCTGCGCGGATGGGGCGCAATCGGAAACGCGCCGCCGCCTGCTGCCGCAGGTGCAGCCGCATTACGCGGGTTACATTGCCTGGCGCGGTACGGTCGATGAGGCCCTGGCACCGCCTGACCTCGTCACATTTTTCGACGACACGTTTACGTTTTCGGAAGCGCGCAGCGGCGGCCATATCCTCGTCTATTTCATTCCGGGCGCGAGAGCCGATACGTCCGAGGGGCGTCGTCAGCTGAACTGGGTCTGGTACGTCGCCGCCAGCGATGACGAATTAGAGCAGTTTCTCACCGACCGTCAAGGCGTCCTGCACCATAGTTCCCTTCCGCTGGGCGGGGCCACTGAAGAGAGTATTGCGGCGTTGCGGGCACGCGCCCGCCGCGAGGTCCATCCCCGCATGGCTGCGCTGATCGAGGCGACGGAGCAGCCGTTCATCCAGAAAATTGTCGATATCGTTGTGCCGCGTACCGTCTTCGGTCGTGTCTGCCTGCTGGGAGACGCCGCCTTCGTGGTCCGGCCGCATACGGCTGGCGCGACGGCGAAAGCCGCCACGGATGCGACTTTGCTGGCCGACACTCTGCAGGACGCAAAGGGCGACATCAAGAAAGCGCTTCTCTCCTTTCAGTCCGCACAGCTACGTTACGGACACGAACTCCATCAATACGGCGTTGTCCTGAGCAACCGCTGGGCGGCAGCAAGCTGAAAGTGACGATCATGGCAGACGGTGAACGCCGCAGAGTGCGGCTTTTTGGACAGCCCCAATCGGCCGAAGCCTATGCCTTGCGCGATTATCTTCAACGCAGCGTCGTCGCCTTTGACTGGGTCGAGATCGCCTCCGACAACGATTGTCAGATGCGCCTCGGGTTGCTGGGGCTTAAGGGCGTTCGGTTGCCCGTCGTCGAATTGCCGGACGGCAGGCGGCTGTTCGCGCCCAGCCTGCGCGAAGTGGCCAATAGCTTTGGCTGGGTGACGCAGCCAAAGTTCAAGGAATACGACCTCTCCATCTATGGCGCGGGCCCGGCTGGCCTCTCGGCCGCCGTCTATGCCGCTTCAGAAGGCCTACGCGCCGTCGTGATTGAGCGCGACGCGGTTGGCGGCCAGGCCGGATCAAGCTCGCTGATCGAAAACTATCTGGGCTTCCCTGACGGCATCAGCGGCGCGGAGCTGGCGGAACGCGCCCGGCAGCAGGCGTCGAAATTCGGCATCGAATTCCTCATGATGCGCGAGGGCGTCAAAGCCGTATTTCACGATGACCGCATCCATGTCGATCTCGCCGACGGCTCCAAACTCGTGGCCCGCGCCAATATTTGCGCGACCGGCATCGAATGGCGACGACTAGACATTCCGGACGAAGCAAAGTTTCTCGGCCTTGGCCTTTACTACGGCGGCGGAGCGAGTGAAGCCCCTTTTTGCGCGAACCAGCACGTTGTCGTTGTGGGGGGCGGAAATTCAGCGGGACAGGCTGTCATGAACCTCGCCAATCACGCCGCCAGGGTTACGATGATCGTCCGCAACAAAGCGCTGACAGCAACACTCTCCCGCTACCTCGTTGACCGCATCCTTGCCAATCCCGCCGTGGAAATCCGTTATGAAACGGAGGTGACGAAGCTCGAAGGAGATGACATACTGCGCAGGGTAGAGATCACCAGCTGGCAAGCAGGAAACGTGGAATCGATCGACACCGGCAAACTCTTCGTGTGCATCGGCGGAAAGCCGAACACCGAATGGGCGAAGGATACCGAGATCGTCCGCGACGGGGCCGGGTATATCGTCACGGGTCCCGATCTGCTCGACCAGGGCCGCCCGCCGGAATGCTGGAAGCTGAAACGCATGCCCTACTATCTTGAAACCAGCGTGCCGGGCTCCTTCGCAGCGGGCGACGTGCGCCACCGCGCGGTCAACCGCGTCGCCTCCGCTGTAGGCGAAGGCGCGATGGCGGTGACCTTCATCCATCGCTATCTGACCGAGACCGCGTGACGCATGAACGAGCATTCCAATATGCCGGCGAGTCTCCTTCAGGTACCATGTCACCGTATGGAGACCAAGAGCAAACCTTCGGACATATTCGACAAGCGCTATCCGGCCCGTCGCGTTCTGAACCTGATCGGAGACAAATGGACACCCATTGTCCTTTACTGCCTTTCGGGCGGTGTGCGCCGGTTTCACGAGCTGCAGCACCGTATCCCGGACATCTCGAAAAAGATGCTGATTCAGGTGCTCCGGAATCTCGAAGCCTCCGCTCTCGTTGACCGCAAGGTTTATCCCGTCGTGCCACCAAAAACGGAATATACTTTGACGGCAACGGGAAAGCGCCTGCATGAACCCGTCGCGCTCCTATGCCGCTGGGCGGCGGCGAATACGGATCTGCTGGACAAGATCGAGGCGCAACGTCCGTAAAAGCGTGCGAGGACTCGCAGGAGAGAATAGATGACATCCACCCTGTACACTCGGTGAACCACTGTGAAGAAACTCGGAAACACTGAAATCGGGGTAGTTCCGACAGCGATCCGTGGCATAACCTTGGCCGCTCGTTCCTCGGACTGGTGAAGCTCGATCGCCTGCGCGATGAACAGGCGAGGTTCCCTAACACCATGATTATAGAACAAATATTTTGGCAAGTAGTTCAAATTAGATACCAAAAGTGCGTTTCTGGCTGGGCGATTTGGCTGGGTCGTATTGGCACCCGACTGAGACACCGCAGCTCACGCCATGCCGGCGGACCTCGATGTGCCGTTCCGCTTGCTGAGGGCCGCTGAATGAAAAGTCTCAGAGGCCAGAGTCGCTCAACTCCTGGAAGGGAACTTCATGAGGGTTTTGCGTCCGGAATTCGCGGCAACGCGAAGCAGTAAGTCAGTGGCGCAGATCGGCCCACTTCAAAATCGCATCCAGCACCGGGCACAGGGTCTGACCCCACGCCGTTAGACTGTATTCCACTCTAGGAGGTACCTGGGGATAGGCCTTGCGCACGACAATGCCGTCAGACTCCAGTTGACGAAGCTGCTGACCGAGCATCTTCTGAGTGATGTTAGGAATTGCGCGCTCCAGGTCGGAGTAGCGCAGCACCTTGCCTCCGAACAGATGAAAGAGGATGACAAGTTTCCAGCGTCCTTCGAGAAGGCGGAGGGCTGCTTCGACATCTTGGGCGGCGGATAACGGGGTATATTTTTTGGCCATACTTTTTTGCCTGTAACATACTTTTTAGTTCGTACTTGCTATTAAGTAAGTATAATGTGAAAATTCTCTCAGTGCAACCTTTATAACCAGAGAGCGCGATTGTCGCAGGGAAGCAGCAGAGCGGTTTGAAAACCCTCTTGCCGGGGGGAGCGGGGCGCGGTTTCGTGGCATCGTCGGAACGTGCAACCCACCCCCGCGTTGGAGCAGACGATTAGGAAAATCAATCCACACGAAGGGAAATGACCAATGCAGTACTATCAGGTTCTGATTAGCTCGGAAACCACGGCGCAAGGTTTGAGAATCCTCGATCATCTGATGGCCAAGCAGCTAGTTCTCGGCGGTCCCGTGTTTAACGGCCCCGCGAAATTTCTGTGGAATTTCAAGGCATCGCCGGTGCCCAAGGGGATGCAAAAAGAGGGTCTCTATATAGACGAGCACGATTATTGCTTTGCCATTACCTATACCAGGGAAGACCTCAAACAGCAGCTCATAGAAATGGCAGAGAGTGCATCGGTGGAGCAAGTGTGTATGATCTCGTTTATCCCGATGGAAGGCAATGCTCAGCTGATCAAACTCCTCGACGGCACGTTCGCCGGCCGCGGGACTGGTGCTCCCGAGCCCAAGCCCGTCGACGCGGTGGCTGCCCTGACGTTCGTGCCATCGGAAGAGATACCGTCCCGAACTCAAAAATCATCGTGACGTGCGGCAATTGAATTTAGCGGAGAACGCGATTCAGATGAGGCCAGTTTCGGCCTGCTGTGTGCTCAAACATTAAACAAGAAAGTACCCCTATGTCTATGAAATTACCTGAACCACTAGCGGCGTATTTCGCCGGGCACGATAATCACGATGTCGACGCCATGATCGGCCCCTTCGCCGAGGGCGCCATCGTCAAGGATGAAGGTCACGAACGGCGCGGCCTACCGGCCATTCGCAAATGGATGGAGGAGGCGGCCGCGAAGCCCAGCATCATCGCCGTCACTAACGCGGCCGAGACGGACGCAAGAACAACAGTCACAGGCCGCGTCTCTGGCGACTTCCCAGGTAGCCCCGTCGACCTCCGCTTCATCTTCACCCTCGACCAAGGGAAGATTACCCTTCTGGAGATTGTCCAATGACTTCGCAACGCTTCTCGGCCGATCCGAGCGAGTTCGCGACCAAGCGCGTTCTCGTCACCGGCGGCACGAAAGGCATGGGCCAGGCCATCGTTCAGAGGCTTACTGCCGGTGGTGCGACGGTGGCGACCACCGCACGCTCGCCGTTGCCCGACGGTCAGAAGGTCGAATTATTTGTCCAGGCCGACGTCGCCACTCCGGAGGGCGTCGAGAAGGTCGTCGGGGAAGTTTTGAACCGTCTCGGCGGCGTGGATATTCTCGTCAACTGTGTCGGCGGATCTTCTGCGCCGAGCGGCGGCGTGCTCGCTCTCAGCGACGAGGATTGGCAGGACGCGATCAACGCCAACCTGTTCGCCGCCGTCCGCCTCGACCGCCGTCTGCTGCCCGGAATGGTGAAGCAAGGATCGGGCGTTATCATCCACATCTCCTCCATCCAACGGCGCTTGCCGCTGTTCGAAGCGACGCTCGCCTATGCAGCCGCCAAGGCGGCCCTGACGACCTACAGCAAAGGCCTCTCAAAGGAGGTCGGGCCGAAAGGCATTCGAGTAAACACAGTCGCGCCCGGCTTTATTGAAACCACGGCCGCCCAGGCCCTGATCGCCAGGCTGGCCAAGAAAGACGGCATCGACGAAGGCGCTGCGCGCGAGCGCCTGATGGATTCGCTTGGAGGAATTCCGATCGGCCGGCCAGGACGACCTGAAGAGGTTGGTGAGCTAGTGGCCTTTCTCGTATCCGACCGGGCAGCTTCGATTCATGGAAGCGAATACGTAATCGACGGCGGCACCGTTCCTGCCGTCTGATGAAAAAATAAAGGGCACCAAAAACCGATGTTTGCAGCCTATTGCCAAAAGCCCCACTCAGACGATCCAATGGCCGGTCTTGTCTTGGGCGACCGACCCGAACCGAAGATCCCCGAAGGGTGGGTCAGGGTGAAGGTGTCCCACGC
>Ga0210401_10002623_pt1 | contig 19782 bp, 24 predicted proteins | sample IncBWH32MmetaG_FD_150866 | JGI IMG/M metagenome (GOLD analysis project Ga0210401, IMG submission 150866) | Forest soil microbial communities from Barre Woods Harvard Forest LTER site, Petersham, Massachusetts, United States - Inc-BW-H-32-M | ecosystem: Environmental > Terrestrial > Soil >... | reverse complement strand
GTGGTGCCGTCCGCATCGTCAATCATGAACGCCGTCGTACCCTTGTTGTATCCGAAGGCACTTTGCGGGCGATGGTGGTGGTGACGTAGGAAAGCTTGCCCATTTCCTTGGCCTGCTCCTTGGTCAGGCTCAACTCGGCACACCACGCCGTTGAAGGTCTGGCTCGATCCAAGCGGGATATCGACCCAGTCGAGCATCCAAAGCTTCAGCCCATTCAAGGACGCACCCAGTGCATGGTACTTCTCCTTTATCTCTTCAAAGTTCAGGGATTCGACCCACGCCTGAAGCGCGGAGTCCTTGCCAGTGTAGTCCGTGCGCGTAGTCGAATTGTAGACGTTGGCTTTCAAATTTCCCGTGATGGGGTTGCCGCCGACGATGAAGATCTCGATGTAGCGGAGCGCGTGGAGATTGCCGGAATGCTGCATCGGTGTTTTAGCGCCGTCGTCGGGGAGCCTCGTGCAGCCAGTCAACAGCGCGAGAGCAATAGTCGCCAGACCTACGCATCCGATACTCTGCAACCTCGCGTTCCAGTTCATGGCTGTATCCTTTTGCAGTAACCTTAGAACCACACATGGTGAGTGCGGAACTGGTAAAAGTGACAGGCAAAGGGGAAAGATAACTATCGAAATCAGTCCCACCGGGAAGTTAACCTTGGCAGGCATGAATGATCGACTGAGGCGCGAGTTCGACCGGCAAGTACGCTAACAGGCCAGCGAATCATCTCCAGAAAAAAGTCGCTCCCAGCCCCGCCAAGTAAGCGTAAAGTGGGAACGGCAATATGGACTAGGTATTCCGAGGCTACCAACTCCGACAACCGATACACCAAGAACTACCAGATCTGTCTCGAAGGCCGCCCGAAGTCCCCTGTGCCCCGAAGCAGCCTGAACCCCTGGCCGACCCAAGGTCAATAAGTTGATAATGGCTCGGGCCAGAGGTGAGTTCGCCGGGGGCCAGCTACGGGGTGATCTCAAACACGGAACCAAAGGTTCCACTACCATCACCAGTGCTCGTGCCGTAGAGATTTCCTGCCGCGTCGAAGATTATCCCGGCAGAGGGATTGGCTCCCGGATGGTCGGCGAAGGCGTGCAGCACTGCCTCCTTCCATCTGCCGTTCAGATTGGGTGTCAGCTTGAAGACAACGCCACAGCCACTCGCCAAACATAACCCTTGATCGCCGCCATCGAACGCCGTGCCGTAGAGATTTCCGGCCTGGTCGAAGATCAGGCTAGCAAGGGGGTTCGCTCCGTCGCCACAGTTCGGGCGGGAGCAGAAGCTATGCAGCACGCTCTCCTTCCAGCTGCCGTCCGCATTCGGTGCCAGCTTGAAGACAGTACCTCCACCGTGAGCTCCGGCATATTCTGTCGCGCCATAGAGATTTCCGGCCTGGTCGAAGATCAGGCTATCAAAAGGTTCCGCTCCCTCGCCACAGTTCGTGCGGGAGCAGAAGCTATACAGCACGCTCTCCCTCCAGCTGCCCTCCGCGTTCGGTGTTAGCTTGAAGACAGTACCTCCGCTCCTGTGAGCTCCGCCATCATCCGTCGTGCCGTAGAGATTTCCGGCCTGGTCGAAGATCAGGCTAGCAACGGGGAACTCTCCGTCGCCGCCACAGTTCGGGCGGGAGCAGAAGCTATGCAGCACGCTCTCCCTCCAGCTGCCGTCCGCGTTCGGTGCCAGCTTGAAGACAGTACCTCCATCGTGAGCTCCGCCCTCGAACGTCGTGCCGTAGAGATTTCCGGCCTGGTCGAAGATCAGGCTAGCTTCGGGGAACTCTCCGTCGCCACAGTTCGTGCGGGAGCAGAAGCTATGCAGCACGCTTTCCCTCCAGCTGCCGTCCGCGTTCGGTGCCAGCTTGAAGACAGTACCTGCAGCGAAAGCGCCGCCATATAATGTCGTGCCATAGAGATTTCCGGCCTGGTCGAAGATCAGGCTAGCTTTGGGGAACCCTCCGTCCTTGCCGCCTGAGAACTTGTACAGCGTTTTGTACTTGCTGGCTGCGCCAGCGCCCTGCGCCAACGTGAGAATTGCGATGATGATCATCAGAGCCGCGCTCGCGGCTCCCAAGAATCTCTTATAGTTCATACTGGTTCCTCCTAAATCTTGCCGATCGAATGAAATCCACGTGGGAATGAACGGGAATTTCCATTTTGGCATCCTGAGCCCACAGCGGATGCGCCGGTGTACCTTTACGTTCCGGGCAGAGTACCAAAATCATACATCCCACTGGCTTGTTTGCAACACCGGCGACACTGCGGTGATCCTGGCCAACCGTTACGACGTATCCGGTCTGTGCGGTTCCCAGATGCGTTTCGGTTTTTTACCGCAGCTACCGGCCTAACAAGCTGTCCCGTGTACGCGCTACAAGGTTAATATGTCGATCCTGCTTCAGATCTCCGCCAATGACGCCGCCGTCGAGAGCATCTTGCGCACCGCCGCTAGCACCAGGCTCGATGTCGAAGGGCAGATTAACCTGCTGAAGGTGGCCGCGAGATGGCTCGAAGCAACAACCGTCCTGTGCCGCTATGTCACTTCCGTTCACGCTGATCCGGCCAGTGATATTACGTTTCCGGTTGAGCGGTAGATGGCCCCCTGTTACTCTTTTTCCCCAGGGCTAGTAGTTATGCTACTTCCCACTCGTGCCTAGTTGTGATTCAATTATGATCGAGCGGATGCTCAGTCTCTTCTAGCAACTCCCGCCGCGCCCAGTTCGGGTGACGGTTCTTGCGAAAATCAGACCTAAACTGGCTGGTGTAAGGAGCGCTATGTCCAGTCCACCATTCGTTCGGGTTTTAGTGGTCGAGGATTTCGAACCGTTTCGGCGATTCATCCACACGACCCTGCAAGAAACTGAATTACAGGTCGTCGGCGAGGCTTGGGACGGATTGGAAGCGGTACGTAAAGCCGAAGAACTTCAGCCGGCTCTGACCCTCCTCGACATCGGATTGCCATCCCTGAACGGCATTGAGGCCGCTCGACGAATCCGCAAGCTCGCCCCCGAATCCAAAATACTCTTTCTCAGCCTAGAATCGTCCCCCGATGTAGTTGAAGAAGCTCTGAGCGTAGGCGCGATGGGTTACGTCGTTAAAGCGCATGCCGCGAGCGAACTCTTGGCTGCTGTGGAAGCAGTATGCCGGGGCAGGCAGTTTGTCAGTGGATTGGCGCTCGGGCTGCCGAGTGTCTTCGCTGGAAATGAACGGGCTATTACGCAGGCGTAGACGCGGGCCTACATTCCCACAATCGACGCAACTCCGCTTCCGGAATCGTGAACTCCGCAGCGCAGTGTAAGCCCTAACCATCGCCAAACGAAGTTAAATGACGAAACCAGGGACGAGATCCTAGACTACTCGAATGTCACTGCTGTCAAAGCAAGCCTGGAGCGAGCCGAATGTCACTGCTGTCAAAGCAAGCCTGGAGCGAGCCGAAATGGCTTTGGATCGACTGAGGCGCGAATTCGACCGGCAGGTGCGGTAAGGCCAGATCATCCCGTGTGACCTTGGTTGACCGGGTGAAATACCGAATCGCAAACTCGGTTCGTGAGTTCGATTGTGGTCTCCACCTGTGATAAAGCAGCTGCGATGAGGACTGCCATGGGCAGCGACAAGGCTTTGGTTGTTTCAGGGTCCAGGAATGCATGAACCACTTTGAGGGAGGGCTCGTATGGCACTGGTAACTCCTAAAAGAGAATATTCGTGAGGACTCGCCTCACATACTTCGATCTTGCGGCAGAAATAGCAGTCCCTTCAATACGGTTAATCCCTAATTACGAAAGTACAGCGTCCTGTCGGGACTGCGCACCGGTGGCGAGTTGCCAGAGCGAGTTCAAATGAGCCGGGCTGATTATTCGGGAAGTGATAACTGCGGAATGGCTACGTTTAATCCATCCAACCCTGAGCACGTACGGGTGGCACTAAAACACGCTAGACCAAAGCGGCAGCGCCAGATCCTAAAGCCTCACCATTGCTTCCGGTGCCCGCGCGACTGTCATGCCGTTGGATGTTTCTTAAGGAAGTGAAGATTGTATCGGGCGTCTTCGATTGCTTGTCGCTCAGCCGCCTCAATTGGCAGGCGACCGAGCATGGCATCTTCCATTCGGGTGCCGATCGCTTTATGAGCTAGTTCAATTTTTTGCAGTAGTTTTATTCGGTCTGGTTCGACCACAGCATCGTTGTAAAGCGACTGCCAGTTGCCGTTTTGCACTTCGGTCCTCGTTTCGATGACGTGTCGCGTAGATTGGCGGTTTCTGCGCGACAGTATAACGCAAATGGTTTAACGTGCAAGTTAGAAATTGGTAGGAGCTAAATAGTTGTGTTGTGTGGATCATCCAAGGCAGCGCGTCGCTGAGACAGAGCTACCGGGGGTCGCTATGCTGCGTCAATCCAACGCTCCACGTCGACCCAAACGCCGCCTCGCCGCTCTTGGAACCTGTTTACCTTGCCAAGAACGGAAATACCTTCGCTACCTGGGCAATGCCGGATAACGCGTGGGGCGGAGGTTATGGCACCTGGTGCGGGTCCTGCGGAATCAATCCGGCACTGAATGCGACAGCGATCACAGGAGAAATAATCCGTTCGGTCCATGCCGTCTATTGTAGTCTTGCGTGCTCCAAGAATCGCAACGCCTGCTTAGTTCATCTCTTCGTGCTGTTTACGTGATTCATACCAGAGCGCGATTTCCACTCGATTCCAGAGCCCCACCTTATCCTAGATGGCGCGAAGGTAAATTTTTATGCAGCAATGATATGGTTTCTGATTGCGTATTGAACCAGCTCGGCATTGCTTTTGACGTTCAAGATTTCCATGATCCGGTACTTGTGGAAAGCAACGGTGTTCGCGGTTATATGCAGGGTATGCGCCACTTGCTTCATCGACTTCCCTTCAGTCAGCAACTGCAGAACTTCGCGCTGGCGTTCAGTAAGCCGTTGCTCTTCGTCAATAAATTCCTTGTCCCGGTGCGACAAAACATCGACCGTTTCTCTTGCGATTGCTGGAGTAAGGTAAGACCTGCCATTCAGAACTTCGCGGACGGCAATTGTCAGTTCAGAGGCTGCGCAGGTTTTCAGCACATACCCCGAGGCTCCGCGCCGGAATGCCTCGGCGGCCAAGGCGGGATCGGTGTTCATGGTCAAGAACACCAGCTTCACCGAACCCAGTATCTGCTTGATCTGCTGTCCGGCGTCGAGACCGTTCAGGAGAGGCATTCCGATGTCGATGATGACCACCTGCGGTTTTAGAGGGGCAGCAATGCGCACTAATGCACGCCCGTCGCCCACCGTTGCTACCACATCATAATCCGGTTCGAGCAGCTTCTTGCAGGCATCAGCCATGAAGACGTGATCGTCAGCAATTATGATTCGCGGTCGGGTGTTTTGCATGTGTGACTTCTCCGCGCCGGGTGGCCGTTCATGCCCTCCATTGTATTGCGCACCGCAAGACTTGCAACGCCACTAGTTCATCTGCTCGCGATGTTTGCGAGCTTCATACCAGAGCGCGAGTTCAACGCGATTCAGGAGCCCAAGTTTGTCGTAGATGGAGCGAAGGTAATTTGCGATGACATATCGCGTCGTGCCCATCGCCTCGGCAATCTCAGTGTTCTTGAGCCCTTGCGCTACAAACTTGATGACTCGCCACTCTTGTTCGTTGGGGACACGGGTTCCGTAGCGATCTCCTCGAAACATAACCAGGCCGCATCGCTATTTTCTCGTCCGCAGTCCTCCTGCTGTAAGATGCCGGTAGGTCATCGGTTTTCTATCGCGAGGACGCCATTCTTTTGCCCGCGTCTGGGGCCCACTACCTCGCCGCTACCGGCAAAGAACCGAAGCTCAATACGCTAACCGCCGTCCGCCGCAAACTTGCCGAACCCCGGTGCAATGGAAAGAGTGCGTGCACTGAGGGGAACGAGTTTTCACGAGAGACAACTCATTCGTGTTTCCTGTTCTTACTTTCCACTTGACACCCGCGCCATAGCAGTTACTATGAGTGAATGTTTATGCATCTTGATGCATAAATATTCACAATGAATAAATCTCTAAGGCAGCGAGCCGTTCTTGAACTGCTGAAGCATGGCCCCGTTGCCAGTCAGGAAGACTTGCAGCGGGCGTTGCGTAAACGCGGACTCAAGGTGGGCCAGGCAACGCTGTCGCGCGACATTCGCGATTTGCGTCTGGCCAAGACGGCGGACGGCTACTCTTTGTTTCAAGCTGACGGGTCGTCTGCGCCGGCTTTGCCCCCTGTGTCACGGCTGGTGCGGGAGTTCGTGCTCGATGTGCGGCCCGCACAGAACCTGCTGGTGATCAAGACCAGCGTTGGCAGCGCGCAACCTGTGGCTGCCGCCTTGGATGAACAGGAGTGGCCAGAAGCTATTGGCACGATTGCGGGAGATGACACAATCCTAATTGTTTGCCCCGACAAGGAGGATGCGAAGAAGTTGGCTGCCGCCATCGAGGAGATGCTCGCCTGATGCCAGCCAAACTCAAGACTGCGGTGTTAGGAGCGACCGGATATTCCGGTCTGGAGCTTACGCGGCTTCTTCTGCGTCATCCTCGGCTGGAAAAACCTGCGCTACTCCGTCGCCCGAGCGACACCGAAGCCGTGTGCAACCTGGCTGACATATTCCCCGTACTGTCGGGCAACGGAAGCTATCCGCTGCAACCGCTTTCGTGGACATCGCTTAAGCAACAGAACGTTGAACTGCTATTCCTGGCTACGCCACATGAAGCTTCGCGTTCGCTGACGCCCCAAGCCATAGCGCAAGGGCTTCGCGTCATTGATCTGAGTGGAGCGTGGCGGCTTAAGCAAGCGCAGAATCGCGCGGTCTATGGCTTCGAGGATGCGGACTCTGTAACGGCAGCTGATCTCACCGACAAGGCTGTTTACGGCCTGCCGGAGTTAAGCCGCGATCAGATCCCGAGCGCGGCCTTAGTGGCGAATCCGGGGTGCTATGCGACTTCGGTGATCCTGGCTTTGGCTCCTCTACTCAAGGCTGGCGTTGTCGATCGCAAGCACGGAATCATTTCTGATTCGAAGTCTGGCGTCTCAGGTGCGGGAAAGGAACCGAATTCGCACACTCACTTTGTTTCTGTAGCTGACAACCTTTCCGCCTATTCGGTCTTCGGTCATCGGCACGTGGGGGAAATGCTTGAGCAATTGCAACTGGATGCGAGTGAATTGATTTTCACTCCCCATCTGCTTCCGATTCCACGGGGAATTCTTTCGACCATCTACGTGCATTTGAGACAGGAAATGAAGCCGGCGGAAGTCGAATCCTGCTTTCGCGACTTTTACGCCAGCGGGCGTTGGGTGCGCATTTTTGCAACGCCGAAGCTGCCGCAAATCCAGTTCTCTCTGCATACGAACTATTGCGACCTTGGCTTCTGCCTGGCTGACGACGGCCGCCGGCTGGTGCTGGTCTCCTGCGTGGACAACCTGCTCAAAGGCGCAGCCGGGCAAGCGGTGCAGAACATGAATCTGATGTACGGATGGAAAGAAGAGGAAGGTCTGCAGTGAAAGTCGTAGTCAAAATCGGAGGCGCGGGGCTCGAGGACAAATCCCGATTGCGCAAGTGCGCCCGGGCAATTGTCGAGTTAGCGCAGGACGGTCATCACGTTGCTGTAGTCCATGGAGGAGGAAGCGCGCTCACTCGAACTCTGAAGTTGCTGGGCAAGCAGAGTGACTTCGTAAACGGGCTGCGCATCACCGACGCCGAGACTCGCGACGTCGCTCTCATGGTGTTGTCTGGGATCGTAAATAAGAGCCTGGTCGCGGCAATCGTGGCGGCAGGAAGTGCGGCGGTGGGTCTTTGTGGCGCCGATGGCATGGCTTTCAGAGCGCGCAAGAAACAAAATGCAGGCTGCGACTTGGGATTTGTTGGGGAAATCTGCTACGCCGAGCCGCGCTGGATAGAAGCCATCTGGAGTGCTGGGGGAATTCCGGTGCTGTCTTCCGTGGCTCTGGGTTCCGATGGCGAGTACTACAACATTAATGCAGACCAAATGGCATCCGCCTGCGCTGTGACCTGCCACGCCGACTCTCTGATTTTCCTCACCGATGTGGACGGAGTGAAGGACGCCGACGGTATCGTAATCCCGTGGTTGAACACGAAAGATGTAGCTGCGTTGATTGCCGATTCCGTCATCGGTGGGGGCATGTTGCCCAAGCTCGAAGCTTGCAGTCAAGCACTCCATAAGGGTGTTGGACGAGTGAGGATTCTGCCCGCGGCTCAGGTCGAGATTCTGCCGCAGTTTTACTTCACCAAGCTGGCATGTGGGACGGAGGTGATTGGCGCATGAGCCTCGCTTCCGTCATTCGCTCTGAAGAGATATTGCTGCTTCCGACCTACGATCGTCACAAGGTCCTTTTCGAGAAGGGGCGTGGCGTGTATTTGTGGGACTCGCGCGGAAATCGTTATCTCGATTTCTTGAGTGGGATCGGGGTAAACGCTCTGGGGCACGCGCATCCTGCGATTCACGCGATTTTGAAACGCCAGGCGGGACGGCTGATTCATGTTTCCAACCTGTTTTTCCACGAGTACCAGGCGGAACTTGCCAAGCGCTTGACTGTGATTTCCGGGCTGGACCGGGCTTTCTTCTGCAACAGTGGAACCGAGGCTTGGGAGGGCGCGCTTAAGCTCGCACGCATTTACGCCCGTACCAGGAATACGAATGGCCACAAACCGAAGTGGCGCATCCTCGCTCTCGACAACTCTTTTCATGGACGCACTTTTGGTTCGCTGGCCACCACCGGCCAGGCCAAATACCGCGATCCTTTCGGGCCGCTGATGCCGGGAGTCGGCTTCGTTCGGTTTAACGATGTCGAGGACTTGAAACACCAGTTCGACGCAGGCGTGTGTGCAATTTGCCTCGAGACAATTCAGGGTGAAGGTGGAATTTGTCCAGTCAGCCCGGAGTTCTTGCAACTCGCACGAACGTTGACTGCGAGTAACGATGCGTTGCTGATCCTGGACGAGATTCAATGTGGCCTGGGGCGTACCGGACGCTACTTCGCCTACCAGCACTATGGCGTAAAGCCTGACATCGTGACAATCGCGAAGCCCCTCGCCGCGGGACTTCCACTGGGAGCGATTCTCACGACCAATCGGGTGGCCGCCAGCATGCACCCCGGCATGCACGGCACGACGTTCGGTGGAGGACCGCTGGCCTGCGCGGTCGCGATCGAGTTTCTGCGTGAATTGAGTAAACTGCTCGATCATGTGCGGGAAGTCGGTGGCTATTTCCGCGCGCAACTCGAATGGTTGAAGGCCAAGCACAGCTGTATTCGCGAAGTCCGTGGGGTGGGCCTGATGCTGGCCATGGAATTGGACTCGTCCGACACAGCGAAGGCGGTGGTTTCCACCCTGCTGGAGAAAAGAATTCTGATCAACCGAACGCACGAGACGGTCCTGCGCTTTTTGCCGCCCTACATTATTCAAGAAAAACACGTTGATGAAGTGCTTCATGCGCTCGATTCGGCTTTGACCTCGTCCGGTGCCCCGAAGCGGCAGCGCGTGCGGTCGGTAATTCGCGCGCAAAAACCAAAATCTAAGGAGTCCCCATGAATAGTCAATCCGTGCGCAGAGCGCCTGTCATCCCGGCCAGAGTTCCCAATAGCTTCTGGGGGCCTGACTTGGTTTCGACCCGCGATCTTGGTCCGAGCGGAGTCGAGGCGGTGCTTCATCTTGCCGGAATTATGAAAATGCGTCCGGCAGATTTTCGCGGTGCGCTCGCCGGCAAGCAGATGGTGATGTTCTTCGAGAAGCCTTCGCTGCGAACTCGGCTAACGTTCGAAGCGGGGATGTCGAGCTTGGGCGGCGCCACCTTCTTCGTGGACCAGACTCACGAGAGATTGGATGGGCGCGAAAAACTGAGTGACATCGCGCACAATCTCGAGCGCTGGGTGGATGCGATCGTACTGCGCACCTTTGCCCAGGAAACAATCGCGGGAATGGCTGAATATGCGTCAGTTCCGGTGATTAACGCCCTCAGCGATTTGGAGCATCCTTGCCAGGCACTGGCTGACTATTTCACCTTGCAGGAACGCTTCGGCGATCTCAAGAATATTTGCCTGGCCTATGTCGGCGATGGTAACAACGTGGCGCATTCGCTGCTGCTCACGTGCGCATGTCTTGGGTCCACAATCCGGGTAGCCACGCCGGCTGGGTACGGTCCCAACGCAGAAATCGTCGCCGATGCCCGCGAGATAGCGGAACAGACCGGAGCGGTCATCGATATACTTTCCGATCCCCATACGGCAGTTGAGGGCGTAGACGCGGTCTACACCGACGCGTGGGCCAGCATGGGCCAGGAGCATGAAGCTGGGAAGCGCGCCAGAATTTTCCCGCCTTACCAGATGAACGACGAACTCGTGGCGGGAGCAGACCCCCACGCCGTCTTCATGCACTGCCTGCCCGCCCATCGTGGAGAAGAGATCACCGACGCAGTAATGGACTCGGGAAGATCGGTCGTCTTCGATCAAGCCGAAAGTCGTCTGCACGTGCAGAAAGCTATTTTGTATTTATTGCTTGCTGGGGAAACCCGTTTGCCATCAAGGAGCGCTTATGCCTGAGAAAGTGGTTCTTGCTTATTCCGGAGGTTTGGACACCTCCATCATCATTCCATGGCTGAAAGAAAATTATGCCTACGAAGTGATTGCTATGGTCGGTGACGTTGGCCAAGGGGACGACATTGAAGCCGTGGTCGCGAAGGCCTATGCCACTGGTGCGTCTCACGTCGTGGTGGAAGACCTTCGTAAGGAATTTCTGACCAGGTATGTGTTCCCGGCACTCAAAGCGGGAGCGGTGTACGAGCATAAGTATTTACTGGGCACATCGCTGGCACGTCCGGTCATTGCGAAACACCAGGTTGAGGTTGCGTTGCGTGAAGGAGCCACAGCCGTCGCCCATGGATGCACGGGCAAAGGCAACGATCAGGTGCGGTTCGAATTGGCATACCAGGCGCTTGCGCCCGAGCTCCACGTGATTGCGCCCTGGCGTGAGTGGTCGCTCAAGTCTCGTGAAGATTGTCTCGACTATGCCGAGCAGCATGGAATTCCCGTGGCCGCCAGTCGCGAGAAGATTCACAGCCGCGACCGCAATCTTTGGCACCTTAGCCATGAGGGAGGCGAGTTGGAGGATGCGGACAACGCTCCGCTGCCCAGCACCTGGCAGCTTACCCGTTCGCCGCAAGACGCGCCGGACCGCGTGGAGCAGGTAACGATCGGCTTCGACGCCGGGGTTCCGGTCTCGGTCAATGATCTGGAACTCGATCCCGTCTCGTTGGTCGAGCTGCTAAACGAAATCGGCGCTCGCAACGCCATCGGACGCGTCGACCTGGTGGAAAACCGGTTTGTTGGGATTAAGTCTCGCGGTTGCTATGAAACTCCCGGCGGAACTTTGCTGATAACGGCGCACCGCGAACTCGAGGCTCTATGCCTGGAGCGCGATGTGGCGCACTTCAAACAACACATCGGGCTGAAATACGCGGAACTGGTTTACTTCGGGCTCTGGTTCGCTCCCCTTCGCGAAGCGCTCGACGCTTTTGTTGAAACCACCCAAAAGAACGTCACGGGCTCGGTGACGCTCTCCTTGTATAAGGGCAACGTCTCCGTTGTGAGCCGTCACTCTGAGAATTCGCTGTTCCGCACCGATCTGTCGTCATTCACCATGGGCAGCAGTTACGACCAGAAAGATGCGGCTGGCTTCATTCGTATTCTCGGCCTGCCGTCGCGCTCGCTAGCTCAAGCCCGTAAACAGGCGCAAAGATCGGAGGTGGCGCAATGAAGATGTGGTCCGGCCGTTTCCGCCAGCCTCTGGATCCGGAATTTGAGCATTGGCAACGCTCGTTTGACTTTGACCGGCGACTGTTGAGTCATGAACTTGCAGCCAGCAGCGCACATGCTCGCGCTCTAAAGGGAGTAGGCATCCTAGATTCAACCGAACTTATCGCCATTCTCCAAGGTTTGGAGCGAATCGGCGAGCAGGCGGCATCGTCGCCAAAGTTTCTCGAAGATGACGAAGCCGAAGACGTGCATCACTTCGTCGAGAAACAGTTGGTCTCGCTGATTGGCGACAGTGGATACAAACTGCACAGCGGTCGCAGCCGAAATGAGCAAATCGCGACTGATCTTCGTTTGTACGTCCGAGCAGCCATCGATCAACTTAGGGCTGATCTGGCGGCGTGGTGCAGTACGCTGTTGGATCGTGCCCAGCAAGCGGGGAGTGCTGCTATGCCTGCTTACACACATCTGCAACGCGCCGAGCCGGTATTGGTATCTCACTGGCTGCTGGCTTACATCGAGATGTTTCTGCGGGATGCGGAACGGCTCGCGGACTGCCGGAAGCGGCTGAATGTTTGCCCTCTCGGTTCTGGCGCCGTCGGGGGAGCAACGCTGTTCCTGGATCGTCGAACCATGGCCGCCGACCTCGATTTTGATGGCCCGACTGCCAACAGCATCGACGCTACCAGCGATCGCGATTTTACGCTCGAATTTGTAAACACACTTTCGCTCCTCACCTTGCACTTGAGCCGGTGGGCGGAGGAGATGATTCTGTTTTCATCTCAGGAATACAGCTTCGTGCACCTGCCCGAGGCATACTCCACGGGTAGCAGCGCCATGCCGCAAAAGAAGAATCCGGATCTCCTGGAGCTTACTCGTGGCAAATGTGCTCGCGTTCTTGGAAGCGCCACCACACTGCAGATTTGCCTGAAGGGCTTGCCGCTCGCCTATAACAAGGACCTGCAGGAGACCCAGGAACCGCTGTTCGACGCGGCCGACACGGTGATTTCGCTGCTGCCGCTCGCGACCGGCTGGATGAAAGCTGTGGAGTTTAACTACGAAGCCATGCAGCACGCGGCACAGTCTGGATTTATGAACGCGTGGGCCGCCGCTACCTACCTGGTACAACGTGGGGTCCCTTTCCGTCTGGCGCATGAGCAGATTGGAAAAGCGGTGCAGATGTGTCTGGAAAGGCAATGCGAGCTGCAGGATTTGTCTCTGGAGGAACTGCGCTCGGTGAACCTGAAATTCGATCACGATTTCTACGCCTGCCTGAAGTTGGAGTCGGTGCTTGCGATCCACGAAGTTCCCGGCGGCACAGCTCCGGCGCGAGTGAAGCAGGCGATAACTGACGCTCGACAGAGGATCGAGTCCATCCGGGAGAGCGTCCATGCGCACGCGTAAAGCCATCCTGCCCGACGCTCAGCGCATCCATGCGCTAATCTCCGCCTACGCGGGCGACGGGACTCTTCTGCCGCGAACCCTGGCCGAGATCTGTGAGAACGTCCGAGACTTCGTGGTGTTGGAAGACGGCGGAATAATTATCGGCTGCGGCGCGCTCCATCTCTATGGCCCCCATCTAGCGGAGATCCGGTCCATCACCGTAGCGCCTTCGCAGCAAGGCAAAGGCGGTGGTGGATTTTTGGTGAAAGCGTTGCTGGCAGAGGCCAAAAAACACCGCGTCACTTGCACCTGCTTGTTCACGCGCGCTCCAGAATTCTTTGCACGCCTGGGTTTCGCAACTGCACAGCGTGAGGATCTGCCGGACAAGATTTACAAAGACTGCCACGTTTGCCCCAGATTTCATGCCTGCGACGAGGTAGCCATGGTGCGCGGTGAACTGCCAAGATTTGCCATTCTGCCGGAACCTGCGAACTGGCTGGTCAAACTTCAGATATAAGTGCTGCTTTCTGAGATGCGTAGTCCTCCAGCGGCGAGTCTGGGCGGCAATGGCCAGGTTTTGCAAGGCCGCCCATTCGCGCTATCTTATTCTCATGCAACTTCGTGGATGCGGCACAGCTCTCGTAACCCCTTTCCGTCAGGACGGCTCCATCGACGAGCCGGCCCTGCGCAACCTGGTGGCATGGCAAGTCGAGTCCGGAATCGATTTTCTGGTTCCCTGCGGTACCACTGGCGAAACTCCCACTCTGTCGCATGATGAGTGGTTGCGGGTCATCGATGTGACCATCGAAGTCGTGGCGGGACGCGTCCCCATCCTGGCCGGAGCGACTTCCAACTCGACCCATGACGCGGTGGAGAAAGCAAGGGAAGTCGCTACGCGGCCCGGCGTAAACGCGATCCTTACGGCTTCACCTTATTACAACAAGCCGACACAAGAAGGTCAGTACCGTCATTTCCGCGCAATTGCCGAAGCCGTGAACAAGCCGATCATTCTCTACAATGTCCCCGGACGCACCGGTGCGAACATCGAACCCGCCACTCTGGCGCGGCTGGCGGAGGTCCCGAATATTGCTGGAGTCAAGGAGGCCAGCGGCAACATAGTGCAGATGGCAGAACTCTGCGCCGTTGTGCCGGAAACTTTTCTGATTTTTTCTGGCGACGATGCGGTTACATTGGCTCTTATTGGACTGGGCGGCGTGGGCATCGTTTCGGTTGCTTCCAATGAGATCCCCCGCGAAATGGCTGAGATGACGCGAGCTGCGCTGAATAACGATTGGGTCACGGCGCGGCGCATTCAGCGCAAATACCTGGCGCTGATGCAAGCGAATTTCATCGAGACCAGTCCGATGCCGGTGAAGGCGGTGTTGGCGATGATGGGAAAAATCGACGAAGTTTATCGCCTGCCTCTCCTCCCAATGCGACGCGAGACGCGATCCAAGTTGCAAAAGATTGCTGCCGAGGCCGGGGTGATTGCCAGACCGGCAAGCCCGGCTGCCGACGTAGTTAATTTCTACATCTACGAAAACTGGCTTGCCGGACCGCACAAGATCGTTCTGCACCGATCTAGTTGCGGACAGTGCAACCACGGCAAGGGACGCCCCTCCGGACATGACGCCGACCATGCTCGCTGGCACGGTCCTTACGCCACGCTCACGGAAGCGCGCGAGACCTCACAGGGCATCGCGGGTGTGTTGATCCGCAGCGAATGCAAGTGCATTTGACTGTGCATCGATTGCCCACCGCCGTTCCCACGTACTCTGCGGGCGGTCTCGGCGGTCACGGCGTTTTAAGGTTTTGATGAGCTTGCGGCAAACCCAAAGTCTTACATCGCAGAGGTCGCAAAGAATACCCGGGGAGAACGGCAGACTACGAACCCTTCACGGGAATCGGCAGTTGGCATCCCCAAGCTGAAAATCCCGTATACTTTCCCCGCATGGAATCCCTCAGATCTGCGATCGAACGTCTCGCCTCCCTCGAAGTTGAGAGCAACCCGGATGCGCGCCAAATCTTCATGGACTTCCGGGACGAGCTGACCCAAGGCAAGATTCGCGCCGCGGAAAAGATCGATGGGCAATGGGTGGTAAATGTCTGGGTGAAGCAGGGCATTCTGCTGGGCTTTCGGCTTGGCGAACTCAGCAAGATGGGCGAAGATGTGAGCCTTTCCTTCGTGGATAAAGACACGTTCCCTGCCCGGCGGTTTACAGTCAGGGATCGCGTACGCATCGTGCCGGGTGGATCGTCGGTCCGGACCGGCTCGTACGTAGCGCCCACTGTAATCTGCATGCCTCCGATGTTTATTAACGTAGGCGCCTACGTGGACGAAGGCACGATGGTGGACTCGCACGCGCTGGTCGGATCCTGCGCCCAGATTGGCAAACGGGTTCACTTGAGCGCGGCGGCTCAGATCGGCGGAGTCCTGGAACCGATCAATGCCTCTCCAGTCATTGTTGAAGACGATGTACTTATTGGAGGCAACTGCGGGGTGTATGAAGGCACGCTGGTAAGGACGCGAGCCGTGCTCGGGGCGGGCACAATCCTGACGCGCTCGACCCCACTATACGACATTGTCCGGGGGCAGGTATACCGAGCCACGGACGACACGCCGCTCGAAGTACCGGAGAATGCGGTGGTCGTGCCCGGGTCACGAGCGGTGACGAAGGGTCAGGCGGCGGAGTGGAATTTGTCACTCTACACGCCCGTCATCGTGAAATATCGTGATGAGAAGACAGATCAGAGAATCGAACTGGAGGAGTTGCTGCGGTAAATGATGACGGACCCGCTAATTCGACACTATAGGCAACGCGGGCATCGCAGCATTTCTTCGATGGCGCAGCTCCAGATGCTTTCGGCGAAAATGGGCTTTGGCGCGTTCGCCCCAGGCGCGCACAAAGTAATAGTTCAATCCCGCGCCAATGGCTGAACTCGCAATCGGAATTATACGCCCCGACCACTTCTCCACAGCTTCCCTGCTGGCTTGCGCTGCGATCCGCTGGATGACCTTGGGCACAAAGCGATTTACCACCTCTTTTTCCAACACTTCACGGCTGATGTCTACCCCAGCGGCGCTGGCCGCGGCAATCCAGAGCTCGGCAGTCTCTTCGTCGGTGTTGTACTCGAAACCATAAATCAGACTAAGCTTTTGGATTGTTCGCAGGGTAATGCCGGCGAGGATGCTGAGGTCGGGGACGATCGTCAAAATCCCTCCCAGACCAAAGCCGGCGCCTTCGGCAGCCGCCAGCTTCATTCCGCTGCGGATGACGCTGTTAGCGAGATCATCAAGAATACCGACATCGACGGAGTAGATGCCTTGAAAGCTGTTGATCGGAACGCCATAGGCCGCGCGAAGTTGGAGGAGAAACTTGTTGGGATCTACCTTCACGGTTTCGTATGCATGCTGAAAGCCGCGCCGCAGACTATTTTCGACCCGGCGGCGTAGCCACGATTTGCGGTGCTGTATAGCCATGTGACTTGACGTTAACTCAAGCAGCTTAGAAAAACCAGTTCCCGGTTCTCGTCCAAGGTTCCCGGTTCGGGCCCGTCCGCCCGGTCTGCGTATGCTACGATCAAGGGACACCTAAAATGCCAACTGGAAAACTGCACATCGTACCCCTCGGCGGTCTGGGCGAGTTCGGAATGAACTGTATGGCCATGCGCTGGGGCGATGACATCATCGTCATCGACGCGGGTCTAATGTTCCCCGAGGCCGAGCTGTTGGGCGTCGACATCGTTGTTCCCGACATTTCCTATCTCATCGAAAACCGGCAACGTGTGCGCGCCATCATCCTCACGCATGGGCATGAAGACCACATCGGCGCGTTGCCATGGATTCTTTCCGAACTCAACGTCCCAGTGTGGGGCACCGAGTTCACGCTCGCCTATGTGGAAGACAAACTGGAAGAACATGGCCAGCTGGATGATGCAGATCTGCACGAGATCCACGCAGGAGAGCGATTTAAGGCGGGCCCATTCACGATTCATCCGATTCACGTTACTCACAGTCTCGTAGATTGTGTTTCTTTGGCCATCCACACGCCCCTGGGCGTGCTGATTCACACCGGCGACTTCAAGGTTGATCCCACGCCCACCGACAACAAGATGTTCGACCTGCACGCGTTCGCGGAGTATGGCAAAGAGGGCGTGCTGGCGCTGTTTCAGGATTCGACCAACGTCGAGCGCAAGGGATACACGCCGAGTGAGCGGGCGGTAAGGCGCAAGTTTGACGAGGTGTTCGCGCGCACCGAGCGGCGGCTGTTCATCTCCTGTTTTTCTTCATCCATCCATCGCATCAAGCTAGCCGTGGAGTTGGCCTGGGATCACGGCCGCAAAGTGGTGTTTATCGGGCGATCGATGACCAGTTCGTCGGAGATTGCCGAAGACCTCGGCTACATCGAAATTCCCGAGGGGCTGCTGATTCATCCGGGAGAGATGAAGAATTACCCACCGGAAAAAGTTTGCGTGATGATCAGCGGCACTCAGGGCGAGCCCATGTCAGCGCTTTCGCGGGCCGCGGTGGACAATCACAAGCACGCCAAGATCGAGAAAGGCGACACGGTCGTACTGTCGTCAAGAATCATTCCCGGCAACGAGAAGGCAATCTACCGCATGATCGACCATCTGTTCCGGCGTCAGGCGCATGTAATTTACGAGGATGGGTCGTCCCCGCCCATCCACGTGAGCGGGCACGGAAGCCAGGAAGAACTCAAGCTGATCATCAATCTGGTGAAGCCGAAGTATTTCATTCCGATTCATGGCGAGTTCCGGCAATTGAAGCTGCACGCAGAGATGGCGGGCGCGATGCACAGCTCGGTGGGAAATGTGATGTTGATTGAGAGCGGCGATATTCTCGAATTTGACGAACTCGGTGCGCGTAAGGCAGGCCGTGTAAACGTGGGCCGTGTTTGCATTGATTCCGGGTCACGGACCGACGTGGTCGAGGATTTGATCATCAAGGATCGCCGCCACTTGAGTGAGGACGGCATTGTGCTGCCAATTATCGCCATCAACAAGCTTTCGGGCCGGGTGGAGAGTTCGCCGGAAATTGTGACCCGCGGGTTTGCTCCGGGCGAAGACGGCTTTGTAGACGGTGCGCGCCAACTGGTAATGCAGACACTGGAACTTTCAAGTGCGGAAGAGAAAGCTGATTATGGTGTGATTAAGGAAAAAATCCGCGCTGACTTGAAACGTTACATCTCAAAGCAGACCCAGAAGCGACCCTTGATTATGCCGGTCATTTTGGAGATTTAGATTGAGCCGCGCCTCCGGTTGGAATACTTTCATAAATTGTCATAATTATGATGGTATGGCCATGACCTCATTGAACATCTCTCTCTCCAAGGTTCTCAAGAACTACGTCGAAGGGCAGGTAGCATCCGGCGATTGGGGTACTCCCAGCGAATATGTTCGGGAGTTGATTCGCCAGGACAAAGAGCGCCGCTTGGGCAACCTGGAACAAGAACTGGTAGCAGCAGCCAAGGGCCCGAAGATAGAGCTTCCCGTAGCCGAGATCCGTAAGAAAGCGCTAATTGGCGCGCTACGTGAGCGGACGCGGCCACGGTGAAGAAACCTCGGCTTGTCCTCAGCGACGCGGCAATTGCCGATGTCGGGGAGCAAGCCGACTGGTACAGAGGGCAGTCCGGCGTGGCACTCGCAAAGTGGTGGGAGAAGGCTGTGACGTCCGCCCTGTTTCGCATTGTTCAAACCCTGCTGCTGGAATGCGATGCAGCTTCCAGTCGATAGACCTGCGCGATGTGCGGCGGACGACGATAGCAGGGTTTCCCAAGCATCTGCTCTTCTACAAATTGCAGGAGACGGACGTGTTCATCCTCCGGGTCGTTCCCGGTGCCCGCGATTTGGAGAACCTGTTCTAATTTGGATTGGGGAGATTTCCACTATGCACGATCGTCTCGAGGCTGAATCAGTCGCGCGCGCTCATGTCTCCGGCCACCTCGCGCCACAGGTCACCATGATCGACCAGACGGACTCTCTCGATGAGCGAGCCCTAGATGCAATCGCAGACCATCCGCGAACTGGCGCAGCTGCCAAGATCGGTTTCCTATTGACGTCGAGGCCGGCAAACGACCTCCGGGTCTGTTCGCTCTCCGCCCAGCTCGGCTATGGCATTCAGGCACTTCTCGTCGGCGCGCTATCGTTGAGCTCGTCGGCGCCGTAGCCTACGTTGGTGATAGCGAGAGCCGAGCTGCTAACTGGGCTGAACATTCGGACCTCAAGCACACCTACCTCAACAATCGTGTCACAGCTCAACTCAGAGACCGAGCATTTGAAGCGCGACACTGAGCGCATGAAGCGGAGTCCGTCAACTCGGCTAACCCAGTAGCGTATCGAGCTCCCAGAAAACTAGGCGGGTCTGTTTAGCGCAAGCCAGGCACGCCAGCAAAATCGCTGTGGGGGAGCATCGAGCGCTCCGCCAATCAACGGTGGGCCGGACCTTCCAGATCTTCTACTAACTTTTTAGTGTTGTCGTAGGTGAGCCCGGTTGGCAGCTCCAGTTTTCGCGGCGTCACGGCAAACGGTTTTCCGGCAGGCGGCTTCGTGGCCGTCAATCCCAAACCAAGGAAGCGGTTGACGATCGCCTTCATGGAACGAGTGATACGCACATCAT
>Ga0210401_10002621_pt1 | contig 19789 bp, 16 predicted proteins | sample IncBWH32MmetaG_FD_150866 | JGI IMG/M metagenome (GOLD analysis project Ga0210401, IMG submission 150866) | Forest soil microbial communities from Barre Woods Harvard Forest LTER site, Petersham, Massachusetts, United States - Inc-BW-H-32-M | ecosystem: Environmental > Terrestrial > Soil >... | reverse complement strand
TTGTTGCTGCAACGTCGCATGCAACGACTGCGAGGTCGCCCGCTGGTAGCGGCTCACAAGGCCACGCGCCAGCCCGTATGCTGCAATCTCCTCGAACCCCTGGAACGCCTCCGCAATCAAGCTAAAACGGGCGCCGTCGAGTCGCAGCCGATGTCCGCCGAGCGTCTGCGTGAAGTTTTCGGACACGTGGCGAACGATGAAAAACACTATCGTCGCAACCACTATGAACAGCAGGCTAAAGGTGGGACTGGCGTAGATGAGTACCAGAGCGAACATGAACAGGGTAAGGCTCTCATAGGCGATCTGCAGGCCGTTCTGCAGCACCCCCGACGCGTAGCGCGCGCACTCGTTGAACACGATCCGCACACCGAACGATTTGTCCTTCCCCGAGATGTAGTCAAGATCGGTGGCTAGAAACGCACCCAGGAAGCTCGACGACAGCCGCGCCTGCACGGAGTAACAGAAGAGGAAAATGAGGTACTGCGTGAGGAGGCCCGCCGCAAAGCGCACACATGCAATCAGCCCCAGCAGGGTCAGTCCCAGCGCGCGCTCCGTGATTGTGAGATGAAGCTCCCGTGCGAACCAGGCGTGTACGCTATGAAAGGGACGCAGCTCGTGGATGCCCACGACATGCAGGAAAATTGCGATGACCAACGCCAATCCAAAGGCGTCGATCGCACCCAGAATCGGCAGCGCCAGCAAAAGTTCCGTCAGCCGCCGGCGCTCCGCCTTCGTCAGCAGCTTGCGCATCGGCGAGGACGTGTCACTCGGGCCGCCGCTGGGCCGCGCGGCATCGGCCGCCATGCCGTCGGATGTTGCAGCCGCCTCAGGCACCGGGCCTCGCCAGAATGACAAAATGTGAATTCTCCGCCAGCACTCGACACGCGCCGATGATCTTGTCCATTGAACCGTACAGGTCCACGGGCCACTCGTGCTTGGCTATCAACAGATGGGTCACCCGATGTGTGGCAAAGAATTCTTCGTCACAACGCAGGTAGGGGTACCTCGCAAACAAACTTACCATCAGGTCCTCGGACAGGTCCGTGCCCTGGATTTCGAAGGTGGTTGCTCCGAATCCGAGCGCCACGGCGACGGATGCATACCGGAAGTGTGAGGACCACCAAACTGACGGCCGCGCGACATGCCCCGCAAACGCGCTGTTCAAGAGCTCGGCGATTTCCCCGTTCGGGTTGCCCAATTGGCCCGCCAGTCGAAATGTACGATAGACGTTGCAGAGCAAGACCGCCGAAGCTACGAGATATGCCAGCAACAAGGATATGTGTAAGGCGAGAACTGCATGGACTAGGGCGATGGGAGTCAGAATCCAACAGATGAACGAAATGTAGCGCCAGCACTCACCCAGCGAGGCGAGCTTTCGCAGGGCCGTGGCAGCGCAAACGATTAGTGCGGCGCCGATCATCGCCATCGCGCGCCGGGCGAAGGGATCGTCTGCGTGGCCCGCCACTATCCCGAGCAGCGCCACCGCGAGCACGGAGTCCAGATAGCGCGGCAAGTACCTGACCGCTGGTGCAAACGTGCGACGCACGAAATGCGACAACCCGCCGCCTTCGCGCGTGCGGTAGAAGTTCTTGAAGTACCAGACTGCATAGCGCCAATGGGCGCCGAATGATTCGACGAACTCGGCTCTGTTGAACGTCAGAGACAGCGCAGTCGCGAGCCCCAGATTCAGCACCGGGATGATGTTCCAAGACAGGAGCGCCGCCAGCGGCAGTACGAAATACGCAACCTGCCTTGAGAAGACGCTGGTATTGATGGCAAGGAGCAGTGCCAACGTGCCACCGGCAATGGCAACTGTCTGAGAAGGCATTACGGCAAAGAGCGCTGCGTGCACCGAAAGTGATACGAGACCCAGCAATCGCGGCTGTATCGTCAGATAGTGGATCGTTCGCTCGTCGAACAGCGAATTGTCAACTTGCGCAAGAAATATCAACGCCAGCAACACATAGGCGACAACACCGCCGCCAATGGCTGCGTTCGACAGAAACAGCAGGCAGATGATCCCGAAGGTGTACAGCACGAGGTTCGGCAGCCACGGCTTTGACCACAGGGTGGTATCCGCCCACACGGTCAACGCGAATTTGTGATACCAGGAGGGCGTATGCAGCGAATTGCCGCGGAACAGGCAGCGCGTGTCCGGCTCAGCGCCGGAATGTTGCCGGTAATATTGAATCTGCAGAAAGTACGCCAGCGCGTCCCCCCATGGGCCCGCGTCAAGATAGCGTCGTAGCGGTCCGCCCGCACGCATGAGGCCGTAGCGAAACGCGAGCAGCATGGGAAAATCGATCAGGTAGCCGCTGACCATCTTCCCTCACTCGGCCGGCGCAGCTCGAACCTGAATCCGAAACGCAGCACGCGCTCGTAGAAGAGCAAAAAGTACAGCCAGCCCACCGCGGCAAACTGCCGCGGTCCGACAATATCCAAGTCATAGATATAGGGCAGGTAGGGCGCAAGACAGACGCACAACAGCAGGATGATCCACCGCCAGTTCGCGCGTATGCTCGAATAAAACCCCGGAAGAAAGAATCCCGCGATAATCGCGAGGAACGACAGTGTGTACCACGGGAAGATCCACGCCGACTCGGTATCGTAACCCAGGATGTTTGTCGGCAGCGGCCCCAACAGGTACTTCGCGACGTAGAATAGAATCGTTGTCACCGGCACTTGCAACACCTTCAGCAGCGTCTGGAAGTAAGCTGGCGAGAGCATGAATACCGCCGCCGCGAGAGGAAGCGCTGACAACAAAATGACGTAGCGCAGACGCGCCTGCCTGAGGTAGCCGATGAAAATGATGGGAAAGAGCACCGCGTTGGCTCTGATGCCTATCAGGAGAAATATGAGCGGCGCGGCGGCGATGTACCATTTTCGGTCGATCGCGGCCGCCGTGATGATCACGAGCGCAGCAACCAGGTCGTCCTTGAGGAAAGCCGCTTGGTACACGAGCAGCGGCGGATAGATCAGAAAGAAGAACGCTGCGTAGCACGCCACGCGCTCGCTGCGGTACTTCTTCACAAGCCGGTAAAGCAACAGCGTCGCAACGACATGTAGCACGCACTTCAGCGCTATGAACGACAGCTCCGAGCCAAAGACAAACGTACACAGCGCGATCACCAGACCGGCACCCCAGTTGTTGCTACCGGTCAGGGCCGCCGCCTGCAGGGCGTTGGTGATGAGACTCCCAGTTCCACCGTTCAGCAGAATCTCGCTGAAGCCGCGATGCTCAAGCTCGTCCCATCCGATCAAATAGAAATTGCTGTCACCATGGCTCGCATAGATGACTATTCCGGTCGCAGCAGCAGCGACGGACGCAACGACCCCGCAGGTGAACGCAATGAGCAACGCGGTTCTCATACCTTTGTGAGCGCGCGCGTCAAAGACGATTTATCCGGAAAATTGACCAGCACTCCCATGCCCTTGCTTTGATATACAACCAGACTTCCGAGCGCAACGGCTGAAGCGCCGCCGCTGCGGACCGCCTCACCAATGTGCTCGATGCTGCCCGCCCCGCCGTGCGCGATCACCGGAATACCGACGGCTTCCGTAACACTCGCCGTGAGCGGCACGTCAAAGCCCTGCCAGGTCCCCTCCCGTTCCACGCTAGTGAGCAGTATTTCTCCTGCACCGAGGCGTTCCACTTCCCGTGCCCATGCGACCGGCCGTAACGCGCGCACCTGCGTCGCGGAATGGGAGGCGACTCGATAGCCACTGAGCAAGTTCTTGGTAACGTCTATAGAGACGATGATCGCTTGGCTGCCGAAGCGGCGTGCGAGGTCCGTGATCAGCTGCGGACTGTCGAAGGGCGCGCTGTTTAAAATCAGCTTCTCGAAGCCGATCTGCAGAATGCGCTCCGCAGTCCGAACGTCGCGAACCCCGCCACCATAGGAGAGCGGCATGAAGCACTCGTCCGCGATCTGCTGCAGCATGTCAAAGTCCGGTGCTCGATCCTCAACAGTGGCGGTGATGTCCAGAAACGCGAGTTCGTCAACTTCCAGTTCGTTGAAAATCCGTACCGTATTTATCGGATCGCCGATATACGCCGGGCTGCGGAAGCGGACGGTCTTCACCAGGCCGCCTTGTTTGAGCAGCAGGCACGGAATGACGCGGACTCTTAGCACTTTCAGAGCTTGGCGAAATTCTCTAGCAGCCGCATGCCGAAGCGGTGACTCTTCTCCGGATGGAACTGCACACCGTAGATGTTGCCGCGCTGAATTGCAGAATCGTAGGTCACGCCGTAGGTTGTCCGCAGAATGCCGACACTGCTGTCATCGCACTCAATGAAATAGGAGTGCACAAAGTAGAAGCGAGGCTCGGGCAGGGTATCCAAGCCGGTGGTCAACCGGCTCGGTGTGTGCAGCACCACGAGATTCCATCCCATGTGTGGCGACTTCAAACGCGGATCGACGCGCCCCCGGAAGGCGACAGTGCGTGCTGCGATCCAACCCAAGCCCGGCAGCTCGCCTTCCTCGCTTGTGTGTGTCAGCAGCTGCATGCCCAGGCAAATCCCGAGAACCGGCACCTTGTCCGCGACGACCCGGCGGTCCAATGCAGCGCGCAGCCCGGAGCCATTAATGCGCTCCATCGCCGAATCGAATGCGCCGACGCCGGGCAATATGAGCTTCTCCGCTCGCTCTATGTCGTGCGCCTGCGACGACACCAGGGCATCTGCGCCCACCCTTTTCAGCATGTTGGCGATGGAGCCGACATTGCCCATGCCGTAGTCGACGACGACGATCACGCGGTCTCTTTGATGGGAAAGCAGTATTTGAGGTAGAAGCTCATCGGCACGCGGTTGGCCTTCGCCAGTAGAAAGAACATCGGCCGCAGCCGCTCGAAGCGCGTCTTGTAGGTCTTGAAGTCCCGAAAAGACCGCCTGGGTCCCTGCATGAGCTGTTCATACTCGGGGTCGCTGAGCGACAGTCTTTTCTTGACGTACGCCACCAGCTCCGGATCGGGGGCGAGCGGCATTCGGTATTGCCGCAGTGCCTCATCGCGCGAGATAAGTCCTGCGCGCACCTCGGCCGCCAGCGCCAGGTTGCGATGGTCGAGCGCAAATTTCTGCGGGTTGTACACGGTGTGCAGAAAACAGGTCGCGCGGTTCTCCAGATGATGTCCGCCGTAGTACTGCCAGCCGGTCATCTCGCTGAGCATGGCTCGAGCGGCGCTCTTGGAATAATCGATGTACCACAGCGGGCGAATGAAGCTCTGGCGATAGATGAGCAGCCACTTCATGAAGCCCCAGAATGTCATGTTCGGAAAGGTCTTCAGCTTGACCGAGCCGTACTTTCGGTGAATATCCAGGATATAGCGGCCGTCGAAGTAGTTCTTGCCGACTGGCGTAATGCCTTCAGCCTTGAAGGAGTGGCCCTCCAGGATGTAGCCGATGCCGTACTTGGCTGCCGCGACGCGCAGCGTTTGCGCAAATCCGATATCCGTTGAGGCATCAAACTCCGGAACACCGGCGCGCAAAAATGCGCGGAAGATGTCCTCTGATTCCCGGTTGTCAATTACGTGCGTGAAGAGATCCACTTTGAGGGCCGCAGTGACCTTGCGGATGTTTTCAGTCGCAATCGCCGTGTTCCACGTGTTGTCGTAGTGAACGGCCAGCGGCCGCAGCCCCCACTCGATCGCCTTGACGAGGAGATAAGATGAGTCCGTGCCACCGCTCACTCCCACAACGCAGTCGTACTTGTTCGTCGAGCCGGCTTTTTTGATCTGTGCCAGGAGGACTTGCAAACGGCGCAGACCCTCCGGTTTGCCCGTGCTGTACTGCTGCTCCAGCAGCTCCACCTGACGGCAGTAGTTGCAGATACCCTCGCCGTCGAACGATATGCCGGGCACTCCTTGATCGTAGATGCAGCGCGAGCAGATTTGCGGCTCATTCATCATTGGGACTCGTTGGAACTCCTAACTCTCAGGCCTGCTCGAGCTCGACCGACACGGTGGACCCATCGCCGACAATCCTGCCGACCGGGCGCGCCGGATTGCCGGCAACGAAAGTGCGGGTCTCCACGGGACTGTTGACAAAGCTGTTGGCGCCCACGATGCACTGTCGGCCGATGGTAACGCCCAGCGTGACGATGCTTTGCGGTCCGATGTACACGCAATCGGCAATGGTCACCGGCCCGCTGCGCTTCTGGGCGATACCGCCGGAGAGCGCCCAATGCACAGTGTCGTGGGTGTACAGATGAACCCCGGCCGATATGGAACAGTAATCGCCCACGACTAACGGCGCTGCGCTGCCATCCAAAATGGTGCACGGTCCAATCCACGTCTGCCGACCTACCGAGACATCACCGAAGACGAGCGCGCTGTTATAGATGCTCGCCCCTTCCGCGAATCCCAGGCGTTTGGCGCGCTCCCATCGGTCGAAGGCGCCATCCTGGAATGACAGGCTGCGTTGGAACCGCGAACGCAGGCGTTCGTCGGTACTTTCGTAGAGTTCACGAAGGATTTCTGCGAGTTGCGCTGCGCTTTCCATCGATCTTCCTTCCACTGGCCGTCGCTCGTTCACACGGAGCGCGCAAGCGGTACGCTCAGGATCTGAGAAATCTCCCGCTGTAGCAGGCTTCCTCCTGGTGGAAATGTACGATCGAAAGGCTCTCCCGCTGCACCAGGTCGCGCACCTCCGTTTCCGTATAGCGGCGCGCGTTACTCGGACTGTACCAGTCAAAGTTCGTCACCACGGAGGTCTCCGTCCCGAGTTCAGGGTTCCAGAAGCATTTGAGGAAATTCCAGTACAGGAAGCGCTGCAAGTCGTAACGGCCGCCCTTGATGCCCAAAGCCGGCACCGCTGGAGCGTCGATCGTCACATGCAGATCGCTCAGCCGCCTGCCAAGCTCGGTGAGCTGCTGCGACATCTGCCACAGCTCCTCTTCGCTCATGCCCTTGCAGCGTTGCCTGAAGTAATCGTCCAAAAGCTCGCGCGGCAGCGCCTTTTTCGCGTAAAAGTAACAAGCGAGTTGGCCGCCGTGCGCAGTCACGCGCCGCAACTCGCCGAAGGTGGCGTCGGGGTTCTGTGTGTGCATGATCGTTTGGTCGCAGCTGACGTAGTCGATACAGCTATCCGCCAACGACGTGCCTGCAATGTCTCCCTGTATGAAGAACAGATTGCGCAGGCGACCGTATTCCTGTGCGGCCTGGGTAGCCGCTTCCGAAAAGTCCATGCCGATCACCAGCGATTGGGGCGCGAGCGCCGCAAACCACGCCGACTTGTACCCCAGACCGCAACCGGCATCGAAAATGACGCGCCGCGTATTGAGAAACTGCGCGAGTTCGCTCTCCGCGGCAAAACCATAGAGGCTCAGATACCAGCGCCGCTGCATCTCGTACAGCTTCTCCCGGCTGCCCCTGTCAGCGTACTTCGCCCACTTGGACGTAAAGGCGGCATTTGTCTGCGCCTGATCTGCGTCCTGCGCGTTCTTGGAGAGCACCAGATGATTGCCGCGCAGCCCCGCGGCCGCAGGCAGCAGCTCACGCAACATGGCGCTGAAGTAGTCACGGTCACGCGCGGCGCTCATATGCCCCCAGCGCTGACGTCGTAGGCGGCCAGCCACTGTTCGATGCTCAACAAGGACCATATGAGCAGTCGTCTGTTCTGAACGCCGCTCAGGTGCTCCTGAATCAGAGACTGCACCGGCCGCCGATCGAGCAGAGCGTAGATTCGCGCATTGCCGCTGAGCAAGGTACGGCGTACGAATTCGATACTGTCGCCCTTGAACCAGCTGGCGTCCGGAGCCGAGAAACCCTGCTTCTCAGCTTGCGTGACTTCTGCGGGAACGTGGCGTCGCATCACGTCCCGCAGAATCTGCTTCCCGTCGCGGGTTCGCTGGAAGAAGATCCCTTGTTTGTCGCCCGGCTCGTTCTCGTTGATGCGCACCACCTCGGCCAGGTTATTGAGTTTCAGGTGGACCGGACAGCGCATCGCGAAATCCACTAGGTCGTTATCGAGGAATGGCACGCGCGTCTCGAGACTATGTGCCATGCTCAACTTATCCTCAACCACGAGCAGGCCATGAAGAAAGGTCTTCGCCTCAAAGTACAGGGAGTGGTTGATGTAGTCTTCCGGTGTGCTCAGGCCGGCGTCTTCTCTCGGAAAGACGCTACGGAAGATCTCGCGCGTGCGAACGTGGGCGACATCCGCCCAGATCGGTGCAAACAATTCCCGTAGCTGGCTCTCTTCCAACAGCCTCTGCCAGAATGCGTAATACTTCCCGACGTACGCATCGAAATCGCTGTTGACGACGGCGCGGTAATACCGCCATGGATAACCCCCGAACAGCTCATCCCCGCCAGCACCGCTCAGCACCACCTTGACGAACTTACTCGCCAGCTGCGCGGCGTAATAATTGGGATAGCTCTGTCCCACGCGTGGCTCCTCGAGGTGCCACGCGACTTTGGGGAGCACCCGCTCCATGTCGCCTGCCTTGAGCACCATCTCGTAGTGCTCGGACTTGAAGTGATACGACATCGCTTCGGCCTTGGAGCGCTCGTCGAAACCGAGCTCGATGCCGGACGCTGAACTGAGATCGAATCCGCACGTGAAGGTCTTTATATAAGGATAGGAACGCGCCGCTATGGCAGTGACTGAGCCCGAATCCATGCCTCCGCTTAGATAGCTGCCCAGCTCGACATCGGTGATGAGCTGGCGATTGACCGCCTGTTGAAACAGGCGATCGAGCTCCTCGCGGTACTCTTGGTCATCGGCGTGCCGCGACGGTTGGCGGAAATCGTAATCCCAGTACTGGGTACGCCGCACGCTAGGGGTACGCTGCCCGAGGTTAATTACCAAATGGTGTCCGGCGGGAAGGAGCTTGATATCCGCTACCAGGGTACGGTCAGTAAATATGTTTTGGAAAGTCAGGTATTCGAACAGCGCGGCCTTGTCCAGCTGTAGCTGAAACCCGGGGACGGCGAGGATGGCTTTCTGCTCGGACGCGAACGCAAATGTATCCCCCTGCCGCGCATAGTAGAGCGGTTTGATGCCGTAGCGATCCCGCGCGAGCGTGAGCACGCGCTCCTTGCGGTCCCACAGCGCAAACGCATACATGCCGTTGAGCCTATGCAGCGCCTTCAAACCCCACTCGGCGAGGGCGTAAAGAACAACTTCGCTGTCGGTCTGCGAGCGGAACCAGTAGCCGAGTGCCTGCAGCTCGCTACGTAGCTCGCGGAAATTGTAGACCTCGCCGTTGTAGCTCAGCACGTAACGATGGTCCGCCGAGATCATGGGTTGCTGACCGGCGGGCGACAGGTCAATGATGGCGAGACGCCTATGACCGAGGCCGACGGCCCCGTCGATCCAATGGCCTTCCCCGTCCGGTCCGCGATGAGCGATCGCATCGGTCATGCGCTTCAAGACCGGCGGCGCAAGCGGCGCGCCGTCGAAGTTAACCAGGCCAGCGATTCCGCACATCGTCGTTCTGCTGCTTCTTAGGCGAATGAACGCATGCAAGCGACTACGTAGTCATAGTCGTCGGCACTCATGCGGTTGTGCAGAGGAATCGCCATCGTTTGATTGGCGCAGTCACGGGCACCGGGAAAGTCGCCGGCGTCGAGACTAAAGTGGTTCTTGTAGTAGGCAAGCATGTGTACGGCATGGGTACCCGGACGGGTCGCGACGCCTTGTTGCTCGAGGCGCTGCATGATGTCGTTGCGCGCAGCGGGCGCCCGCACCGGGTCGACGTAGGTGACGAATGCCTGCCACCCGTGACGCATGCTGGTCGGCTCATCGGGCAAGCGCAGCCAGTCGAGGCCGCCGAGCGCCTCGCGGTACCAGGCAGCCCATCGGGCGCGCTCGTCAATGAAAGTATCGAGCTTACGCAGCTGCACCAGACCGACCGCACCCTGCAGGTCAGTCATACGGTAGTTGTAGCCCAGCAGATCGAATTCCGGTAGCAGGTACGGGCGCGGGCCGCTGTGACGCTGCTCCTCGGAGATCGAAGCACCATGGTTGCGCATTTGATCGATCCGGCGAGCAAGCTCGCCATTGTTGGTCGTCACCATGCCGCCCTCGCCGGTGGTCACGGACTTGCGCGGGTGGAACGAAAACGCGGCGACATCACCGAGACCGCCCACGGGTCGGCCCTTCCAGGCAGATCCAGAAGCGCACGCCGCGTCCTCGATGAGCGCGACATGCTCAGGCAGCAGCGCGCGCAGGGCGTCCATGTCGATGCAGCGTCCGAACAGATGAACCGCAATCACAGCGCGCGTTTTGCGCGTTAGTTTCCGCGCCACAGCATCAAGATCGACGTTGTACGTCACACGATCGACGTCAGCGAACACCGGCGTGGCGCCGCAGTACAGCACCGCGTTTGCGGTCGCAACCCAGGTGAACGCCGGCACGATGACCTCATCGCCCGGGCCGATCCCAATTCCTGCGAGCGCCAGATGCAATCCCGTGGTGCAGGAGCTGACGGCGATCGCGTGGCCCACCTGGTGGCGCTCAGCGAAGGCCTTCTCGAAGGCGGCGACCTTCGGCCCTTGCGTCAGCCAACCGCTCAAGAGCGGCTCACGGCAGGCCTGCCACTCTTCCTCGCCTGTCGAGGGTAACGAAATCGCAATGCGTCGCGTCATATCCGCTCAGCCATGCACCGCTTTGCGGCGGCGCGCCTCGACCTCTTCCTTGTGGTGAGCACGCCAGTCCATCAACCGCTTCAGACCTTCGCGCAGTTCAATGCGCGCACGAAAACCGATCTCCTCTGAGGCTCTCACGGGCGAGCCGATGCGGTTGCGCACCAGTGTCGCCTGACTGCGTGGTGCGATCTTGATCGCCTCGCTTGAACCGGTGAGCTCCAAGAGCATCTCGGCGAGCTCGCGTAGCGAGGTGCGGCGTCCGGTGCCAACGTTGTAGAAGCGATCCGTACTCTCCGCCTTCATCGCGCACACGTTTGCCGCGCCGCAGTCCTCAGCCGCCACGAAGTCGAACGCCTCGGAACCGTCGCCGAAGATCGTCGGGCCATCGCCGCGATCGATCGCGTCCAACATCTTCATGATCACGGCGATGTAGGCACCTTGGTAGTCCTGCCGAGGTCCGTAAACGTTCATGTAGCGCAGCCCGACGTAATTGAGGCCATAGCGGCAGTGGAATGCCCTGAGCATTGCCTCGCCGCATATTTTGGTTGCGCCGTAGAAGTTGCGGTTGTTAAACGGATGTTCTTCCGTCATAGGCTCCTCGACTGCGTCGCCGTATACCGAGGCCGAGGAGGAATAGACCAGACGCGCGACCCGGCTCTTGACGCAGGCTTCCATCACATTGAACGTACCGCGAACATTCACGTCGAAGGCGCTGCGTGGAAACTCGTGACACTGCAGCAACCACAAGGCCGCCAGGTGAAATACACCATCCGCCCCGGCGAAGGCCTGATCGAGTATATCGGTCTGCAGGACGTCGCCGCCGACGTCGAAAATTCTGACACGCGCGTCGCGTAACGCTGCGGCGAGATTCTCCGTACGGCCGCGCACGAAGTTGTCGTAGATCACGACCTCCTTGACGTCATCCTTGAGGAGTTGGTCCACCGTATGCGAGCCGATCAGCCCTGCGCCGCCCACGACGACCAGCCTCTTGCCTCTGATGTCCATATGCCCCTCGGTTATGCCAATTCCGCCGGCGGAACCCTAGCTTCGCGGCTCACAGCGCGATGAGTTCGCAGGCGCCCTCGCGTATCCGGTAGCGTTCACCGGTGGCCGGACACCGTGCCTCGCCGTCGCAGCCCAAGGTAAGGGCAAGCCGTTCGCCATGCCGGCTCATCCAGCCGATCTGTTTTGCCGGCACGCCCGCCATGAGGGCATAGGCGGTCACGTCTCGGTTCACGACCGCCCCGGCGCCGATGAATGCGTATTCAGCGATGCTGACGCCGCACACGATCGTGCAGTTAGCGCCGAGCGTCGCGCCTTTCTTGACGAGCGTGTCCCGATACTCACTCTTGCGCGAAACGGCAGCGCGCGGGTTGTAGACGTTGGTGAACACCGCGCTGGGACCGCAGAACACGTCATCCTCCAGCGTTACGTTGTCGTAGACTGACACGTTGTTCTGGATCTTGACGTTGTCACCGATGCGGGCCCGGTTGCCGACGAATACGTTCTGACCCAGGGAGCAATTGCGGCCGATAACTGCGCCGGCACAGACATGCACCCAATGCCACAGCCGTGTGCCATCTCCGATCTGGGCTCCCGGGTCGACGATCGCCGTGTGATGTACCTGCGCCGGCATCTCAATACTCCAGCGGCAAGGCGACGCGGCGACCGTCACGCGCCGACAGGTAGCTGGCGATCAGCAATTCGAGCGAACGCAGTCCCTCGCGTCCATCGGTTTCAGCCTCGGCCTGCCCGCGCACCACCTTGACTACATTGGCGTAGTAAAGGGTGTGGCCCGCTCCATAGACGGAGGTCGGCTGATAACTGGCGCTGCGAATATTCTCATCGTCAGGGTCACTATCGGCAAACTCCCAGTGTTGGATTTCATTTACCGCGACACCACCGATCCGCACCGTGCCTCGCTCACCGACGATGGTAATCGAGCCCTCGAGGTTCTTCGGGTAGGTGAGCATCGTGACATTGATCGATCCGAGCGCGCCCGAGCGCCACCGCACTCCCACCGTGGCCGTGTCCTCGACCTGAATGTTTCTGGCGAGCGTCGCCACATACGCCTGCACGCTCTCCACCGGCCCGATCAGCCAGTCGACCAAATCGACGTAGTGGCTGGCCTGATTCATAAGCGCCCCGCCATCGAATTCCCAGGTGCCGCGCCACTTGGCGCTGTCATAGTACGATTGCGGTCGCGACCAGAATACGTTGAGCGTCACCATGTAGATGCGGCCGAAACGCCGTTTCTCGAGCGCTCGCTTTAGCAGTTGCAAAGTCGTGTTGCGGCGGTTCTGTTTCACAACGAGCAAATGCACGTCGGCCTCGTCGCATTCGCGCACCATGTGCAAGCCGTCGCTCCAGCGCGTGGCCATCGGCTTCTCGGTTATCACATGACAGCCGGCCCGTGCGGCCAGGATCGCCTGCTGCGGATGCAGCCCACTCGGGGTGCACAGTGATACCAGATCCACCTGCGCATCCCGAAGCAGCTCAGGCAAACTCGCATACCCGGCGGCGCGCTGTCTTTCCTGCGTGAGACGCAGGGAGGCGGGGTCAGAGTCGCACACAGCAATAAGTTCCAGATCGTCCTTGTGCGCTTCGATCGCCTTAAAGTGACTGGCGGCGATGCGCCCGCAGCCGACGACCGCCATACGAATCTTGCGACCCGTGACCACCCGGCTGCTCACGACCGTGACCTCCGCACAAGCGCGCCGCGGCGCATGCCGGCCTGCGCCCGCTGCACCGGCCAACCCGCACGCGTACGCATCGCAGCACTAAACATCGCCGCGTAACCGCGCCCGTTGCCGGCGCACCCAATCCCACGCAAGCACAATCATGGCGCCCAGCAGCAGACCGACCAAGAAACCTGTCGCCACCAGCAGTGTCCGGTGCGGCCCCGATCTGACTTCCGGCGGCACCGCCGGATCGATGATCCGGAAAGCATATTCGGCGCGGCCATTAGCCATCATTAATGTTTTGGTTTCATTCTCGATGAGATTGAAGATCACGCGTCGCAGATCAACATCGGTCGTGTGCTCGCTCTGGGCGTTGAGGTAGTTGATGTTGCGCTGAGCCTCCTCGAGCGCGTGCGTCCTGATGAGCTCATTGGCAAGTCCGACCAAGCCGTTGGCCCAGTGCGCGGCGGTAGTCGGGTCGGTCCATTCGACCGAGAGCGTGGTCACTCCGCGCCTCTGATCCTGGCGAACAGTGACAATGCCCTTCTGGAAGCTCTGTACGGCGCGCCAAAGGGTCGGGCGCGCCTTCGGATCGGGATATAGCTGCGGCACCAGGTTGTTGCGGGTGATGAACTCCTGCACAAGCAGCCGCGACTCCAAGACTGCCTCGGAGTTGCGCTCCGAGCGGTCCGCTCCTATCCCCAAGCCCGACAGGTTGACGAGCCCGCTCAATTGGTTGGCCAGGGCAGCAGCGCCACCGCCGATGCCCTGCTCCCGAACTTCCGTGCTCACCACTTCGGCGCGATAGGTCGGGGCCGCCGTGAGGGCGAGATACAAGCCCACGGCAATGCCCAAGAGCGTTGTCGCGAGTAACCAATAGCGATGCGCCCACATCAACAGCGCGACCGCGACCAGGTCGATTTCGCGGCCACCGGCCGGCTGCGGGGTCCGCTCGTTCGATTCCAAGGAGATCGCTGATTTTGGTGCTGCAATCGCCACGCTACCGCCCTGCATGGAACCTTTTTTTGGTTCCTCGCATTGATAAGGGGATCCAGGTCCCAAAGTTACGCCGGGCCTGGTCTCCCGGCGCAGAAGTCACGGCGAGTGCGTCGAACGCAAGGCGCCGGCGTCGCGACGAATCTGCTCGATCTCGTCGCGTAACGTCTCGTACTCGCGCAATTTGATGCGCAGAAACTTAAATGTCAGGCGAACCTTGTCCTCAATGCCGCGCGGGGTCAGAAGATACATGTAGGCGGCTTTGTTGCGGCTGTTCGTGAACCGGCTGGCCTTGATCGAGCCTCTGCGCATCAGCGCGCGCAGACAGTAGTTGACCTTGCCGAGACTGATGCCGAGCTCACGAGCCACATCGCGCTGGCTCAGCCCCGGGTTCGCGTCAAGCAATTTCAAGAGCCGATAGCGAACTTCATCGCTGAGCACCGTCAGACCTCCCGTTAATCACGAGCAGGATGTGCGTTCGCGCTCAGCACGCCGCACTCACTAACTCGGCCGGGAAGTGCACCTCGCGCTCTTCCCCCAGCAGCCTCAGCAATACCACGACCCGATTGACCGCCTCCGTGCGCTCGAATATTCCCTCGAACCCCGCGAAGGCTCCGGCCGCGATTCTCACCGGCGTTCCTGGTCCAAGAGGAGGCGGCAAACGCAGGCTGTGCAACCCCGAGTCGGGATCCTCGCGCGCACGCAGCTGCCGGATGATCTCATCCGGCACCGTCGCGAAGCGCATGCCAAATCGCACGATGTTCGCAACACCCGATGTGGAGCGCACCGGTGTGAGACATTGACGCCCCTCATCAAGATGCAAGAAAAGATAGCGCGGGAAGAGCGGAGTGATTTGCATCTGGGGCTGTCCGTTCCGGCGTAACCTCTGGAGCAGGCGCGGAAAGTAGGTCTGGTAGCCCTGGCGCTGCAAGTGCCGCTGCGCTTCCCGCTCGGCTGCAGGTTTCGTATGAATCAAATACCAACGCCGCATGCGTCCGCAGTGCCTCCGTGTCGCGAGCCAACCCCGTCCCCACGTAAGCCCTTTCGTGAGGGTTTCAGCCGAATTTCCTCGCCGCGTTTCATCTAGCGTTCATATATTGAACGCTGGCGAGTCTAGTATCCACCGCTCAGGGTGTCAAACCGACACGCGGGCCGACTTAGGTTGGCTGGCGTCGCCGAATCAGAACGAGTGCACTGCGGCGGCGGCGATCGCCACGTTGTAGACAATCGATGTGACCGCCTGCCAGAACGGCAGCGGCGGCAGGTGCTCGGCATTGAGCGGCACGACCACCGTATCGCCAGGCCTGATGGAGTTATCGGAACGCTGGAACCAGCGGCTGCCCTCGTTCGCCACGACGCTGCCATTGGCGTGCACTACATAGATCCGGCCCATGTCCGCTCGGCGCGTGGCCCCGCCGCTCAGCGCGATATAGTCATCGCGGGTCATGCTCGCTCGATACAGGTGCGAGGTCGCATTTTGGACCTCACCGAGGACGGTAATTTCCTGCTGGAATTTGGGCACAATGAGACGGTCCCCGCCGCGCAGAATCACGTCCGCATTGGAACCTGGTTTCGCATCGAGCGCCCGCGGCAGATCGATAACGAGCCGGCCGACCGCCTTGGTGCCTTTAAGCTGCGAAAGCAATGCCTGACCGACAGAGACAGCCGCACCCCCGCCTTGCCCCTGACTTGCGGCGACCGACTGCAGAGCAAGAATCGCGAGGTCGTGCTTTAAGCGCTCCGCCAGCTCATCTATTTGCACCTGTTCACGTTTGCGTAACTCCTCGCGCGTGAAGACGGCACCATAGGGGAAGGCATACTCAGTCAAGCCGCCGGCGCGAAGAATCAGGGTTCTGAGCGTTTCGCCCCGTTTGAGCACGTAGCGACCCGGAAAGCGAATCTCGCCACGCAGTTCGACGCTCTCCTGCATGCCCCACTGCGGCAGTTCCTTGATATTGAGAAGATCGAAGGGTTCAAGCGGGACATCCGCGCGCGGGTCGCCGCGGAGCACGCCTTGAAGGTCGATATTGATCAACTCGGTGCTGCGGCGGTCTCCGTTTACGACGACGTAGCGGATGAGCTCGGCGCTGCCAGCATAAGCGGCATCCTGCAAACTGCCCCCGGCGCGGATCAGATCGCTCACCTTCATACCGGGCTCGAGCGGGTACTCCCCCGGCACTTTCACCCGCCCATCAACACGCACCACTTGCGTGGGCCGCCCAAGGTTGGACTGCAAACGCAGCTCCTCGAGGATCGGTTGAATGATGCGGTCGCGCCCGGACTCGAGATCGAATACCGTGATCTGATCGCGGGGCATGAGCTGCACGTCCACCGGCGAGCCGGGCGCCTTAAGGGCATTCGCGAGGTCGGCAGACAGCACGTCCACGCGTCGATCGGGGGCCAGCTCGCGCCGAATCAGTAGGTAGTGGATATCGGCGTTCGGCTGCAACTCATCCACCGAGTGAATGACATCGCTCAGGCGCATCCCTTGCCGGTACGCCACGGCGCCGGGTGCGAACACATGTCCCCGTACGAGCACCCCGGAATCGAGCGTGGGGCGCATTCGCGCCACGCGCAGCAAATCGCCGTCACGCACGGGCTGTCTCTTATCGGCCCCCCCGGCCAGATCGACCTCCATCACGACACGCCCACGGGCCATGTCGATGCGTGTCAGCACCACTTTCGCCGTATCGGCTTCGGGAGTCAGTCCACCGGCGAGCTGCAGAACGTCGGCGACGGTGGCGACTGCCGTTTCCTCATAGATCGCGGGCCGACGCACTTCCCCATCGACGCTGATGGTGGGGCCCACGGGCGGGATAAATATGACATCCCCCGGCAGTAATTTGGTGTCGTCGGTCGTATCGCCGCGAATCAGCAGATCGTAGAGATCCAAGCGACGTACCAGAACACCGTCACGTTTCAATTCAATCTTGCGCAGCGAGCCTATCGGCTTCACACCGCCGGCTGCAAACAGTGCCGAGGTGATCGTGCCGAGGCCGCTGATGGTGTACGAACCCGGGCGATTGGCATCCCCCAACACAAACACACGGATCGAGCGTGTATCGCCCATTGACACGTTGGCCCGCACACCGATCATCTCGCGCTCAACCCGCGATTCGATGAGTGCTTTCGCCTGCATGAAGCGCTGCCCGCCCACGCTGATCGGACCGAGCTCCGGGAAGCTCACTCGCCCGTCGCGGCCGACTTGCAGCCTCAAGGTCCGGTTCTGCGTTCCGTACAACTGCACTTCCAACAGGTCACCCGCTCCGAGGACATAGTCTGTCGGTACCGGCACGTTGGTGACGGGAGCGAAGGTGGAAGGGGACTTTGAGAATAGGTCGTAGCCGAAGGGTTTGAGCCCCTCCGGACCGGTCTTCTTCAGCGGCAGGCGCGTCACGCGCACATCGAGATTGGCCAGGGCCGGCTCGACCCTCAGGCGCAGGGTGGCCAGCTCCTCGATCAGTCCTGCGAGGGGAATTCCGGCAAAGCCCGGGAGGAACAGCACGCCGTCGCGCGAGAGCTGGTACGGGTTTCGCGAGCGGATCAAGGTGATCAGCTTCTTGCGGCGCGCCTCGTCCTCCTCGGTCAGCTCACTGTCAGTCCCGGTTTGCGCCTGCAATGATTGTTGTTGCGACTGCGCGGCCGCAGCGCCGGCGGTCTCGGTCGGGCTTCCCCCTGGCGCCGCGCCCGCACCCGCGATGGCAGGGGCAGGGGCGGCTGCACGCGGAGCGAGGCGGACATCCACCTCGACTATGATCCAGTCCTCTGGCTTTAGTACGGGAATGGCCGGCTCGAGTGGTTCGCCCGTGGCAGGGCCGCGCTGTTGATCAGGCGCCGTCTGATCGGGCTGCCCGTCGCGCGGCTGGGTCGCGCGCGCCCCGCCTGTCAAGGAGCCGCCCGGTGAGCCAAGAACGCCACTGAACTGCTGCATGAGCTGCTGTTGCTGATCGGCAGGCAGACTGCGAAAGAGATCCAGCTGTTCGGGAGTCGGCGTCACAGCAGGTGTCTGTGCACGGACAATGTCTGAGAGCGACCCGGCACACAGGACCAAGAGGCAGGTCAGCGGAAGCAGCGAGCGTCGTAGCACTCTGTTCAGAAGCCCATTCTTATTGACGCAAATCCCCAACCGCATCCCCCACCGGCAGCCTCAAGAACTTGATTGTACTGAACCCGGAGGTACTTTAGGGCGCCTCCCGAGTGAGTTTTGAGGCGCGGCTGGCGCGTTAGTTCACCCACGGCGTGCGCACGCTTTGGCAGCAAGGAACGCGGTGCGCGTTTGCCATCGACGCGGCGACATCTCAGGGCTTGCCCCGCCAGGCCTCTACCTGCCGCAAAAGCTTCAACACGTTTGGCGGAGCCGCATGTCCACCGAGGGGATCCTCCACTGCGGGAGCCAGCTGTGCGGTGAGCTTCTTGCCCAATTCCACGCCCCATTGGTCGAAGGCGTTGGTGCCCCATACGACACTTTGTGTGAGCACGCTGTGCTCGTAGAGCGCGATGAGGCGGCCGAGGGTTGCCGGATCGAGTTTCTGGAACAGCACGATGGTGCTCGGGCGGCTGCCCGGATCAACCTTGTGGGGAATGAGTGCACTGAGTTGCGCGGGCGGCAGGTTCTGATGCGCCAGCTCAGCACGCACCGTTTCGGCGGATTGGCCGTTGCACAGCGCTTCCGCCTGCGCAAGACAGCTCGCAATGGCGAGGTTCTGCTGAGCTTGGTTATCGCAGGAAGAACGCGCGGGCAGCAGGAAATCCAGCGCGGCGCGCGCGGTACCCTGGTGCAGGAGCTGGAAGAATGAATGCTGGCCGTTGTTGCCGGCCTCGCCCCACAGAACCGCCGCGGTCTCGCACTCGGCGGGCGTGCCGTCGAGCATCACGGACTTGCCGTTGCTCTCCATCTCGAGCTGCTGCAGATAGGCAGGAAAGCGCCGCAGCGAATCGTCGTACGGCAGCACCGCAAGCGTCGGCAGCTTCATGAAGTTGATGTTCCACACGCCGATCAGCCCCATGAGCACCGGCAAATTCTGCTGCCAGGGAGCCGTACGGAAGTGCTGATCAACCTCGTAACCACCGCCGAGGAAGTCGAGGAAATTGCGCGCGCCGATGGCAATTGCCAACGAAACACCGATCGACGACCAGAGCGAGTAGCGTCCACCCACCCAGTCCCACATCTGAAACCGATATTGCGGGTGCACTCCGAATTCATCCATCGCCTGGTGATTCACGGACACGGCGGCAAAATGCTGCGGTACCGCCTGTTCCCCCAGGCGCCCTGCCAGCCAGGCGCGTGCGCTGCGCGCATTCGTCAGGGTTTCCAGCGTAGTGAAGGTCTTGGAGGAGACGATGAACAGCGTGGTTTTCGGGTCGGCCCCCTCTAGAACCTCCGCCAGATGACAACCGTCGATATTGGAGACGAACTCACAGCGCGGGGCCCCTTGGGTAAAGGCGTGCAAGGCCTGCACCGCCATGGCTGGCCCGAGATCCGAGCCACCGATCCCGATGTTGATGACGAGGCGGAAAGCCTGCGC
>Ga0210401_10002620_pt1 | contig 19800 bp, 17 predicted proteins | sample IncBWH32MmetaG_FD_150866 | JGI IMG/M metagenome (GOLD analysis project Ga0210401, IMG submission 150866) | Forest soil microbial communities from Barre Woods Harvard Forest LTER site, Petersham, Massachusetts, United States - Inc-BW-H-32-M | ecosystem: Environmental > Terrestrial > Soil >... | reverse complement strand
GATTGCGCAGCCGGATACAGCCGTGGGACGCTGCCTTCCCGATCGAACGTGGCAGATTCGTCCCGTGAATTCCGTAGCCCTTCACGTTCAGCCCGATCCAGCGCGGCCCCAGAGGATTCCCTTCGCCCGCCGGGATCACGACGCCCGCGTGGTAGTACGTCGGATCCGTCAGCCGGCTCACGACTTCAAACTCTCCCGTCGGACTCGGACTGACGGACGCTCCCACTGCAACCGCAAACTCGCGCAGCACGGCGCCGTTTTCCATGACCACCAGCTTGCGGTCAGGCACGCTGACGATGACCTGGCGCTGTACTGGCGGCGGAGCGGAAGTCGATTGAGCCTGGGCCGCCGGCGCGAAAAGCGAGATCAGTGTTGGAATCAACCATCCTAGGCCCTTCACCAAGTTGCCCCGCCTCGCCGTCCAAGCCATCGTCGCCTCCTGCGTGAATCTCAGTTGCGCCGACGTGAAGGGCAGGATGAGAGCCAATCACTATATTGTTGTGTCGTAATGGTTTAGATGAGGTTATCTGGCGGGAAACTGTGTTCCAGGAGAGGCGCTGTGTCTAACCTGACACGCCGGCAAGTAGGCTGATTCGATCGTTGCTCAGGGCTCAATTGGCTTGGGAAAGATGCCCGGCCCGCCGCTGAGGCAGCGGCTTATGGGGTCTTGGAGGGGCCGGGCAATTCTGGGGTCAGTACATTACGTCTCGTATTGCAGTCGTTTTTATCCGTTCAAGGCAATCTTATGCTGTGACGCCGATCACACATCGACGTGACGTTCAAAGCTCCCCGCCTCCCGTGACGACCATCACCGCGCGCTCTGCCCTCCAACTCCTACCCTCGATTCAGACAGGGGTCGCAAGACTCCAATTCATCCAAAGGGATTTTCATCATGGCTTACGTTATTACCGACTCCTGCATCAAGGACCTGCTCTGTGTGGATGTCTGCCCCACCGACTGTATCCATCCCAAAAAGGACGAACCGCAGTTCGAAGCGGCCACCCAGCTCTACGTCGATCCCGAAGGTTGCATTGACTGCGGCGCCTGCGTGCCCGTTTGCACCTCCGATTCACTTCATCCCATCGACGACCTGACGGAAGAGCAGAAGCCCTTCATCGCCAAGAACGCAGAATTCTTCGCTCACTGAACACAAAGCCGAACGGGACTGGCCCGTATGGCCGTCCCTATTCGGCCGTTCAACCTGGTCGTAACCCACCCGACATTGACATCCCCTATCCCGGAACACTATCGTTTTGGCCGCCTGCCATGAACATAGTGAAGTCCACCGCGCGTTACGAAGACTGGCTCCGCATGCATACCACCGTGATCGAAGCCGACCTGCGCCTCAAGCACAAACGCATGGCGGAATCCGTCTTTCCTTTCCTGCGGGCTACGTTCTACCGTTGGGTCCAGGTTTGGCCCGACATCTGTGCCGATCTCGCGAAAGCTCCAAGCATCCTCTCCGTCGGCGATCTTCACATTGAGAATTTTGGAACGTGGCGCGACGTCGAGGGCCGCCTCATTTGGGGCGTGAACGATTTTGACGAGGCCGCTACGTTTCCTTACACCAACGACCTCGTCCGTCTGGCCACCAGTGCGTTATTGGCAATCGAAGAGAGTCAGCTCGCGGCTACCGCAAAGGAAGTTTGCGCCGAGATTCTTGATGGGTACACAAAGTCCCTGGCTGAGGGCGGCCGTCCCTTTGTGCTTGAGGAGGGCAACAAGTGGCTACGGGCAATCGCACTGAACGAATTGCGCGACCCCGACCATTTCTGGAAGAAGATGGACCAGCTCCCCGCGGTCCGCCACGAAATTTCTCCCACCGCCCGGGAAGCCCTCGAACACTTGATGCCCTACCCCGGCCTCGACTACCACCTTACCCAGCGTGTCGCCGGTCTGGGCAGCCTGGGTCACCCGCGTTATGTCGCAATCGCTGAATTCCACGGCGGCAAGATTGCCCGGGAAGCAAAAATGCTGGTGCCCTCCTCGGTGTTCTGGGCGAACGATCTTCCGGGTCCCGTCGAGATCTGGTATGCCGCCACCCTCTCCCGTGCCGTGCGTTGTCCCGACCCCTTTGTTCAGATGCGCGGTCGCTGGATCGTGCGACGGTTATCCCCCCACTGCAGTCGCATCGAACTCGCGGTCCTCCCCCGCGATCGCGACGAGTGCCGCCTGATTTTTTCCATGGGCTGGGAGACGGCCAACGTGCATCTGGGCAACCCCGCCCAGGTGAAGGCCATCTGCAAACATCTGGCGAAGTTAAAGCCCACTTGGCTGTACACCGCCGCAGGCGACATGGTCCGCGCGGTGAAGCAGGACTGGCAAGCCTGGCGCAAGAATGAAGTCTCCTGAAGACCCCTGTAGCGCCGGCGTCCCGCCGGCTGTCGCGAGGGCATCCTGCCCTCGCCACCTCAGCACTCCGGGGGGCGAGAGCGCCGAAACTTCAGGCGTATTGCTCCCGCGCCCGGGGCGTTCAGCCCAGCAAGAAGCCACAAATCTGCTTAATCGTGAGATTGCCCCTAGACTTCCGTAAGCTCGAGTACTTCCGCCGCTTCCGCCTCTTCCTCGCAGTCGCTCGCCGGACGCGATCCATCCAGAGCGCTAATAAGAGCCGAAAGAATGCTCCCCAGGGATTCCGGGTTCTCCCGCAGTACCCGCGACAGACTCTCCCGGTGGACGGCGAGTTCGCCAATGACCTTTGCCCCTCGTATGTCGAGCTCGGGCCGGTGCGCCCGCTTTCGGCGCGAGCGCTCCCCCGCGTGCGAGCGTGCGAACGGATAGTTGAGGCTTCCCGTAGCCATCCAGTGCACTACCAGTTGCTGTACGTGCGCCGCGCCACAGGCTGCGTGCACTCCCGGCTCTGAAACCAGTGTGTCATTCCAAGCGAGAATCTTGAGCCGGTCCGTCCAGCTGTTTTCGGTCACTAAAAACCAGCCCTCTTCTTCAGTCCGCTGCTCCAGGCAGATTGAGCAGAATGGAGTTTCTTTCTCCGTCATTTTTGCACCTGCCGTAAGGTCTGCTGTATCGCCGGATCGTTCACTGCATTTACCCCGGCCGATCCGTTCATCGAAACCATCTTTACCGTCTTCTTCCCCGTTCCGTCCGGCAAGGGAACCGTAATAACCCCGCGCTCACCGTCAAACGTGAGGGTGACAAAAGGGGAACACGAGTCGCAAAGCCAGTAGTGTTCCACGCGGCGCCAGGGACGAGCTCTTCGGGAAGCTGTCGTTAACGCTCCACGATTCGTGAAATACTCGGTCTCCACTTGGAAGAGCTTGCCTTCCCTAAGCCGCCGAAACGGAGTATTACATGCGTCATTCGCACACTTATACAGCATGGCTAACTGTCCTTCGTGAGGATCCTCTAACCTCCGGATCTCCTCAACCCGCTGAGAGACAACCTATGTGCACGCGAATGGCCGCCTCGGAACCCACTCCGCCCTTCGAAACGTAGCGCGGAACGCTTGATTTAATGGGAGATTTGTCGCTGTTGAGGATTGCTACACGACGGCGATCGACGACCTATAAACACTCATGCCGAAATGACATCAGAACCCAATCAGAATGGCGGCGCCTTCGCTTCGATGCTCTGATCCTCAGCTCCGAACACCAGTGCCTGGCACGATCCGCACAGCGTGCCTTCTTTCAAGTCGATCCACTCCACGGCGTGTGACGGCGCCATCGCACATTGGTAGTCGTCACAGTGCGTCAGATCAAGGGTGTGCCCGAGTTCATGCACCGCTTCTTTCAGGAGCCTTGCCTGCAGGACTTCGGGATCGGCCGGCAGCCCGTAGAACTCCTGCCGCAGGCGATGGACCGAGACCAGGCCACAGGGCCCGCCAATCTGCGCCTCGCCGAAAACGAACGTGAGAATCGGGATATACAGATCAACCGCAGTGATTCCCACCACCCTCCACGAGTCGGGACCCACCCGGCCTTGCATGGCGTGCAGGATTTCCGACGAATGGTACTGCTGCCGCTCGCCGTGGTAGGCGAACTCCGGATCCAGTCCTGAGGGAATCACCTCCGTCGGCATTCGAAAAAGGTCCGCCAACGCAGGCGCCAATCCCATCATGAGGCCGCCATCCAGATCCCCGATCGGCAGCAGTTGCAGCAATTTCATCGCGTCGCTTGCGCTGTCGGCTTGCTCCAGCCGTATCTCTTCAGCTTGTGATGGAGTGTCACCCGGTCTATGTGCAGTATCTCGGCCGCCCGCGTCTGATTCCACCCCACCGTTTCCAGCGTCCGCAGGATGTGCGCTCGTTCCATTTCATCCAGGCTCTTGGGACCGCCGTTCGGCACGGTAGCCGCCTTGAAGACGAAGTCTGACTCGCGGATCTCGGGCTCTTGCGCCACCACCATCGCCCGCTCGACCGCATTCTCCAACTCCCGCACGTTTCCCGCCCAGGCCTGCTGCTGTAGCAGGTTCATCGCTGGGGGCGCAACCCGGGTAATTTTCTTGTTCATCTGCAGCGAGAACTTCTGCACAAAGTGATTCACCAGCATCGGGATGTCATCCCGGCGTGCCCGCAACGGCGGTAGCTCGATGCGGAAGACGTTCAAGCGATAAAACAGATCTGGCCGAAACTTACCTTCCTCAATAGCTTTCTCCAGGTCCTTGTTAGTCGCGGCCACGCAGCGGAAGTCCACCTTAATAGGCTGGTTTCCACCCACCCGCACAATCTCGCGTTCCTGCAGAACCCGCAGCAGGTCGGTCTGCGTCTTCAGGCTGATATCGCCAATCTCGTCGAGGAATACCGTTCCGCCCTCCGCGATTTCGAACTTGCCCTTCTTGCGATACTGCGCCCCCGTGAAGGCGCCCTTTTCATGCCCAAACAGTTCGCTCTCCAGCAACGTTTCCGTCAAAGCGCCGCAATGGATCACCACCAGCGGATGAAACTTGCGCGGGCTGGCATGGTGGATAGCGCGCGCCACCAGTTCCTTCCCCGTGCCGCTCTCGCCGGTGATGAGCACCGTAGCGTCCGTCGGGCCGACAGTTTCGATCGCATCGAACACCCGCTGCATGATCGCGCTTTGCCCAACCATGTCTTCGGGCTTGGCCACTTCGGCTACCGTTTCGCGCAAGCGGACGTTTTCCCGCTCGGTCTGCTTATGCGCCAGCGCCCTCTTCACCAGATGCGCGATTTCGTCCGGATCCAGCGGCTTGGTGACGTAGTCGTATGCTCCATTCTTCAAAGCCGCCACCGCCGTCTCCACCGACGCATAGCCAGTCATCATGATCACGAGCAAGTCCGGATCGATCTCGTGGATCCTTCGCTGCAACTCGATCCCATCCGTGCCATGCATCTTGATGTCGACCAGCGCGGCGTCCCAGCGCGACTCGGCTAGCTTGGTGAGCGCGTCCTTGGCGTCCTCGGCCGTGCTTACCTCATAGTTCTCTTCACGGAACCATTTCGCCAGCGAGTCCCGGACACTCAATTCATCATCCACAATGAGTAACTTCGCCTGTTCAGTCACGTTCGTTCACCTCGATTTCATTTCCGCAGTTTCGGTTTCAGGCGCTAGCGGGCGGCCGACAGCGCCGTCCAAAGGCAGCGTCACGGTAAAGGTCGTGCCTTTTCCCAGTTCCGAAGTAACCTCGATCCGGCCACGATGCCGCGCCACGATGTTCTGGCTGACCGCCAGCCCCAATCCCACGCTCTTGCCGCTTTCTTTGGTTGTCAGGAAAGGTTCGAAAATTTGGGGCAGTATGTCCTGCGGGATCCCGGAGCCGTCGTCCCGTACCCAAAAGATCTCCTCGCCCGCGTCTTCGTCCAGCTTCGTGCCTACCCACAGATTTCCGCCCCGCGGCATCGCATCGATCGCGTTCATGATCAACGCCAGCAACACTTGTTCGATCTGCCCCGGATCGCACTGGACGCGCGGTAGCCCAGGCGGAAGTTCCAGGTGCAGCTCCACCCCATTCAGTTCCATCTGGTGCGCGACCAGGCGAACCGCGCGGTCAACCACCGTGTTCAGGTCCGTGGTCTGCACGTTCAGGGGTGCCGTGCGGGAAAAAGTCAGGAGATTTTTCACCAGGTCTCCGCACCGCCGGCTCTCCTCCGCAATCAAGTCCAGGCACTGTTCGGCGTCGTCTTTCTTTGCTCCCCCCATCTCGCCGCGCTCGATCCATCTCCTTAGCAGCTTGGCGTAGGTGAGGATTCCCGACAGCGGGTTGTTGATCTCATGCGCGACCACTGCCGCCATCTTCCCGATGGTCGCCATCTTCTCTGCCTGCAACATGTGCTCGTGTGCCCGCTTCAGCTCCCGCGTTTTCTGATCCACGCGATCCTCGAGCGTCTTCGCCCAGGCCACGATCTCTTCGTTCGCGGATCGCAACTGCAGGCTCATCCGGTTGAACGAGCTCGCCAATTCCCCGACTTCATCGCTGGAGTCCACCTGCAGCTGGTAGCCGAGATTCCCCTCCGCCAGCTGCTTCGTGCCGTCCTTCAGGCGTTTCAGCGGCTGCCCCACGAGCCGCCACACGAACAGCCAGCTCAGAAGCGAAATGTCCACCAGCGCGATGAGGGTATAAGCCAGCATCCGCCGGCTGGTTTGCGCCAGTTGTACATCCGCTTTGGCCAACGACAGGTTCGCATCCAGAACGCCCAGCACTTGCTGGCTGGCGGGATGCGCATGGCAGGCCGCATTCGAGCAGGAGGGCTGATTTTCGATCGGCGTAATGACGCCCAGGACCCTCTGCCCCTTGTTGTCGCGGTAGATCCGAAATCGATCGGGCTGGTTCAATCGCGTCAACGGCTGCGATCGGGTATGACAGGCGTAGCACGCTTCTCCGCCCTTATCGACCAGGTGGCCGATCTCGGAGGTGTCCGTGGAGTAGCTGATTCGCCCTTCCTGATCGAAGATGCGCACCCGCACCATGCCCGGCTCGTCTGCCATCGTGGCCATCGCGTGGTACAGGCCCTCGCGATCGTTGCGCAGCATGTAATACGACGTGCTGCGCTTGATCACGTCGCTGACCCGCTCCGCACTCATCAGCGTCGCCGCTTCCAGGTGCTGGCGGTGCAGCCGGATGTTCAGGTACCCCAGAAGCCCAAAAATTCCCACCATCACCAGCAACAGCAAGCTGATTAGCTTCACGCTGAGGCTGTGTGTCAGACGGTTCCAGCGTCCTCGACCTGAATCAGTCTCCGGCATGAACCAACACAGAAGTCGCCGCGATGACCTTGGTCTCGGCCATCGGGTGGCTCTCCTCCGCGGGGAAGATGGGTAGGTACTTCACCGCCAGTCCGAACAGCGCAAATCCCGCCGCAATGATCGCGCCCGTTACTGCTACCTCGGTCCACTTCGGCATGTAGTGCCGGCCCACCGAAGATTCCAGACCCGTAATGCTCACGTTCAAACGGTTCGTGATGAATCCCAGAACCACGAGGACGGCCGCAAGATACAGCCCTTGCGCTGTTGTCCTGATCTTCTTCTGCGCGAGCAGCAGCAGCGGCAGGATCAGGCTCAGCGAGATCTCCAGCCAGAACAGGTACATCTCGTATGCCGGCTGAAACAGTAGCCTCAGCACTCCCCGATGCAGCAAATCCTCAAAGCGCAAAATGCCGTACACGCACAGCACCACCACCAGCACCCGGCCTAGTTCTTGCAGGATGGGCAATTCCAGTTGCTGCCCGAAATATTTCGAACTCATCGACGATTCAAAGATGGTCATCGCCAATCCCACCGCAATGGCTGAAATGAAGAAGAACACCGGCAAAAGCGGGCTGTACCAGAACGGATGCAGCTTCTCCGGCATGATCAGATACAAGGTGCCCAGCGACGACTGGTGCAGCGTGGAAAGAATCACCCCCAGAATCACCAGCGGAATCAACGCCGTCCGCACGATCTTCAGCGGCTTCTGCAGGTTGAATCGCTCCAGCACAATCGGTGAGAACTCCAGGGACAGTACCGCTGTGTACAACATTACGCAGTAGGCAACCTCAAACATCACCGAGTGCGGATTCCGCATGACCAGCGGATGCCAGATCCGGTACGGCCTCCCCAGGTCGTACATCAAAGCCACGCACACCAGCACGTAGCCGAGAAACGCCGTGAGAATCGTCGGCCGGACAATCGGGTGCAGCCGCTTGATATTGAAAATGTGCACCGCCGCCGTCAGCGTGAAGCCGCCCGCCGCCAGCATCACTCCGCACAGCACGTCGAACCCGATCCACAAGCCCCACGGAAACTGGTCGCTCAGGTTCGTGGACTTCCCCAGCCCCTGCGTAAATCGCACCACCGTTCCGTAGAAACCCGCCGCCATCAGCGCCAGGAACACCAGCTTCCAGAAAGTGAACTTGATCTTCATTTGCCGCTCTCTTTCTTATCCTCGGGTCCGCGACCGCCTTCCGCGGCCGCCACCTCTTCCCGCCGATGCGTAATCCACCAGATCCCGCCCAGCACCATTCCTCCGAGCGGAACAAAGTCCGGAATCCGCGACAACACGCGGTACGTGTACATGGGCAGCGGGTCGCGCGTCAGATCGGTCCGGTAACCGAACTCCTCGAACGGCACGCTCGACAGCAGCAGAACCGAAGTCCCGCCCACTTCGTTCACTCCGTAGATGTGCTCCACGTACTTTCCCGGGTTGTCCCGGATGCGCTGCTGCGCCTCGGCCATCAATTCGTCGCGCTCGCCAAATTTCGTCGCACCCGTCGGGCAAATCTCCGCGCAGGCCGTTGGCTTCCCGGCCAGTACCCGGTCGGGACACATGGTGCACTTCTGCACCCGCGGCAACAGCTTGTTCCATTCATACTTCGGCACGCCGAACGGGCACGCCGCCATGCAGTACCGGCATCCCATGCACCGGTCCTCGTCGTAAATCACCGGTCCGGCCGCCGTTTTGCGCAGCGCGCCTACCGGACACACCGACGCGCACGCCGGTTCGCCGCAGTTCATGCACAACCGCCGCATGAACTTGTCGCCTTTCGTTAGCACGACGGTGAATTTATGTTCCGACTGGATTTCTTCCGCGGCCACCGTGTCGGTGTAGGGAAGCTTGTTCTGCGCCGCGCAGGCGCCCTCGCATTGTTTGCACCCGATGCAAACCGTGGAGTCGTACAGCAGCGCTTTGCTCATGGATATCTCTCCGGCCCGCGCCCGCGTGGCGCCTCCGCTCCAGAGAGAAGCACGGTAGATGGGGGACCAAATCTACAACTGGAGAAGAGGCCCAGGCTTCGCTTGCCTGTACGCCCTTCGTGGAGACTGATCCGGGTCCCGGAAACCCGACACCGGGACCCGGCGTGGCTGTTCCTGTGATGAGCGCTGAGGCTTGGTTCGCCGTTTTGGAAGCCGCGAACGGTTCTGCTGCTTCCGTTCCGACCGCCGGCACACCTGCGGCGCACTCCCATGGCATCCCCAAGCTTTCTGCCGGCCCCACCGGATTTCCTCACGGCCAGACCGGCGCGCAAAAGGGAACAGCCGGTCCTTACTTCTTCTGCAGTTCGCGGATGTACGACACGACCATCTTCACCTGGTCGGGCGTCAGCGTCTTCGCCACACCGGCATGCTTCGGCTTTTCCGTAACCGCTTTCTCCAGGTCCGCGTCCGACAGCTTCTTTGCGTCATCCCCAAGCAGGCTGGGAATCTTCGCTGCCGGTTTGCCGGCCGCATCCACGCCATGGCACGCCGCGCACTTCGTCTTGTAAACAGTCGCGCCGTCATCAGCTGCCCACGACAGGTTCGGAATCAGAATGAACAGGGCCACTGCAATCGTCATGACCAGCATGACCAGTTTCGTCGTCTTCATGAGTGCTTTCCTCTCCTTTGAAATATGAACTGCAAAATGAAAACAGTGGCTTTGTTCGCGGGCCGAATCGGTTGTTGCGAAATTGGCCACTGATGAAGCCTCCCGCAGAGAAACGCTGTAATGGAACTCAGCGCCTCCACGTACGTCCATTAGTGTCGCCTTCGTAGCAGGAACCCGCTGTGATTGGGCTCACCTTCGGACGTGACCAGGGACAAGAAAGGATGTGCTTTCGAACGGCGAGGAGTGCAGTCAGCTGCGGTCGCTGGCGAGCTCTTTCAGCTCTGTCATCTCGAGCGAAGTGAGGCTCCAGCCGAACGCAGTCGAGAGACCCCACGTCCCCGCAGAATGCCGATCAATAACGAGATAGTGCCGCCTGCAAAAAATGCCTGCTGCTGCTTGAAGCTTAGTGACACGAGGAACCCCAAAGTCTCAATCACTCAAAAACCGCGCCCTAACGCACCAAAAATCCCGTGACCGCCACGACCACTCCTGCCGTCCCGAGTACCAACCCCATCAGCCAGAAGACCCGCCTTCCCGACAGCAGAGTGATCGACGTGATCACCAACGCGATCTCCAGAAACACCTCGGCCAGATCAAACCGGTCCGCCCGCTTCTGCTCGAGGGCCACTTCCTGCTCGAGCTTGTGGGCCTCAGCCTCGATCTCTTTCTGATCATCGTTATACCGGTCGGACTCGCGCAGATACTCCTCGCGGATCTTCGCCAGCGCTTCGCCATTCGCCGCCGGCACAATCGTCGTCAGGTTGGCAAACAACTTGTCCTCATGCCCGCGAATGTTCTTAGCCTGGAAATAGGCCCACTGATCCGACGCCTTCGCCTGGTTCAGTACGGCCTCAGTCGCCGCCCGGTGTCCCAGCAACGACACGATCGCCACCAGCACCGCCAGCATCGCCATCGTCACCGAAACCGGTGCTAGGCCGGGATCGTGCTTCGCATGTTCCGCATGCTCCTGCAATTCGTGCAACTCTTCAGAGCTCATCACGTCTCCTCACAGGGAAAACAGCATGGTACCGGTAGCGCCGGCGTCCCGCCGGCTGTCGTGAGGGCATCTTGCCCTCACCGACCACCAAACACCGGCCACCGGCCACCGGCCACCGGCCACCGTCCACTACTCCTACTCCTACTCCTACTCTCCCATCACCTTCACGATCACCCGCTTGTCCCGCTGCCCGTCAAATTCCGCATAGAAAATCCGCTGCCATGTCCCCAGGTCAAGCTTTCCCGCAGTGATGGGGACGATCACCTCGTGATGAATCAACAGCGCCTTCAGATGCGAATCGCCGTTGTCCTCGCCGGTCTCGTGGTGCTTGTAGTCTTTGCGAAACGGCGCCAGCCCCTCCAGCCACTGGTCAATATCTTCGATGAGGCCGGTCTCGTGATCGTTGACATAGACTCCGGCGGTAATGTGCATCGCGGAAACCAGCACCATCCCTTCTTTCACTCCGCTCCTCTTCACGGCGTCTTCCACCTGCGGCGTAATGTGCACGTATGCGCGATGGGTGCGTGTATGAAACTTTAGGTACTCCGTAAGAACTTTCATGATCCATCCCTAGAAAATGACGTGAAAGCCATCCCAGTTTCGCAGATAATGCGCTTTTATCGGACAAACAGTTCGTCACACAACCCAAAGGCGGATCCTGTCCGGCGCAGGGTCGACAAGCAGGGAGTGGGTCAAAAGTGGGGAGTGGAAAGGGCACGACTTCACAGGCTGCGGAAAAACGACTGTAGCGCCGGCGTCCCGCCGGCTATCGCGAGGGCGTCCCCGCCCTCGCTGGTCCGTAAACGCGTTAGGGAAGGGCACGACTTCATTCGTTGCCGTACAGCGCGACATGCGTTGCGCTTTAGCGCCTGAGGTTGGCTTTCGCCAAGTAATACGCTATATCTGAAGTCTCGCAAGGAGCCTGGTGGACAGCACACAAAGCGACCTGCAAGCACTGCGCGACCTGGTCCGCGACCTCGCGCACCGCGTCGACCGACTGGAACGAAAACTCGGCGTGGAACAAGCCACCCTCCCGACTGCTCCCGCCGCGGCCGCGACGCCGACTTCCGAAACTCCCCCACCTGCGACGCCAGTTCCGCCGCCTCCGCCCATGCCGCACATTCCGCCGCGGCCCGCGATGTCCGCTTCCCCGCCTGCAGAGGAAATCGATCTCGAGTCCCGCATCGGCTCGCATTGGCTGAATCGCATCGGGATCGCTGCCGTGCTGATCAGCGTTTCCTATTTCCTCAAATACGCTTTCGACAACAACTGGATCGGTCCCGCCGGCCGCGTGACCATCGGCCTGGTCGCAGGCATTGCTGTGGTTTTGTGGAGCGAGCGATTCCGCACTCACGGTTATCAGATCTTTTCCTACTCCTTGAAAGCAGTCGGAATCGGCGTGATGTATCTCTCCCTCTGGGCCGCTTTTCACGTCTATGCATTGATCCCAAGCGCCGTAGCTTTCATCGCAATGCTTGTCGTCACAGGCTCAACGGCCGCGCTCGCGATCACGCAAAACGCCGAAATCCTTGCCGCGTTTGCTCTCACCGGCGGCTTCTCCACGCCGTTGCTGCTTTCAACCGGCCAGAACAAGGAACTCCAGCTCTTCTCTTACGTTGCCCTTCTTGATGTCGCTGCCGTCGTCATGGTCGCCCGCAAACCCTGGCGCCGCCTGCTTGTGCTGGCCTACATCGGCACGCTGATTCTTTATATCGGGTGGTATTCCGAGTTCTATAGCCGGCCGCAGCTGACGCTGACGCTCATCTTTGCCACGCTGTTCTTCGGGATCTTCGCCATCGCTCCTCTCGTCGCGCAACGCCCAGACCGCGAAGCAGCTCCCTTCATCGCCGTCCCGCTCGTCCTCGCGTTCATCAACGCGGGCGTCTACTTCCTTCAGGTCTATGCCATGTTTGAAGCAATCGACAAGCACGACATGGCATGGTTTGCGCTCGCACTGGCAGCCATCTACATTTTCCTGAGCCGGCAAACGCAAGACCACTTCCCCGATCCGGAAACCATCCAGCGCCTACATTTCCTTCATCTCGCGCTCGCCATCGGCTTTATCACCATCGCCATTCCCATCCGGCTCGACGGCCACTGGATCACCATCGGCTGGTTCGTGGAAGCCGCTGTCCTGCTCTGGCTGAGCGACCGCATCCGCTCCACGTTCCTCAGTGTTTTTGCCGCGTGTGCGTTGGCTCTCGGCGTGGTCCGCTTGCTCGCGGTCGACAACTTCAACGTGACCACCCTGATCTTCAACTCCCGGCTGGGCACCTATGCGATCGCGATCGCCGTGCTCGGTGCGATGGCGTGGTACGGCAGCAAGCGCGGTGATGAGCCCGGCCGCCAGGCTGCCGCACTCGCCGTCGTCACGCTCAACGTTCTCGCCCTGGTGGCGCTCAGTCACGAAGTCGCCGACTACTATGCTCGCGAGATGACGGCGGCGACCCCGCGCTACTACCCCGGCCGCTACACGCCATACGATCCTGCCTCCGCCGCCAATATTCGCGCCATCCGCCTGGCCGAGGATTTCACTTACTCCGCGCTCTGGATGGCCTACGGCGCCATGCTGATGATCGTCGGCTTCTGGCGCCGCTCCTCGTTCGTGCGCTGGCAAGCGCTGGTGCTCATTGCCGCCACCACGGTCAAAGTCTTCGTGTACGATGTCTCCCAACTCGATCGCGGATATCGTATCGTCAGCTTCATGATCCTCGGCGTGCTCCTGCTGGCCATTTCCTTCGTCTACCAGCGCGACTGGCTGCAGCTTTCTGGCGCACGCAAACGATCCGGAGACCCCGCGCAACCATGAAGATTCTGTCTGCGGTGTTTTTTCTTGCAGCCCTTTCCGCGGCAACAGGTGACCCCGAACCCGCCATCCCTTACTTCAAGGAGGTCCGTGCAGTTTCCATCGCTGCTCCCGATCATCAGAGCTACCTGGTGATCGACTCCGCCATCTGGAGTCATGCGCGCTCCGACCTCGCCGATCTACGTCTTTACGATGGCGAGACGCAGGTCCCTTACGAACTCAGTTCGCGCAATGACTCCACCACCGCACAGGAAGACGAGGCCAGGATTCTCAATCTTGCGCAGCACGGCGATCACACCGAGTTCGATCTCGACGTTTCCGCGGCCACGGAATACAACCGCGTCCGCCTCACCCTCGACAAGAAAGATTTCCTCGTAACCGCCTCAGTCTCGGGTCGCAACCAACTCGCAGACACCGAATCCACCGCCTGGCCCACGCCCTCCACCCTCTTCGATTTTTCGCGCGAGAGGCTCGGCTCCAATTCAACCATCACCCTGCCCGATTGGAGCTTCCGCTTTCTGCACGTCCGCCTGTCGCCCGGCATCCTCCCCAAGGAAGTTTCCCGCGCCACCATCGGATACCTGCAGGAAAAGAAGGCGGTCTGGACCGATGCCGGCAACTGCAAAACCACCACGCAGGAAAAACGCAACACCATCATCCACTGTGACATCCCGACCGCGGTCCCCATCGATCGCATCCGCTTCGACGTTCCGGCCGATCCCGTGAACTTTCGCCGCATGGTCAGCGTTGCCAACGAGAAGGGAATCCAGATAACCAGCGGCAGCATCGGCCGCGTGCGCATGACTCGCTACGGGAACACGGTGACCACCGAAGACCTCGCACTTAATGTTTCGGCTGACTACACTGGCAGCCTCACCATCACCATCGACAACGGCGACGACCCGCCCCTGCCATTCCGAAAAGTTCAGCCGCAGAGCCTCCAACGTCGCCTCTATTTCGAGCCGCAGGGGAAAACGGCACTCAAGCTCTACTACGGCGACGAAAAACTCACGACGCCGGTGTACGACTACGCCAAATTCTTCCGCGAAGACCCGAACGCCTCTCCGGCGAAACTTGCCCCGGAAACGCCGAATGCCGCCTACACCGGACGCCCCGACGAGCGCCCCTGGTCCGAACGCCACAAGAGTGTTCTCTGGACCGCGATGCTTCTGGCGGTCGCCCTCCTGGGATGGTTAGCCTTTCGAGGCCTGCAAGCCGAACCAACCGGTACTTGACTCTTACTGCGCTCTCCCGAAGTGGTATACCCCCCTCCCCCCGGTCTATTGAAATCAGGCGGTTACGCAGAAATTCCCGCAAGATCTTTGATGTCAAAGAACTTACAGGCAAAATCTTCCGGACAAAGGACTTAGCGTCCACCGTTAATGTCCTCAAGAGACACGCGCAGCGACTTAGCTTTGCTTATTAAGTGCGGGGACGCTAGGGGAGCGGTCACGCGTGTGTGTGACGGGTGAACATCTAAAATTGGAGACAGTTATCTGGGGCCGCACACTTTCGCAAAGCGTGCGAATTTATGTGTCGAGCGGAGCCCGGGGTGGTGCAGGCTGCATCTCCACCCTACTCAATCGCGCGGGACCCCATTTGAGATGGGGCACCGATTGTGCGGGCCCCCCGCCCGAGCTGTTGGGATCGATAATTCTTTATTCGAAAAGAATGCTAGGCTTCTGAGTATGAAAACCCTTGCCCTGTTTAACCATAAAGGCGGTGTTGGAAAGACAACTTTGGCGGTTAATATCGCGGATGCCCTCGTGGATCTAGGGTTATGCGTGCTGCTGATCGACGCCGACCCTCAATGCAATCTTACCTCGTTCTTTTTGGAAGAAACCCAACTTGATGAACTTCTCGGAGGATCAAATGAGGACGACGGCGAAACGCTGTGGTCCGCTATAAAGCCCGTCGTAGACGGCAAAGGCCCAATCAAGAACATCCAACCATTTCAGATCCGCTCTAATTTGCTTCTCTGTGCTGGCGATGTATTGCTAGCCGACTATGAAGAGGAGCTCCCGTCTGCCTGGACGGGATCGTTCGCAAGGAAGGTGCGCGATTATGACGTAATGTGTGCTCTGTCACGCGCCGTCCGTGGTCTGGCCCGGACTTATAAGGCTGACATAGTCATATATGACGTAGGGCCCAACGTTGGGGCGTTAAATCGAACCATCCTTCTCGACTCTGACTACTTTGCAACTCCGGTAGCGGCGGACCTATTTTCTCTTCGGGCACTCGCTACCGTTGGACGTTCACTTGGTCGATGGATTCGCGATTGGGAAACAGTCAGGCATCTTGCGTCATCGGCGGATCAGAAGCAGTTGTTGCATGGGCAGCCCGTTTACGCGGGGTACATCACCTCCGCATATAAGGTTTCTTCAGGGCGCATTCCTACCCATCCGCACGAGTACTGGGAAAGGAAGATTGCCCCGCGTGTCCGGGACTGTATTGTCGAGGATCTTCGCAAGGTTCACCCCGGACTAGTTCCCTTCGCCAATAACAAAATTGCAGCCATCAAGGACTTTCATAGCCTGACACCCCAGGCGCAGACCTCCGGACTCGCAATGGGAAAATTGAGGGGGCATGTTAATCCTGGCTATTACCCTCAAGTTGAAGAGGCAGCCTCGGAGTTCGAAGATTTGGCACGCGAGATATTGAAACGGATGGAAATTAAGACTACGAAGAGCTCTACGGCCAAATGATAAGGTAGGCCAGCCCCCGGGTTTAGCCGCCCGAGGAACATGGCCGTTCGTGTCATATATTCACGTGAAACCCCAACGGTAGAAGAGTAAACATGTACGTTGGATTTCGATGCTGGCCAAATCAATTCACCTATGTTGTCTTGCGAGGCACTTTGAGCGCCCCCGTGCTAGTTACATCGGAGGTAGTAAAAATACCCGCCGACACCGACCGCCCAGCTTTCCTCAACTGGATCTCTACCGAGGTCAAAACTCTCATGAAGCGGCATGCGCCCACGAGTTGCTCATATAAGGCAATTGAGCCGCCTGCCCGCAAGAATTCAAGCCTCCTAAGGCGGTCGCAGGTCGAAGGGGTTGTCCAGGCAGTCATACACGAATTCGGCTGCCGCCAAATTGCCAGCTATACAAAGCAGCAGATAAAAGCACGGCTTGGATTCGAGGGCACTGCTAAGGACGTTGCGGATGCGCTCGACGGTAGTCCATTGGAAGAGTTCGGCGGTACGGACTACGAAGAGTCTGCGCTCGTCGCATGGGCATCGTTGCCGGACTGAAAAAGATGGGTGACTACGTAAAAAAACGACTTTTGGGTCGTGGCTGTTTCGGAGAGGTTTGGTTGGCTCGGCACGAAGGATTCGCGCTGGAATTCGCCGTGAAGTTTGTACCTGCGGGAAATATCGTAAGTCCTACAGAGTTCTATCGTGAGCCTCGGCTGCTCAAGGCTCTGGAACACCTAAACATCGTTAAAATTCATGATACTGGGCGACTGTCGAATGGCGACCTCTTTATTGCGATGGAATACCTGAAGCGCAGCAGCCTCGCGGCCGAACTGCGCGGCGATGCGATCGACCTGCGATCCCTAAAGCAGATCTTTTGCGGAGCTCTCCGCGGTCTCCAGTATGCTCACGATCGGGGTTTCATTCATCGCGATCTCAAACCCGCCAATATTTTAGTTGGTGACGACGGAGGCGGCAAATTAGGTGATTTCGGTCTTGCGACCCAGCTTGGACCGGGAGGAGCAGCATCGCCCCAGTTCTACTACACATACGTCGCGCCTGAGGTGCTAACGTCAGGGGCGACCACGCGGGCGTCAGATATTTACGCGATGGCAGTGACACTCTATGAAGCGCTGAACGGAAAGTCCTATCTCCCCGCGCCGACCTCGCTCAGTGATCTTCAGCAAATGATTATCGCTGGTGCTTTTCCGGATCGTACCTACTATCGCGTATACGTGCCGAGAAAATTGCGCAACGTTATCAACAAGGCGATGAGTGTTATTCCAAGCGAGAGATTTGAGAGCGCCGAGGAGTTTCGCCACACGCTTGAGCAGGTTCCGCTGCGAGCAAGTTGCGCCGAACGAGCCTCACAGACTAGTTTCGAGTGGTATTCGCAGGGTCAGGGCGAAAAGCTGCGAGTCAGCATGTCGCCCGAAGGACAAGGCAAATGGCGCGTAGACACCGCGCGCCAAACCACCCAAGCGGCTAAACCCCGAAGGGTAGCCAAGCTTTGCCTCCGCAATCTCAGCGAATCACAGGCTCGCAAAGCGGTCCACAAAATTACGGCTGGGTTCGTGAGTGGTGGGTCCGCAACCAAACTTCGCGCGTGAACAAATTTATTTGCCGGGTGCGCTTCAATCGCGTTCTTTGCGATTGAGTGGGGTCGCGATGCAGCCGGCTCCAGCAGCCGCGAAAAACTCAATTCCCCCTCAAGCGCTCGCGGACTCTTCCGCCCCAGCTTTCAGCCGTCGCAAGCGCGCGACCACCAGCCGTATCTCCTCGAAGGTGATTTCCGGGGGCAGCGCTTCTTTCAGCGGCTTTAGCCATTGCGTCCCGATTTGCTGGCAGGCGGCTTCAATCACCGATCGCCGGGTCGCCTCGACCCAGGAATCGTCGAACGCCACATCGCCTTGTTCCACCAGGGCGGCCACGGTTCCAATGACGGTTCCAAGCTGCCGCTGTCGCAAGCTGGCGATCTCGCTGAAAGTCTTTCCTTCCTTGAGCAGTCGAAGCGTTTCCTCGGCGGGCTTGGTCTTCTGCTCATGCACGAGGGCGGCGCGGGCGCCCTTTTCAAATTCTTCCAGGGCCAGCAGAACCTGTTCGCCGTAGGCCTCGATCTTCCGCTCGCCGAAGCCCGTGACCCGGCTCAACGCAGCAAGCGATCGCGGGCGCATCCGGCACAGCTCCTCCAGCGATGTATCGTGCATGATGATGTAGGCCGGCACGCTCTGCCGCCTGGCCATGTTCCGGCGCCACTCCCGAACATATTCGCGGAGGGCGCTGTCCGGCTCCGGCAAGGCTTCCATCAGAGGAATCGCCGCATCCTGCGGCACCTCCACCGGCGGAACCATCGGCAGACGTCTTCGCCCGCGTCGCGGCGCCGCCTTCGGCGGAACCGCCATCCATTCCGGTTGTGAACCGCAAACGTCGCAAGCGCCGCAGCTCTCCCACTTCGGCGTTTCTCCAAAGTGCAGGCAAATCTGCCGGTGGCGGCAGCGCGCCGTGTCGGCGAAATCGCGAATACGCCGATAGCGCTCCCATGCCCGCTCGGTCTCTGCCGGATCGGTAATCTGGCTGATGAAATGTGCGAGCAGAGCCGTATCCCGCTTCTGCCAGAGCAGAATGCAATCTGCTGGCTTGCCATCCCGCCCCGCTCGTCCCGCCTCCTGGTAATACTGCTCGATCGACTTGGGCAGCGACAGATGAATCACCGCCCGCACGGTAGCCTTATTGATCCCCAACCCGAACGCAATCGTCCCGACCAGCACCCGCACTTCATCCGACATCCAGCGTTCCTGGTTCCGTCGCCGCTCGTCAGCCTCCATCTTGCCGTGATACCCCACCGCGGGAATGCCATGCTCCTCGAGCAGATCGACGGTCTCTTCCACGCGGGCGATCGTCGGCGAGTACACGATGATGTTCCCCTCGGAACACTTCTTGATGGCGCGCACCAGCAACTGCGCTTGCGAGTTGGCGTCGCATTGCTTGACGACGTAGCGCAGGTTCGGCCGGTGAAAACTGGCAATGTACTTGTGCGGATCCTTCAACTGCAGCTGATGCAGAATGTCGTGCCGCACCCGCCGGGTCGCACTAGCCGTGAAGGCGGCAATCGCGCGATCCGGAAAATGCGTGCGCAAACAACTCAGTTGCCGGTACTCCGGACGAAACTCGTGTCCCCATTCCGAAATACAGTGCGCCTCATCGATGGCGAAGAACGCGGTCGGCACGCTGCGCAGAAACTCAAGGGTGTTCTCCCGGGCCAGCCGTTCGGGCGACAGATACAGCAGGCGGAACTCTCCATCCCGTGCCCGCCGCATGATGCGCCCCTGCTCGTCGGCCGCCATCGTGCTGTTCAAAACCGCCGCCGGAATCCCCATCTGCGCCAGTTGCGCGGCCTGGTCCTGCATCAGCGCAATCAACGGCGACACGACGATCGCCGTTTTCCCCAACGCCAGCGCCGGTAGCTGGTAGCACAGCGACTTGCCTCCGCCTGTCGGCATCACGACGCAAACATCGTGCCCGCCCATGAGGCTTGCGACAATCCGCTCC
>Ga0210401_10002618_pt1 | contig 19816 bp, 34 predicted proteins | sample IncBWH32MmetaG_FD_150866 | JGI IMG/M metagenome (GOLD analysis project Ga0210401, IMG submission 150866) | Forest soil microbial communities from Barre Woods Harvard Forest LTER site, Petersham, Massachusetts, United States - Inc-BW-H-32-M | ecosystem: Environmental > Terrestrial > Soil >... | reverse complement strand
GAGCACATTTGTAAATGATAAGGGAGTTGGGCCGTCAGCCGGAGGATACGCTGTTACAGAATCCGCAGCCGTGGCAACGGTCATCCAACTGGAATCTGTTCCGGTCTTGACAAAAGACTTGAGTGATGAGAAAGTAAAGGAGTCCAATCTTCAGGCCGATGTCGATAAGGCAAACGGTCTGATCGATCAGGGCAAGACTCTTGTAGGCGGTTTGCAGTTGCAGTTGACAGATACACAGAAACAGTGTACTATTGACTTGAACGCTGAGAAGGCCAAAGCCCGTGTAGGGAAACTGAAGGCTTTCGGTATTGGATACGTAGCTGGCGTTATCAGTGGCGCTTTGCTACATTTGTTTTAAGTGGGCTGAGTAGCGGGTCTACGGGTCTGCCTTGCAAGCAGACTGTCTAGAAGGGTTCAACTCCCTCATGGTCCACCAAAATGTCGTGTCTCCAGAAACTATCGGTTTGAATTGAGCGCAATCTAACCGAGCGATTAAGTTACGGGGTATTCTTCCAGTGGTTAGGAAAGTGGACTTTCAATCCGTTAACCAGAGTTCGAATCTCTGATACCCCACCAAGTCGGTGTCAAGTAAAACTATCGGGGTCTTGCGAAAACATCCGAGCCGAGAAAGGAAACATGGATTACATGCAATGGCGCAAACAAATGGCAGAACGGCGCAGAGTTTGCCTAGCGTGCGAAACAGAAGAATGGCTATCGAAAGCCAGCGCAGAAGAACTAGAAGCTTCACAACCCTGTGCTGATAATCATGAAGGTCCATACTGCAAAGAAAGGAAACATGGAATCTACTAGAGCAGCGCGAGTTGAACAGCGTAGGATTCTCGGGGAGTATTACCGGGATTTGGCAACTAACTATGACGACTATCACAAGCTGGCGAAGGAGATTGGTCCAACACTTGCATGGCCGAGTAAGCCGAATGTACCGGAGTTTGAAAACGCATGAATGATTTTAAAATAATCTTCGATGGAGATGTTACTAGCGCCTCTTGGACTGTTAACCTTGAACAGTTAAAACTTATTAGGGATTTATTTTTACCAAGAGCTATCTCATTGGTAGAGAGTGGCGCATTTGACCCTTCTAAGGTTAAAGATTTTGAATACGATTCCACTCATCGGCCTAAGTAACACCCATTTCGTTTAGTGGCAGGACCGCTGACTCTGACTCAGCAGGCCGATGTTCGATTAATCGCGTGGGTGCCAAGAAAGGAAAAGAAATGCCGTTAGTATCTTATAAGAATTCTCAAGGAAACTTTTCGATTTGGAAAGAGTCAGGACCGGGTTATGCAGATGAAGTAGGTATGGTTTATAAATATCACACGCAACCTGTTCACACAAAATGCCCCTTTGGGTTTGAGCTAAAGCATAGTTGTCTGACAATTGAAGAGTTAGCTATTTTAGTGAAACTAATTGACGCTACAATTGAAAAGGAATTATGCGGAAGTTAGGCGCAATGGACCATGACGAGTGCGCTCCGTGGTGTGACCATGACCCGGCCAATCATGTAGCAGATTGTGACGATTCGTTCTGCGATGGAGAACAATGCCAACCGGGCAAGAATGACCAATGCTTCGGAACTGGTAAGGATAATGTACACGGCTGTCGGTGCAAGATAGTTTACACTATTTTGTGGAACACACGTCACATGAAGTTTTAACACGGGGTTCGTTCAACGGCTAGGACGGCAGACTTTGACTCTGCTCATCGTGGTTCGAATCCATGACCCCGTGCCAAATTTGGAGGAAATATGTCTAAGGCGTTTGATGAAGCACAGAGAGTAAATACCGTTGCACTAGAAGCATGTGCTCCTAATAAGATGTCAGTGAGTGAGGCAGTTGAATTTTATGAAGAGTTAATCTCCTCGCTTGAAGCATCATTTGAGTGTCTTAAGGAAGAGAACGAATAAGGGGATATGGAGCCGAGTGGCTTAAGGCGCTGGCTTGTCAAGCCAGATATCGCGGGTTCGAATCCCGCTATTCCCGCCAGTAAGAAAGGTGAGTATGGATTGGATTTTACTTGCACCGCAGTATCACGCAATTATATTAGTGCTAGTACTTATGGCACTCACTATGATCTTTAGGATATATAGGAAAGTCTGTAAGGAGGAGTATGAAGCAGTTACTATTTTCGTTAACCGCCAAAGACTTCGAATTTCAAACCTTCTGTACCGGAGGTAACGGTGGACAGCATCGAAACGCTAAACAAAATGGTGTACGATGCATTCACACTGCTTCAGGCGCAGTCGGGGAACATAGAGACGGACGTGAGCAGTATAAGAATAGACAAGAGGCGTTCCGTAAATGCTGCGAATCAGATAAGTTTCGAGCGTGGCATAAGCTGGAGACTATGCGAAGATTGGGCCAACTTGACGGCATCGATTCTAGAGTAGACGCCATGATGCAGGAACAGAATTTGAAAGTAGAGTACTTTGCTACTCCTGAAGAACGTCGCAATATGAAAGGCATACACGGGAGTTAAGCGGGATTAGTGTTTAATAGCAGCATACGTGGCTTCCACCCACTAGGTAAGAGTGCAACTCTCTTATTCCGCTCCAGTTTTCCTACGCCTTAGATGCACCTACTAATAGGCGTTTGTAGGCAATGGGGTGCAATACTTGTCTACCTATGGCGAAGTGGTTCAACGCGGGTGGCTGCAACCCACCTATATATATCAGGGGTTCGAATCCCTTTGGGTAGTCCAAATTGAAGCGCGTCCACGTTCTTCCTCTATACCGTAGCCGGGTCAAGGCGCTAGTATATGAAACGTGCCTCTACGTACTCTACAGGGAGAAGTTGACCTATCTGTAGAAACGCTGACAAGATTAGAGGATTGCGCCTATAGCTCAAGTGGCAGAGCATTCGCCTTGTAAGCGAAAGCGTAGGTTTTCGAGTAACCTTGGGCGCTCCAATTTAAGCTAGTCGATTCCGTTCCACGGAACAAATACACAAAAAAAGTTAACAGTCGGCTATACACATGGGACTAAGCTAATGGCAAACTGACCGGCTCCAACCCGGTACTTAGGGGTTCAAGTCCTCTGTCCCATGCCAAATTAAGGAACACATGAGACGCAATCTATTTGCATATACTGCACCGGGAGTTAACTACCCTGAGTACATATCTATCAACTTTGAGGATGGGCATCTTAGTGTGACTGTTCGGAATCCAGCTAAAGAAGATGGTAGTTGCGGAGAGACAGCTAGTGTAACTCTGCCAGTTGGCGAATCAAATATACTAGCAGATGCGATTACATTCTCATATAGAGGATTGATATGACGTTCGATAAAACAGATGTAGATAACCTTGCTCTTGTCACTTGGAAGGAAGCTAGAGGGGAAGGCATGGAAGGATGTCGCGCAGTGATGCACGTCATTACTAACCGTGTAGGACACCCCGGCTTCGCTCATACTCTCCATGATGTAATCTTTGGTCAGAACCAATTCACTAGTATGAGTGTCAGTTCTGATCCTGAATTTACACTAGAGCCAAAAGAGAACGATACACTTTATGTAGCTTGTCAGGCGCTAGCACTTCTAGTACTCCATGAGAGCGACGAAGATATCACTAATGGCGCTCACTATTATGCCAACCTCAAGAATACCACAAGTGGTTGGTTCTTTAGAAACATTGTCAACAACCCCGCCGAGCATCCAGTGACGGCTACCATCGGTCACCATACATTCTTTAAATAAACAAATGCACCAAAGAACCACACCGGGTAGACTCTCATAAAGGGCTACCCGGCTATTTGTGTCTCTATAGACATTAGTAATCAATACGGAGAATCAATGCAGCCAATCGAGCCGCAGCTATTAACTTTTGGAACGTTTGCTCAAACTACAATCGATGCAAAATATGCCAAGTATCCAACACTCACTGATCGACAAACATGGCCTCAAATCGCACAAAGAGTTGCTAGCAATGTACTAGCAGTCGTTAACGCATCACAGTCACTTATAGATGAACTTGCGTACCGTATAAGTATACGTCAGATCATCCCCGGTGGACGGTATTTATACGCAGCCGGTAGAGATTACCACCAAGTACAGAATTGCCTCCTAATGCGTGCCGAGGATAGCCGTGAAGGATGGTCAGAGATTATGCACAACGCTTCGATGGCGCTTATGAGCGGTGCAGGCATCGGGATTGAATATTCCCGTGTCAGAGAGAAGGGAGCGCTGATTAAACGCACTGGCGGTGAAGCCACAGGCCCCACAGCGCTCATGCAGATGGTAAACGAGGCGGGACGCCATATAATGCAGGGCGGAAGCCGTAGAAGTGCTATCTGGGCCGGTCTAGGGTGGGACCATAAGGATATCTTTGACTTCATCCATATAAAGGACTGGTCACCTGTCATCCGTGCAGAGAAGGCTAAGGACTTCAATTTCCCTGCCCCAATGGATGGAACGAATGTATCCGTGAGACTTGACGGGGAGTTCTTCAAGGCGTATAATGATAATAGTCACCCTCTGCATCTTCACGCGCACAGGGTTTATTGGGAAACTGTTAAGCAGATGCTCAAGACTGGGGAACCCGGCTTCAGTATCGATACAGGTGAAAACGAAGGGGAGCACTTAAGAAATGCATGTACTGAAGTCAGTAGCGATACAGACAGCGACATCTGTAATCTGTTGTCTATCAACATGGCTAGGATTCATACCATCGAAGACATGCAAGCTTGTGTCCGCGTGGGTACTGCTCTGTTGGTTGCGGGTACTGAGTACTCACATGTGCCTTACGACAAGGTTGCCGATGTCCGTCGAGACAAAAGACGACTCGGCTTGGGACTAATGGGAATTCACGAATGGCTAATCAAGCACGGTAAACTATACGGGCCGGATGCTGATCTAGCGAAGTACCTAGAGATTTACGCAACTAGCACGGAGGTAGCGCATGAATGGGAAGATCAATGGGGACTGTCACATTCCGTCAAGACAAGAGCGATTGCACCAACGGGAACTATCGGAATTGTTGCAGAAACAACTACGGGATGCGAACCCATCTTCTGTGTGGCATATAAGCGCAGGTATCTCAACGGACGCACATGGAATTACCAATACGTCATCGAATCCATTGCCAAAAGATTGATTGAGAAGGATGGAGTAGACCCGGATAGTATTGAAGACGCTTACTCTATATCCCCAGAACGTCGCGTAGCCTTCCAAGCTTGGTTACAGCAGTACGTAGACCACGGTATCAGTAGCACGATCAATCTACCGGCATGGGGGAGTGAGGCGAATAACGAAGACAAGGTGAGAGAGTTCGGGGATATGTTAATGAAGTACCTCCCGGACCTTCGCGGGATTACCTGCTACCCGGACGGCGCTCGTAGCGGCCAGCCTCTAACAGCAGTAAAGTATTCAACAGCAATGAAACATGTAGGACAAATCTTTGAAGAGACTGTAGACGTTTGCGACTGGACTAAAGGAGGGACTTGCGGTGCGTAAAATCGGTGGGCAGTGAAATGGGGAACCCTTTAACCGGGGTTCCCCTCTTTTTTTGTCTAATCATTTACAATCATGCAGTTGTCCCAATCGATATCAGCAACGTGTTCCTCACCGAATGATTCAGTTACTAAATCCTTAATCCATTGCTTCAACTCTTCGGGTGTTTCGTGGTAAGGATGGTAGAAGTGGAATCTAGTCTTTCCCAGACCATCCGGGTCCAGTTCCACAATATGGCTGCGACACTGGATGTTGCGGCCATATTGTGAGTGATACACAATTACTCTTGCCATTACAGGTCCTTTCTATCCTCCGTAACGGCCAGATGCTCGTACTTCTCAAACTTCGTCTGACTGTCCAGAGGCTTACGCGTCAGGGTAACCAGCAAGTCTTCAGTCTCAAACTTGTAGATACCGTGGATTCCATCGAAGGAAGTCAACTGTTCCGGCTTGAGAATGTTACCAATATACTGTGCCGCTGCCTTCTTTGGTTTCCCGGCCTTGGTAGTAGCCGGAACGTGAAGGTAGTAATCGCACCGGAATGCCTTAAATGGATTGCAGCGGACTTCAGAGTTATCCTCAAAATCTCCGTCTTCATCCGGTTCACCGGCCTTCAGGCTAATCTTCTTGCCCTTCTTGGACACGATGGACACAAGGTAAGTATCGGGGAAGCTAGCGTATTCCTTAACGTTCAGAATCTCCATCGTCTTGACTGGAGACTCATCGTACCGGTTGCACTCTTCCACGATTGCCTGTAGAATGTCGAAACTCATTGGCTTGACCATTGAGGCGACAACTCCCAGACCATTTACGTGCACCGGGTTCTTCAGGTTGTCCTTACCGTATTCCATGATGAAGTCGTTATCCAGACCATTAAATTCCAGATTGTAATAGATACGCCCCGGACGGTTCTGAAGGTGACTGTTAATCTTGCCGTAGTCATTGCTAGTCAACAGGATAAGCTTCTGCGTGGTAAAGATACCATCAAACAGTGTCAACAAGCCCTGCTGCGAGTCGGCGTCGTACACCTTTTCAAACTCATCAAACAGAAGAATGCAAGGCTGTGTAATGCTCTGCAAGAAGGTATTGAAGCTATCCCCGCCAAAGGAGTTGTTTACGACCAGCGTAGGGATGCCGAGTTTAGCCGCAGTGCTGCAAATCGTCTTCGTCAGAAGAGTCTTACCGCTGCCCTTTTCCCCGGACAGAAGCACACCGGTAGTAGCTGGACGGTCAGCAAAGGTATCCAGAATACGGATAGCTTGTTTCTTGATGTCCCCATAGAGACGCTTCGGCAAATCGAAGTTAGGGAGTTCTTTCACAAAGAACCCAGTTTCCATTGACACGCTTACGAGATAAATCCCACCGGGAAGCTTCTCATACCGTTGGCTAGGAGTGTCAACACCTTGGAAGAACGCATCGCCCTTCTTAAAGAATGTAATTGCTGTCTGTGTCATATTCCCTTTCTTGGTGACCCTACTAGGATTCAAACCTAGATTCAGCGCTTAGAAGGCGCGTGTCCTATTCAGTTGAACGATAGGGCCTAGTTTACTTTCTCATAAGTTTTCGCGAATATATCGGCTTTTATTGCCCAATGTTCGCCGTTCACACCGGTAGCAATCCAATCCCCCGGTGTAACATAATCGAACCCGTCATTGGCCTTTTCAAGCGTGACAATCCTACCTACGCCCTCTACTTCCACTACCCCTTCTACATATTTTCCCGGAAACCACTGTTCAGCCTCAATTAAAGCGGTTTTCCTATACTTTGCCATTACCCCTCCAAAAGTCTAGTGCGAATGTCCGCGATTGTGTGCTCAAGTACAATCTTACTATCCTTGAACACGGTTGTCAAGAGGCCCTGTTGTTCTTGCTCAGGGGTTTGTTGGTCGTAGAGAACATAGTGACCGTCCTCAAATTCGATTCGGATTAGACCGCAAGCCGAATTCTTCATACCGTTGTCCGTCTTGGGCTTCTTAAACAGGTTACGTGCCTCACCGTTTACCTGTCCCCATGTGGCCTTAATAGCGGTCCCCAGAGTGTCACGGGTAACGTACTGATACGTGTAGCTGCCGATTCCAAAGACGATGTTGTTAGAAGCGAATCCTTTAGTTTTCAATCCACTGAGGATAAGCCACGCACGTTCAAGCGATATACTGTCCCCATAGATAAGGCCAACGTGCGAGTCTAATACCTTGTATCCGAACGGAGTCTTAGTCCCGCCAAAGATTTCCCAGAGACATTCAACTGCTCCTTTATAAGCAGGAGAGCCTACCGGCGCGTCAGGGTCACCCACGATAATCTTTACAGGGTCCCCAGAGTCAGGCCGGAACACAACCTTCCCATCGCGGGTAAGAATTTCCCATTTCAACTTTTTGGTAAATTCGGTAATAACTTCCCAGAAGTCCCACGTATCAGATACAATGCTGACAATTCCTCTAGGGTAGACTTCACAGATGAGACGATAGAATGTATCAACCTCGCCGCCCTCAGTTCCCATGCACATGACCGAATGCTCTGTAGCCGGTACGCTGCCGCCAAGGAACGTGTCTGCCCCGTGGTAATACTCTTCAAGGAAGTCCAAGGCCAGAATCGTATCAGTACCAGTGAAGCTAGTGAGATGGCCCATCCCGCTCGTGGCCCCACCGACTGTTCCTACCATGCCACGGGCGCTGAAGTCGTGTCCCTGCCACGGAACGAATTCCAAAGGTGCTCCAGTCATAAGAGCGTAGTCTGTGAACAGCTTTCTGTATTCATAGGCCACGGTTGCCGATGTGATAATCTGCCAGAGTTCCGCAGAGATTGCCGTCTCCAGATAACCGACCACCCACGCAAAGCCTTCAACCGTATTCTTCATAGTGAAGAGCGGAACCCGGATATCAACACGGGAGCCTTCCGGCAACGCCTTGATTTCAAGGGGCAGGTACCCCAGACGATGGAGTCTACGAACGTGTTCCATCGGTACGGCGTCCGGCCCAAGGGCAAGGTCCATCCTACGCTTGTACTTGGCAATGACTTCCTCTTCAGGAAGGTCAAAGAAGTTCTTATTCCATGTATCAATGAGGAGGTTCTTCAGGACGTATTGCAGACCAAAGAATACCACCTTGCCATCGTAGCGGGGTCCAGCATTGAGGAACTTCGAAGACCGGCAAGTAAAGTTCTCATTGATAAACTCTGTCACCTTTGGGTACTGTGACGGATGACCGGTCTTGTAGAAGTCTGTTGCGTGTAGCGGAAAGATGTTCATAATCTCCTTAATAGTAATCTGGTATAAAATCGCCGCCAACTTCAGCCAGTTCATCAGCGAAGTCACTGGAGTAATCTTGCATTAACATTATTACTAACTCACTGACCAGTACTTTTCCATGCTTTAACTTGGCCACACTCTTCAGAATTTTAACAATATCTTCCGTACTTCCTTCCTCATAAAAGAGTTCATCAGCGATATTTTTAACATCAATTATCTCTGAAGCTCCTCTATCGTAGTAAGCATGTGTGCCAAACTCTTTTATAGCATCTTTCAGTTTGGTTTTAATGTGAGCCGCAATTGTACTCGGGGTCATATCCGAATCAACCTTTCATCTTGTTCAACGTTAGGGAACACATAGGGACAGTAAATGGCATCGTACCATTCCAGCAAATCTGTCAGTCCCTTTGAGAAGATACCATGTGTCACGTATAGGGAAAGCTTCCCGGTAGTTATCTCAGACAATGGCTTGGCAAGTTCTATGAACGTTCGCCCACCATCACAGATATCATCGACTACTAGGACAGGACTAGCTCCTAACCCATTGCTGTGAACCACCGTCCCGGTAATCTCCCCATTGAGAGGATTACGGACTTTCTCAGCCTGTACCATCCGAACATTCTGATATTGTGCTAGCTTGAAAACCTTCTTACTAGCTCCAGCATCGGGCGCAATGAGAACTGTACCACCCATGAAAGCTGTAGCAGGCATCCTATCTTTGAAGATGCTAATCAAATCCTGTACTAGTACCCGGTCAAGTAAAGCCACGGTTACATCACTATGAGGGTCTGAAATGTGTACCTCGTCAAACTTCAATGAATTGATAAAGTTAGCTGCCACCTTAAGGGCCAACGCTTCACCGGGCGCACACACTCGGTCCTGCCGCGCATACGGCATATAAGGAAGGTGCAAGTTCTTTCTGACAGGCTTGGAATAGAACTTATCCAAAAACCAACGGTCAATTGCGTCTACCAGCAACGCCAGTTCCATCAGGTCACTAGCAGATGTAATAGTAGCATGAAAGTCTACCGGACAGTCAGGATTGTACTCCAAGTTAGCAGGCGTAAGCTTTACCTGAATCTCGCCACCGGAGAACGTGAAACTCTTATACGGAATGAGCAAGTTCTTGTTAAGAATGTGAATCATTGTCCCATCTCTCCTATTCCACGGGGAGGCCATGCCCGTTCGCTACGCGCCGGTCTAGGCTCAACTGCTGTCAGCCTCTCGATAATCTTAACTAACTGACCCGGTACACTCCGGTCATCCCAGTTAGCCTTCACGGCTGCAATCATCTTTTTCTCTTCTACTGTCAACATGGTTATATCCTCTCACAGACCAAAGAAAAAGTCAAGGGGCTAATTCCTTGACTTGGGTTTATCGATTGTCTCCTTCGCTCTTAATGACGCCTCGGTCCTTACGGTCACGAAGCTTTGCAATATTCATGCCAGCAATCGTGCTCATGGGAATCCGTAGCTCCTCGGCCAGTGCTGCGATATACCAAAGCACATCGCCCAATTCTTTTGCAAGTTCATTGCGCCACTCAGGAGTAGTTCCTTCGTAGCCCATGAGTCCTTGGTTGCGCCATAGCTTCTTGATCTTATCCGCTGCCTCTCCAGACTCTCCAGCAAGGCCAAGAGCAGGATAGATCAGGTTGTTGTGTAGTCCGGGGTACGTTGCCGTACCCAGTGCGTCCTTTTGATAATCGTCAAATGTGTACATTATTCTCCGCAGGGATGGAAACCCCAATCCCTTTTTTTAGCTCCTGTCACAACGAGGGACCATGATGTTCCATAAGGTGTAATTACGTTGTGCTTAAACTCGGCTGGACGGTACAGGATAAAACCCGGCCAACGCTTATGAAACTTCTGTCCAACTTGCTCTAGGTATCCATTCCATAGGAGTAGCGTAATGAAACGCCACGGATGGTCATGGCATTCCGGGTGCCAATTAGGTGCGTAGAGTTGGTGCAAGAACACTCGAAACCACGGCGTCTTTAGCAGAGTGTAGCGAGTGAATTTCTCACCAATAGCTTCCCATCCAATCTCTTTAAAGGGTAGCGCCCAACGAAGGAAACGTTCAATCATAATCCTCGCTATCGTTTACCCTATACAACATCCACGTAATCAGTACGTTGAATATAGGCAAAGATGCTACTATTAGATTCAGAACTTCTTGCCCGAAGTCTTCACGCTTTGGGTTAAAAAGGCCCTGTAGTACTCGAAAGCACCAAAAGAAGCTGACAACCCAGATTGCAAATAAGATAGCCGTCACCTGTACGCCTCCACTTCTACTGCAAGGTTTGCCAAAGCTTCTTCCAGCGTTGCGCCGGTAGCTTCTAGCTCGTCAATGTATTTATTAGCATCAGTATGTAACACCAATCTAATAACTCCGTCTACGCTATCAATTCGAATAGTGCCTAGAGTAATCATCTCAGCGGTGTCCCCCTCGTAGGCATTATGTCGCCGGGATTCTTAGGAACAGAATTCAGCAGACGATACATAATGTACTCTGCATTTCCTGCAAACATTCCCGCGAATGCATCCAGAGTAGTATTGATTACTTCTAAGGCAATTGCAAATTTTATCATGCGTTGCTTATCTGTCAAAGAGTGCAACCCACGGTCATTGAGAATTTGCATACAAGTTTCAAGAGAATCCCGGTATTCCATTAAATGCTCATACCGGGTCCCAATGTCATCAAGCTTCGGTTCGGGCTTCTTCGGCTCCATCCTTCTCCTTTACCCGTGAACGCTTCACCTTACAAGGCTTCGTGCACTGTGAGCAAGTCCACGAACCGAGAGCGCACTCAGAGAACTTACCAGCTTCCCTGTCAGCCTTGCTACGCTCAACTGGCGGCTTCTTACCGGGTTGACCGCAACACTCGCTAGTGTAGTTAAAAACGGGTTCACCTTTAACAGCAGACACTACCTTCTTATGCTTCTTCACTTTTTCCTCTCTATTCAACGGTAAAGGTTAATGAACTACCTACGGGCATGATTTCCACTTTCCAATCTGCGGGGGCATCACTGAGCAGAGGTTCGATGGACCCGGATTTCGGCCAAACTCGAATGAGCCTGTTACTCTCAGAGCGAATCACATAAAGATAATCAGGCTCATCTACGCCGTCCACAATTGCCCGTCCAATATTCCCCGGTTTAAGTTGCGCTACTGGAACAATGACCGGAGGGTTATGCTTGTTGAGTCCAATTTTCACTTCGTTTCCTTTCGGATTTCAGTTAGCCGGTTGCTAATCGCGGCCTTCAATGTTGAATCAAGCTTAACAGCTTCGATTACGTTTGTCAAGCCTTGTGCGATTTTCTCGCCATTGAAACTATAATAGCCGCCCTTTTCTGACTTGTCAAGTGCTCCGACCTTCGCGGCGTAATCAACAAAATCAGTCCACGTATCGATACCGACTCCATAGATCAGCTTGACGGTAGTTGAACGATAAGGAGAGCCTACCTTATTCTTAGTGGCCTTAATCTCCATGTCGTGACCGATTGGCTGCTCCTTGTCTCCGATCAATGTTCTACGGCGAATGTCTAGACGAACACTGGCATAGAACTTGAGCGCTCTGCCGCCGCTAGTGACTTCCGGTGACCCGAACATTACCCCAACCTTTTCACGGATTTGGTTAATGAAGATTAGCGTAATACCTTTCTCGTTTGCCTTACCGCGCAGCTTACGCATAGCCTGAGACATGAGTCGCGCCTGTAGACCGATATGAGAATCGCCCATCTCTCCGTCCAGTTCCGCTTGAGGGACCAACGCTGATACTGAGTCTACCACGATCAGGGATACAAGTCCACCATCGATTAGCGCCTCTACTGTCTCTAGCGCCTGCTCACCGCTATCCGGCTGAGAGATAAGAAGTTCCTTAACGTTGACACCTAGCTTTGCTGCATAGGTGACATCAAGGGCGTGCTCCGCATCTACAAACGCACAAAGAGTATCGTTATTCTGTTGCTCACACGCGATCATGTGAAGGCAGAATGTAGTCTTACCACACGATTCAGGCCCGTAGATTTCAATGATTCGGCCCCGTGGAAGTCCACCGGCTTGTAGTACTTCATTGTCTAACGATGGAAGGTTAGTACTGATAACTGGAATGTCTACTCCTACTCTATTGCCAAGGAGCATGATCGATCCGGTTGTATCAAATTGTTTATTTAGAGTCTTCTCTAAAGCTTTGATCTGATCTAGTGCATCTGCTTTAGATAGAATCTTTACATTTTTCGTATCTATTTTAGCAACACCCAAAGCTGAATCAACCTTGGGTGTCTCTCCGATTGCCGCTGCTAATGCTGCTAACTTACTCATTGCTCTCCGTTGCTTCTAATTGTAAATGAGCGATATAGCTCATGAACTGCCGCCACCTGTGATAGAACTTCTTGCCTTGAAGCTGGACGATTAATGGCGCTCCATGCTCAGTGAACATCTCATCCAACTGCTTAACAACTTCTTCATGATTCTGGAACCACGCTAGCCAGCATGTGTCACAGTTACGATGACGTGGCTGACGGTGAAGGTCTAGCCGGTGCTGACAGGCCAACACTCTAGGATGTCGAATGGTAACGTACTGTTTGCGTAGTAGCTTGTACTCGCCTGCTGTTGGTAGCTTTGCTTCAGGATTTGGAATAGTTGTAACTACCTCAGTATAGGAATCTTTTCGTGGGTCAATCTCGTTCATTCTGCCCCCTCTACAAACTCTAATGAAATTTCAAGTCTCTCATCTGGTGTTAGCTTTGGCGGGATAATCCCGTACTTCTGAAGCAGTTGGTCTTTGCGGACTGCGTTCTTCTCTTCTTTTAGTTCTTCTGTTTGAATGTCCATAGTCACTTTCTTATTGCTACAAAGTATTTACCAGCAGGACTGATCTTACGTGCTGATAATATACGACCAATGATCTGTTCGATTTCGGCCCGTTGTTTTTGAGTGAAGATAACACCTGACTCTATCCAGTATGTGTTATCAAATATAGTCACTAGCTCATCAAAGGTGTAGTCAGTTTTCTTTTGATATGTTAGTAACCCATCTTCTACTGCGCGTTCTACGTCTACGAAAAAGTCTAGCTGATTAGGTCTTGCCTTGTTCTGAGGACTCGGTGAGGCTCCTGCTCTTCCCGGCTCTATGATCGTGATCGCACTGCGTTGCTTCAGTACTTCATAGTTACCCGGAAACGGTTCCAGTGCGTATGGGTCCCCACAGATGTCATCGAATGCCCTTTTGTACTTTGCGGCCAACTCTTCTTTTCGGTTTATCTTTTTTGACTTCACTTACTCCCCTTGCTGCATTGAATTTGATTAGCAGCTTTTCTCTAACCTTTGTCCCAACCTCTCCGGGCGCTGTAAACCGTTCCCCATTGGCTTGTGTAAACGGCGGCTCAGATATGTACTTGTACGCATTGTACATCCGTTGGGCATCATCTTGCAAGATAGCAATCCCTTTGTTGCAAGGCCAACATAACAAACCTCTTACGAGTCCAGTCTTGTGACAGTGGTCTACCGCAAGTCTGTACGGAATGCCTTTCTTATTTAAACGATTCTTACAGATCGCACAAGCCCCTCCTTGAAGTGCCAACACCTTATTAAATTCTGCTAAGGTTATATGGAATTCTCGTTGCAGCCTTGTGTCTTTAGCTCTTTCCTGTTTTGTCACCAACTCCCCTTACCAAGCTGTGAAAAGTAACCCATGTCAATTAAAATAGGTTGATTGTTCTCGCCTAGTCCCACATTACCACCGTGCACGTCACATTCTGATTCAGCAGCATAGGGCCACGTTAACTCAATGATGTGGCCCAGCAACCGTGCAATGCATCTATAACCTTTAGGTAACGGCTTATAGTAAGGCATTAGCATCACGCCAGTTTTATTATCAAAGTAATGAATCTCTGGCATATACTTTCTGAGTTGAGCGTACTTCTTAAAGCGTTGAATACGTCGAACTGCCCGATACTCTGCTCGCGCATGGTCGCGGGGACTGCTGCCAGCATTCTTAGATAGCTTTACTACCAGAGGTAGACCATTGATTCGGTATACTTCACGGTACAGACCATTACCTATAAGCATTAACTTCAGTCCCATTTTCTCAAGGTCACTTCGATTCTTAGGCTTCTCTTTCACAAACCTATCAATAACGGCCTTTACTTGCTTCTCAGTACGCTCAGTCATATCAAAATGTTATACCTTCGTCCGGTGAGTCCGGTTCCTTTACGGCTTCTTTTATAGAAGATAATGCGGAAGGTTTCATTGTTCCGGCCTCCTTCATTATTCCACTTCCGGTATTAGCAATCATGGCCTTGACTTTGCCCTCATTGAGTTTACTAAATGTACTAGTAGCTCCGTCAAACCATACTGTCGTTTCGCCCCCGGCGCTGTATCTGGAAATCGCGCAAGTGACAAGAGTCTCAGGCGAGAACGTAGTGTTACTCTGTACGTTTGCACCTGAATCGAATGTCTGCTTACTCACGCCTCCAACACGGCTACGGTTAAGGATCAAACAGCAATCACAGTCCTTGGCAATTTGAGACGCACCATCTACGTTAGAAATGGCTGTAAGCTTCTGCTCTGCCACTCGGTTAGGCTGTAGGATACGAACCATCTGTACGCTGTAGTCTTTACCGATCTGAGAGGTACGCTTACTAATCTCTGATAGCCATTCTGTCCTGTTCTTGTTACCCTTGGTGATATCACAGAAACGTTGGATGTTGTCCAGCATGATCCACTTGACACCATAACGCCTGATACAATCGATGATTAACTTGTAGATGTCATCCATTGTAGAGAACTTTGGATAACACAGGTAAAGTGTTCCTTCTCTGTTTGCCGCCATTGCCTTGACGCCGGGAATAGCTGCCTTGAACATCTGAGTAAGCTGTTCCGCCTCTTCAGGAGTCTTAGGTAGATTGTCCGGTACCTGAGCCTTGTGACTGACCCATCCCCTTGCAAGCTTGGCACGGGTCATTTCGGCGCAGATAATGATACCATCGTCTCCGTAGGTATCCACCATGTACTCTAAGAGGTTCATGCCAAACTTAGTCTTGCCGATCTTTTCCTCAGCTAGAATGTCAATGCAATCGCCTTCATCAAATTGTACGATGTCGGATACGAGCGGCCATACGTACTTTTGAGCAGCACCCTTATTGTCTAGTTCTTCTGTGAACTCATCAAGGGCGTCTTCGGCGGAAGATACCCCATCAACGTCAAATAGCGTTGCGCCCTTCTTAATCTCCTCAAAAGCATCAAGTGTTCCTCCCCCCGATTTGAACCATTCATTCAAATCTTTACCATTACGAACCGTTCCATCTTCAGTGGTAACTTCAAATAGCGGTAACTGAAGCTTCCAACACTTTTCTATCCCAATTTTACTTGCTAACGTTTGTGCTGCTTTTTGACCTACGCGGTCAGAATCATAGCAGATGAATACCTTCTCAAGATTCAATTCGTCTAGTTTAGTAACCCACTCAGCTTTCTTAATATTAGCGCCGGGTACTCCGCAGATATCAGTAATACCATGATCCATTGCTGCTATACAATTGGCCTCACCTTCTACTAGTACGATGTCTTTAATTCCCGGTTTCAACGCTTCGATGTTATAAAGAGTGCTACTCCATCCAGCAGGACTGGCGAAATCTTTAGGTACTTTCTTTAAGTCTTTAGGATCAGGTAGAGTTCTAAAGTGACACCAAATTTGGTTACCATTCATCAAGTAAGGATAGACTAGTGCTCGCGTATCTTTTCCTGTTGATTTGAAATAATGCTTCGTTAGGCCAAGTTTTTGCTGCTTAACAATTGCTATTGAAAACCCTCTGACATTGCATAGATAATCCATTGCATCATCATCGGCTAGCAATGCACTATGACATGCATCTAAATCAGGCAGCGGGTCAACCTTCTTTTCCGAGTTTCCCCATTCCTTTTGTGATGACACACCGGGTATTATCAATCCGAGGAACTGTTTGATTCCGTAGAGGTTAGCAGATTTCCCGCAGCGTTGGCACAAAGCTAGTCCGTCGCGTTGCTTTTGCTCATCTTGTGCGCCTCGAATCTCCATGTAACAATGGGACTCTTTTCCGCACCAAGGACACTTATCGAGGACTATTCTAACACTGTCCGTTACTTTGTATCCCCACCCTTGACTTATTACAAATTGGAGCGCAATGCTCCCTTCCATCTGACTTGGTACTTGATTCATTATTCTCCGAAAACTGCCCAAGTACATACTTTGCAAACATCACAAGCTGCTCAGGAGTTGCATCATTTTTCATCCTGTTTGCCTGCTCTGATATGATTTGTATGTTTCCCGGAATATAACCTAGTCCGGGAATAATTTCATCTATTGAAGACGTTCCTCGTTTTAACTCGATTCCTAGATACGGACAATACTTGGGTATGCTAATGTCCTTTACGGTTAAGTTGAATGGAACACCTTTGCGTTTAGCATTTGTCTTTGCATGAATCAAAATGATTCGTTCTGGATTCTTGTCTGCCCATCGCTTGTGCATTGCGTTGACTTTTACCGTATTTCGTCTTGCATACGCTGCCCGTGCCGGAGCGTCGGCTATACGCATACAGTCCTTACATCTAGACTGTAACCCATCCTTACCGACCTTACGTTTGTAAAAGTCATTTACATCTTTTGGAATTTTACATTTGCTGCAAATTTTCATCTAAACCTATATTACCATAGTAACGTTACTTTGTCAAATCTCACCCTTGAACTTTCGGGTCACCTCGGGCTGACTTGCCAGCGCTACAGCCTCAGCGTGACCGGCCTTGGCGTCTGCTAGAGACGTATACCGTACCTGATACTCATTAATCCAGTCGTCGTACTTGCCGCCGAATATCATTGTCTCCCAGAGAACGGGCGGTCCTCCGTCCCAACCGTGGTCAAAGGTAAGGAACACAGTAGAGACTTCATATTCTCCAACCTTGTCCCTAGCTACACGTCTTTTATCCCGGTTGGCCTCATACCATGCTGACCATTTCATAAGGTTAGGTTCGAGCACGGGGTTATCGTTTTCGTCTAGAATGTATTTATCATTCATACTTCCTCCGGTACTAGTACGGTTTCAGACAGCGGGTAATAGATGAACTCATTTAAGAGAAAGAATTCTTGTGCAACTTCTTCAGCTAGTTTTTTATGAAATGGATAAAACTTGCCGTTTGCTACTACTCCCCACCCGGTATACAATCGGCCCAATACGGCCCGATGTTCAACGCTTCGCATAACTTTGCCATACCTCACTATCTAATTCACGAACTGTCTTACTGCGTACAGCCGCTATAGCTTGGAACATCTGCTCTAATCGTCTGTATTTTGCACCCGCTGGCGGCGTGCTCTTAGGAACCTTAAACCCAAGTATATCATCATAGTTGAACGTTGCCAAGAACTTCAGAATGTGGGTATCTAAGGGAACACATTGAGAATCCGGGTCAGTATATAGGACAATGAACCGGGCAGTCTTAGGACCTATACCGGGGATAGCTTCTAGCTTCTCTACTGTCAAGTCTTTGGTGATATCAAGCTTGACAACTTCCCTGAAAGCTTTCTCGATACGTTTGTACTGTCCCATCTTGTGCTTCTGTAATTGAGACATCAGCCTACCAGTTTCGATTAGGATTTCCACAATTGTAAATGGATTCCACCAATCAGTAGGTGTACTATCCTCAAGAAATGCATTAAGCTTCGCCTGCGTCTGCTTGGCACTTTTCCCGGCAACACAGATGGCGAACAGGACAAACCACTCCCGTTCGCTCATCGGTACCGTTTGTGGCATATTTTCAACATCCATACGTATAACCTCGCTTTCCACAATCGGTTAAACCCAGTCAGCCATTTGTTGCCGTCCAGCACATCATAATCACCTTGTAAGGTACTAATGTGAAGTGACATGTTCCGCCACAAGTTGCGTAAGCGCTTCATGGGCCGCTTGACTACCGTCACACTCATCGCTCCAATACCTACGCGCAGAAAGTGCTTCCCACGAAGTCTCCTCAACGTCCCACTGACCCTCTAGTCCGTAGCAGGAACAATGGCTCCCGTTGACTTCATAAAGCTGCCCGTCCTTCTCAAACACGACCAAGGACGAACCGCAATAACTTCCGTATCCATACCATGCAAGGTGCACGGTAGCTCCGTCAAGGGCATCAGCGGGTGCCGTATACTCCCGGATGATGTCCGCGTTATCTCCAAAGTTCTCAATGTATACGCTCATATTCCTCCTAGTGAATCACTTGTGAAGCTAAATGACATCTTCTACAACTAGTAACGTGGCCCTTAGTAAGACACACGCCACATACGAATATTGTCTCCCCGCAATCGCATCTGCACTCCCATACGTAGTCAGGGTCAAATACATGGTCATTTGTGCAATGACAATTACAGTAAGCTATTTCGTTATTGTTGTCTATCATTTGTTATCTTTCTCCAAATACGCATTCGATACGATTTTCATCTGTGCGCGTCTGCTATTTCTACCGCGCTCTGTTGCAGTCTTGACAACCACACCTTCACGAATGTTCTTAGCATTTTTAATAGTGGAGGGTCCGTCAACTAACAACTGCTTAATAACTTGTAGATTGAAAGGTCCCTTATACAACACGGGAACAGTCCTATCCTGAAGATGGGTCAGAATCTCCAAACCCTCCGGCGTAGATTCGTCTAGCCAATTCCCGTTAGGGTCACGAACATCGAATACAAAGAACTGTACGTTCTTGGTGCCGTAATCGAATCCGCCTTGGGTGGGAGTTACCTCGCCCCACAGAACGTAACCTTCATGCGCTCTGCACCATTCTTCAATCCAAGGCAATTCTCTCACAGCACGGCGGAAAATGCAAGTCGAACCGGGTGCTTTCCAAAGGTTACGTGAACCCGCATACATCACGCCGTCAAGGAAAATAAACCGGGCGTTACTGCCGTGAATCTTCTCAGTGACAATTACCTGCTCACCCTCTTCAAACGTGTCGGGATAGTTCTTCAGTGCGTCCACATCGTAGGTAGGAATTCCTAGCCCCACGTTGTCAGCTACACCGTCCGTGACTGCTCCCAGACCGAGTGCCTGTTTAACTCTGCGCCAGATAAACTTGACCCATCCGTGGAACGAACGGGGATAACGCTT
>Ga0210401_10002616_pt1 | contig 19821 bp, 13 predicted proteins | sample IncBWH32MmetaG_FD_150866 | JGI IMG/M metagenome (GOLD analysis project Ga0210401, IMG submission 150866) | Forest soil microbial communities from Barre Woods Harvard Forest LTER site, Petersham, Massachusetts, United States - Inc-BW-H-32-M | ecosystem: Environmental > Terrestrial > Soil >... | reverse complement strand
GCAATACAGCTCCGCGGCCACGGCCCAGTACGTGGATTCCAGCGGCGCCACCCAGACCATCCAGGCCAACGCCGGCGCCCTGGGCCTGGACCTGGGCGCCCTGTACCAGGTGCTGCTCCCCACCTGGGGCAAGAAGATCAACTTCGGCCTGCTGTGCCAGGACCTGGACACCACCCTGCGCTGGCAGTCCGGCGTGGAGGACCAGGTGCCCCTGCTGCTTCAGGCGGGCCTGGCCTACTACCCGGACGAGAACCTGGTCTTCACCTTCGACGCCGCGTTCTTCAACGACATGAACATTAGCGGCCAGCCCCTGAACACGCCGCTCTACGACACCTACACCAACACCACCATCACCTCGCTCACGCCCACCGAATTCCGCCCCCACGTGGGCATCGAAGGCTGGTTCTTCAACGGCCACCTGGGGCTGCGCACGGGCTACACCGGCTTCGCCACCACCCCGGACATGTTCACCGGCGGCGTCAGCTACAAGCAGGACTGGTACGGCGTGGACTACGCCTACATGGGCCACGCCGAGCACTTGGGCGACAGCCACCGCCTGTCCTGCCACATGGACTTCGGCGGCAGCGCCGAGCGGCCCCGCGTGGTGGCCCTGGTCAACCCCCCGGCCAACGTCAGCGCCCGGCCCAACAACAACAGCGTGCAGCTGCAGTGGGACATCAACCCCGACCCGCACGTGACCGGCTACACCGTGTACATGAGCCGGGCCAGCGGCGCCAACTATGTCCCGATCCAGAGCCGCATCACCGACAACCGCATCATCGTGGACGGCCTGACCAACGGGCAGCGCTACTTTTTCGTGGTGACGTCGGTGAACAACAGCTGGCCGGCCGTGGAGAGCAACTACAGCCTTGAAGTGTCGGCCGTGCCCGCGCCCCAGATCCCGACCGCCCCGGGCCTGGGAGGCGCAGCCGCCCCGACCCAGGCTCCGGCCAACGGCTACATCGTGGTGCGGGGCTGGACGGCCCCGGCCGGCAGCGTGATGGGCTACAACCTGTACATGTCCGACACGAGCGGGAACGGGTATAAGAAAGTGAACGACACCCCCATCACCGGCCTCACCTACATGGTGCAGGGGCTGGAGCTGAGCAAGCGCTACTTCTTCGTGCTGACTTCGGTGAGCACCGACAACCCGCCCGTGGAATCGCGCCCGTCGCCGGAATGGAACCTGACCAGCCACGATCCGACCGTTGAGCCGCCGCCGTCCGCGGCGCCGGCCACGGCACCCAAGTAGGAGGATCCAAGCATGCTGCGTGGGCTTTACACCTCGGCCTCAGGGATGAACGCGGAGTTGCTGCGCCAGGATGTGGTGGCCAACAACATCGCCAACGCCAACACCACCGGCTTCAAGAAGGACGACGCGGTCTTCGAGGCCTTCCCGGAGCGGCTGCTGCAGCGCATCCACGACAAGATGGACGGGAACAAGGGGCTGGGCACTGTCGCGGCCCTGCAGCCGGGGCAGAGCCATTTCCTGGGCAGCCTGGGGCAGGGCGTCAAGGCGGACGGCACGCCCACGCATTTCAGCGATGGCTCGCCCTTCCGCACGGACCGGCCCCTGGACCTAGCCCTGCAGGGCAACGGCCTGTTCACGTTGCAGCGGGCCGACGGCAGCACCGCCTACACCCGCAACGGCAGCTTCACGCTCAACGCCGAGCACCAGCTGAGCACGCTGAGCGGGGACCTGGTGATGGGCAGCGGGGGCCGTCCTATCGTCCTGAACGGCGCCAACATCGTGGTGGACAGCCAGGGCGCCATCAAGGTGGACGGCGCGGACGCCGGCAAGCTGGCCATGACGGCCTACGACCCCCAGCGTTTCGGCAAGCTGGGGGAGAGCCTGTACGTGAAGGCCGATGACGCGCTGGACGCGGTGGGCGACGACGCCACCAAGGTGAGCGGCCGGGTGCTGCAGGGCTTCACCGAAGGGTCCAACGTGCAGGTCGTCGAAGAGATGGTGCGGATGATCGAAGTGAACCGCGCCTACGAATCCAACGCCAAGACCATCACCATGCAGGACGAGACCCTGAACCGCCTGATTTCGGACGTGGGCCACCCGCTGGCCTGAGCTAGCAAGGAGGAATACCTATGATGCGCGCCCTGTGGACCGCGGCTTCCGGCATGGAAGCCCAGCAGATGAACATGGACGTGATCTCCAACAACCTGTCCAACGTGAACACCACCGGCTTCAAGAAGAGCCGCGTGGACTTCCAGGACCTGCTGTACGAGCACCTGCGCCAGGCGGGCGCCGTGGACAGCACCGGCCAGCAGCTGCCCCTGGGCCTGGAAGTGGGCCATGGCGTGCGCCCGGCGGACACCCAGAAAATTTTCAGCACCGGCTCGGCCACGGTCACCAACAACCCGCTGGACCTGATGATCAACGGCGACGGGTTCTTCCAGGTGACCATGCCCGACGGCAGCCTGCGCTACACCCGCGACGGGTCCTTCAAGACCGACGGCAACGGGCGCATGGTCACCTCGGACGGCTATCCCCTGGAGCCGGCCGTGACCATCCCTTCCCAGGCCACCGGCGTGATCGTGCAGACGGACGGCCAGATCCAGATCACCCTGCCCAACAGCCAGCCCAACCAGGTGGTCGGCCAGATCCAGCTGGCCCGGGTGGCCAACCCCGCGGGCATGCAGAGCGAGGGCCAGAACCTCTACAGCACCACCGACGCCTCCGGGCAGGTGGACATCGGCAGCCCCGGCATCGGGGCCATGGGCAGCATCCAGCAGGGCGCCCTGGAAGGCAGCAACGTGCAGACGGTGGAGGAGATGGTCAACCTCATCACCACCCAGCGCGCCTATGAAAGCAACACCAAGGTGATCACCGCCTCGGACAGCATGCTGAGCCAGGCCAACAACATGCGCAGCAACGGCTGATGAAGGCATGGTACCTGGCCGCGGCGCTGGCGGCCCTGGGGGCCCACGCGGCCGCTGAAGGCGGCGAGGCGGCCCCAAACTCGGCCGGCCCGTTGACCCCCGCGGTGCAGGCCCAGCCACGGGACCTGGCCTACAAGCTCAGCCCGTCGGCCCACAGCCGGAACGCCACCCTGGGCGACCTGCTGCAGGGCCCCTTGCCCTCCGAGTTGGCAGGCCTGGTGGTGAAGCCGGGCCTGGCCCCTGGGCACGACGTGAGGGTGGACAGCGCGCTGGTGGGCTTCAAGCTGAGGCAGTTCGGCGCGGGATGGCGGCTGCAGGCCGGCTCCCCAGCGTCGGTGGCCTTGCGGGTGCCGGCACAGACCGTGGCCGGCGGTGACCTGCGGCAGTTCGCCCAGCAGTTCCTGCTGGGCCAGCTCAGCGGCACGGCCGGCGCCAGCGCCGAGCCCCGCGGCCCGGTGCAGGACCTTACCCTTTTTGACGCGCCGATACGCCTGGTGGTGCGGCTGCAGGAAGGCCAGGCCCTGCGCGGCGATGTGGTGCTGCGGGTGGACGTGATGCAGGCGGCCGACGGCGGCCAGGATGTGCTGGCAGCGAGCGTCCCGGTCAGCTTCCTGGTGCGCCGCAGGGAAGGGCGCCTGGTGGCCATCCGGCCCATCCGCCGCGGGGACCTGCTCAGCGCGGAGAACCTGGCCCTGCGCGAGGACGACGCCACCTACGATCCGGACGGCGTCCCCGGCCTGGACGCGGTGGCGGGGAAGGTGGCCAAGACCTTCGTGGCCGAGGGGCATGTGCTGACCATGGCCATGGTGGACCTGCCCTTGGCCATCCAGAACGGCGACATCGTGCGCCTGATGGTGCACAGCGGCGGCGTGGTGGTGATGGCTTCGGCCAAGGCCCTGCGCGACGCCAGGATAGGGGATTCCATCCCACTGCTGGTGGTGGACAGCCAGCGGCAGGTGCAGGGACGATGCGTGGACGCCGGCGTGGCCGTGACCGAAGCGCCTTGAACTGACATGAGGACGACCATGAGCCCAATCAAGCTTGGATTGTTGCTGGCGCTGGCGCTGAGCCCGCTGTTGCGTGCCGACTCCATCTGGCCCGGCGGCGGCTCCGACTTCGGCAACACCAGCAATCCCGTGACGGACAGCCGGGCCCTGAAGGTGGGGGACATCGTCACCGTGCAGATCATCGAATCCGCCACGGCCAGCCAGAGCAGCAACTCCACCAACAAGAAGCAGTCCACGGTCTCCGGCGGGGCCGGGCTGGGCGGCTTCACCACCAACGGCGGCATGCCCATCACCAGCTACGGCGCGGGCGCCCAGGAAAGCTTCGACGGCGGCGGCCAGAACAACCGCAACGGCAGCCTGGTCACCACCCTCAGCGCCCGCGTCATCACGGTGCTGGACAGCGGCAACCTGGTCATCGAGGGCCGGCGCTCGCTCACCCTGAACGATGAGAAGCAGCAGCTCTACGTGAAGGGTGTGATCCGGCCCAAGGACGTGGCCAAGAACAACATGGTGCTGTCCTCCTCCATGTCCGACGCCCAGATCGTCTTCGACGGGCGCGGCTCGCTGAGCGAAAAATCCGAATCCGGCGTGTTCACCCGGCTTCTTGACTGGCTGGGGCTCTTCTAATGGCCGCTGGCAAAAAGGACGCCATGAAACGACCTTTCCTTGTCCTGGCCGCCCTGAGCCTGGCCTCGGCGCTGTCCGCCGGGGTCATGCAGATACGCGACGTGGCCCGCCTGGCGGGGCAGCGCGACAACCAGCTGCAGAGCATCGGCCTGGTGGTGGGCCTGGCCGGCACCGGGGACACCCAGCAGACCGCCTTCACCCAGCAGGCCCTGGCCAACTGGCTCAGCAACATGGGGCTGTCGGCGGACGCAACCATCAAGAGCCGCAACGTGGCCGTGGTGCTGGTCTCGGCCCAGCTGAAGCCATTCATGAAGAACGGCGACAAGATGGACGTGCTGGTCTCGAGCATGGGCGACGCCACCAGCCTGGCCGGCGGCACCCTGGTGCAGGTGCCCCTGAAGGGCGCCGACGGCAAGGTCTACGCCGTGGCCCAGGGCGCGGTGAGCGTGGGCGACCAGATGGGCGGGCGCCTGGGCGCGCTGATCTCGTCGGCCGGCTACAAGACCGCGGGCCGGGTGCCCAGCGGGGCGCTCATCGAGAACGAGGTCCCGGCCACGGTGGTGGGGGACGACAACCGCATCGAGTACGTGCTGCGCACCCCGGACCTGAGCTCGGCCGCCCGCATGGCCATGGCCATCAACGACACCTTCGTGAAGCTGAAGCCGGACTACGCCGGCATCGCCACGGCCAAGGACGCCAAGACCGTGGACGTGGAGATCCCGGCCGACTTCCGCGACTATCCGGTGGAGTTCATGGCCGCGGTGGAGCAGATAGAGTTCAACCCCGAGGAGATGGGCGACAAGGTGGTGGTGAACGAGCGCACCGGCACGGTGGTCATCGGCTTCAAGGTGGCCATCGACACCTGCGCCGTGGCCCACGGCAACCTCAACGTGAACGTGCGCACCACCAATCAGGTCTCCCAGCCGGCCTGGTTCCAGCCGGGCGCGTCGGCCCTCTACTACAACAACCAGAACATCAACGTGAAGGGCGGCGGCGGCAACCTGGTGGCCCTGCCCGAGTCGGCCACGGTGCAGGACCTGGTGAGCGCCCTCAACGCCGTGGGCGCCAGCCCGCGCGACCTCATAGCCATCCTGCAGGCCATCAAGGAGGCCGGGGCCCTGCACGGGGACCTGGAGATCCTATGAGCCTGGAGCCCATCGCATCGACCGGCATGGGCGGGTCCACGGCCAGCCCCAGCACGGGCGGGCTGAGCAGCCTGGACATGCAGGCCATCAACATCCGCGTGGACGCGGCCCGCTCCCAGGACGAGGCCCAGCAGGTGACCCAGGCCGCGGCCAAGGCCAGCCAGGGCGGCCCGGCCACGGACAAGCAGCTGGCCAAGCTGCACGCGGTGAGCCAGGATTTTGAGAGCATCTTTCTGGGCTACATGATGAAGACCATGCGCGAGTCCGTGGCCAAGGGCGGCCTGTGGGGCGACAGCCAGGGCGAGCAGATCTTCACGGAAATGCGTGACGACGAGATGGCCAAGGGCCTTTCCAAGGCCGGGGGCATCGGCCTGGCCAAGCTGCTGGAAGAGCAGCTGAAACAGAGCCTTTTGTCCCATGCCCAGGCCCAGAAACAGGCCGAAAAAAGCTGAAGATTCAGGGCTAAAGTCCGCGGCTGGATGGACGATGTTGGAGGGGAACGCCCCCCTAGGAGGAAACCATGGTACAGGGTCCCCAAGACCTCCCCAATCTGCTCAAGAACGTCGCCGCCGCGGCGCCCAGCCCTGCGCCGCAACGTCCCGCCGCCCCGCCCGTCACGGCCCAGGCCCAGTTCGTCCAGGCGCCTGACACGGTGCAGTTGAGCGCCCAGGCCGTGAACGCCGCGGCCCAGGCCCGCTCGGCCGCCCCTGCCACGCCCCCGGCCCCGCCGGCGGTGGTTCCGGCCACGGTGGCCGCGACGCCCGAAGTGAGGCCGGAACGGGTGGCCCAGGCCCAAGCCAGCCTGTCCACGCTGACCGGAAACGCCAGCGCACTGAACGCCCGACTGGCTGAAAAGCTGCTGACCGGAAGCTGAGGAACCCTTGACCGGGGCCCAACAGCTTCTGGAAGCTTTGCGCAACGCCCGCGAGTGCAACCACGCCGCGGGCGAAAAGGCGGACGCCGAAACGGTGTCCCGGCAGGAGAGCGCCGTCTCGTCGCTGAGAGCCTGCCTGGACCAGGGCCTGCCCGTCTTGACGCAGGAACAGGCCGAGGCCGTGGCCGCAGAGCTGAAGCAGCTGCTGTTGGATAACCGCTACCAGATGCGCTGGGCTCAGATCCGGGCCAATCTCGCGCGCATCGGGACGCCGGGCCCAAGCGGGCCGGTCCCAGCGGTTCAGCGCCCCCGCCTGGATATCACGTCCTGACGAGGAGTTAGCCATGTCGCTGTTCAACAACATCCAGAGCCTGGGCGCCACCATGAACGTCTTCACCTATGGTGAGACGGTCATCGGCAACAACATCGCCAATGCGGCCGTGCCCGGCTACGCCTTGCAGACCCTGGACATCAGCTCGCTGCCGCCCATCAACCAGGACGGTCTGCTGCTGGGCTCGGGCGTGCAGGCCACCGGCGTGGCCAACACCCGCAACGTCTACCTGGACAACCAGCTACGGCTGGAGCTGGGCGGCCTGGGCTACAACAACGCCCGTTTGAGCGGCCTGCAGCAGATCGCGGCCCTGTTCCCGGAAGTGACCAACCCCGCGGCCACCACGGGCCTGCAGGGAGCCATCGCCAACCTGGCGTCGGCCTGGAGCGCCTTGGCCCTGGCCCCCAACAGCATCGCCGCCAAGCAGGGCGTGTTGAGCGACATGCAGACCCTGGCCCAGATGTTCAACACCTCGTCCCAGCAGCTGTTCAACCTGCAGCAGAACCTGAACACCCAGGTGAACAACGAAGTCACCACCATCAACGGCCTGCTGGACCAGGTGGTGACCCTGAACAAGGAAATCAAGCTGGGCTCCACCGGCAACACCAACGGCCAGCCCAACGTGCTGGTGGACGCCCGCGAGCAGGTGGCCGAGAAGCTGGCCCAGGCTTTGGGAGCCAACTCCACCATCGACTCCGCCGGCGACATGGTGGTGACCTTCGCCGGCGGGACCCTGGCGGACGGCAACTACGCCTACCACCTGGAAGCCATGCCTTCGAGCACGGCCATCGGCTTCACCGGCATCGGCTACCGCCAGATCCCCACGGGCACGCCGTTGGAAGTGACGTCCATGATCAACACCGGCACCCTGGGCGGCCTGCTGACCGCCCGCGACCAGGACGTGAAGACCGCCCGCCTGGACCTGGACAAGATGGCCTTCGGCGTCATCAACTACTCCAACCAGATCAACGAAGGCAGCGTGGCCCCCAACGGCACCAGCAACGTGGACCTGTTCATCGGCAGCAAGGCCGCGGACATCCAGGTGAACGCCATCGTGGCGGACGACGCCAGCCTCAGCTACCTGGGCGCCACCCGGGACACCCGTCCGTTGGTCGGCAGCGTCCCCGGCGACCTCGCCACCATGCAGTCTGCCTTGCAGAGCATGGACATGTACCAGGAAGTGGTCACCGGAAACGCGACCAGCCTGTCGGCGGCGGGCCCCATCGATCCTTCCGTGGCGCTGAACGCCGAGAGTTTCAGCTATGCGCCCAGCCTGGCGGCCACCCCGGTCAACCCTGGAATCATCAACATCACCGCGGGCCAGGGCAATGCCGTGCCGGTCCAGTGGAACGCGGGCGAATCGCTGAACACCATCATTGCCCACATCAACGCCAAGAGCGGGGGCGCCTTCTACGCCACTTTTGACGTGACAGCCCAGGCGATCCGGATTTTCTCGACCGCCCCCCTGACCATCGTGGACAGCGTGGGAAACCTGGGCAGCACCCTGATGCTGAGCACTCAGCTCAGCAGCTCGGCGTCCATCAACAACTCGCCCCTGGCCATCCTGAATCCCATCAACCCCATCCAGGCCATGAACGGCCCGGTCAACAAGGCCGATCTTTTCACCCAGCCCCTGACCGGCATCTCCGCCACCGGCGTGGCCACGGTCAATGGGATCAATTTCAACTGGACCCCCAACCAGAACATCGCCGTGGGCCTGGCCGGGGATTTCAGCGCCACCAACAACGCCCTGAACATCGGCTGGGTGGCGGCCTCCCAAACAGTGACGGTGACGCTTTCCGGCGACCAAAGCCAGAACCCCGGCGTCTTCACCGCGGGAAATCCCATGGTGCCGATCTCGGTCACGGACAGCCAGGGGAACCTGACCCAGGTGCTCAACCTCGGCGACAGCAACAGCAACGCCACCAAGATCTTTTCAGAGATGATCTCAGGCCTGGACAACAACGCGAGCAACACCCAGGCCCTGGCCACCCAGGCGCAGAACTTGGTCACCAACACGAGCCAACTGCAGGAGGCGCAATCAGGCCCGGACGCCATCACCACCTATGACGCGTCCCAGATGGTGGTCTACCAGCGCGCCTTCGAGGCCGCGGCCCGGCTGCAGTACGTGCTCGACGACATGCTCAACGTCTTGATCAACCAGATGGGCTCACCCGTGGGCGGAAGCAGCACCACGACGTTTTGAGGATTCTTGACTAAAGGAGCGCCATCCATGCTTCGAAGCCTCTTTTTGGCGGCCGCTATCGCGGCCGCCCCATGGCGTTTGTCCGCAGCTCCCTGCGGAGTATCCGGATCCATCGTCAATGGGTTCGAGAGCGCAGCGGGCTGCCCTGAAGGCGCGGACCTTCCCAACTGGACCACCGCCTTCACGGGCGGGGTCACAGCCAGCGGCACGCTGACCTCCGGGAATTTCGCCAACACCGGCGTGAACCCGCAGGAAGGTTCCACCATCGGCACCCTGGATTGGACCCAGTCCAGTTTCGTCAATGGGGCGGTGAAGGTGGCCGGCATTTCGCTTCCAGCGGCATCCTTCCCGGCGGCTGTGGGCAGCAATTGGGCCGCCCAGAATTACCTCTATTTCCAGTACTCCACGACCTACACGGCCTACGGCAGCTATGCGATCATCACCCCCAGCGCCGGCGCGGTCATGACCTGGAACCCTGGCAACGGGAAGAACATCAGCACCGGGGCCTGGACCACCTTGGTGATGTCCTTCAACTACGCCCGCAACCTCGGCGATTCGATGACGAACATCTCGGCGCTGCAGCTGCAGCAAAAGACCGCGACCAACCCCGGCAGCTGGGCCACCACTTATTTTGACGACTTGGCGGTGACCAACACCGCCCAAGACACCCCGAACCCAGCAGTGCTGTCGTACACCGTGACGGCCAACTATCCTGGCGGTCTCCCCTGTGGAAACATTTCCATCACCTGGACGGCAGCCGCAGCCACGGGCAGCGATCCGATCACCGGCTACCACATTTATCGTTCGACGAACGGCGTCGCGGGGCCGTGGACTTCCTTCCGCTACGTGACGAACACCACGGGCTTCATCGACAATTCCCCGGCGGTGGGAAATCCGAATCAGAGCTATATCGTGCTGCCCTATTCGTGCGTGACCAGCCGATTCGGGAGCGGCAGCGGCTTTTTCATGTATCTGCTCGGTGACAGCGGATCCCCGACCCTTGGCGTGAATGAGGCGTTGCTGGACCCAGCGAACCAAGCTTCCGCCCCGTTCACCTCCCTGGGTGCCTGCCCTGCGTCACCGACGCCGACCTTTTCGGTGACCTTGTCGGACACCCCGACCAACACGCCCAGCCTTACCAGTACGCCCACCTTCACCGCCTCCCCGACCCTCACCAAGACCTTCACGCCCAGCCCCACGGCGCCGGGCACCTTCACCAACACGCCGGTGGTGACCGCCACCAACACGCCCTTGCCCACCAACACCTGGACCGAGAGCGCCACTCCGGGCGGGCCCACCAACACGTGGACCGTGACCAACACCTGGACGCCCACCTTCACCGTGACGCCCACGTTCACCGCCACCAACACCCAGGTGATCGTCAAAGGCGGGCCGCAGATCTTCCCCAACCCCTTCCATCCGGACCAGGGCGAGGTCTTCCATCTGGGCAACGTGCCCGTGGGCAACGAGATCTACATTTATAATATGATCGGGCAGTTTGTACGCAAGTTCACCATCACCAGCTCCACCAACTCCTGGGACGGTCTCAACGCCAACGGCGTGAGGGTGGTCACGGGGATCTATTTCGTGGTGATCCAAAACAAGATCTACCGCGTCGCTGTGGTGAGGGGCTCATGAACAAACGCTTCCGCACGGCCCTATTGGTTGGCGCGGCCGCCCTGCCTGCTGGGGCCTGGGCCGTGGGCGCTGCCGGCACCGTGGCCGCCCCCTACCTGGAACTGCCCATGGGCGCCCGTGGCACGGGCATGGCCGAGGCATTCAGCGGCATCTCCGACGACGTGAACGCCCTGTACTACAACCCCGCCGGCTTGACCGCCATGGACTCGGCCCAGCTGGAGCTGATGCACATCGAGGGCTTCGGCGGCATCAATTACGAGAACCTTGGGTTGGCTGTGCCGGCCGAGCAAGTGGGCCTGGACATCTGGGGCACCGTGGGCCTGAGCTACACCCTTGTGCAGGTGGCGGATACCCCACGCACGCAAGCCGTTCCGGGCACGGGCGGCAACGTCTACGACCAGGGTTACGCCGACCTGGGCTTCATGTACACGGCTGGCGACAGCGTCATCGCCCTGAGCTACGCCTGGCAGGCCACCAAGCTCTATTCCGTGGGCGCCACGCTGAAGGCCATCAACGAGAAGGTGGACACGGTGGACGGCTGGGGCATGGCCCTGGACATCGGCCTTTTGAGCCGGCCCGAGGCCCTGCGCGGGATCAGCGCCGGCATGACCCTGACCAACCTGGGCGTGAGCCCGGACCACGGGGCCGCCCTGCCTTCGGATGTGCGGGTGGGCTTTGGCTATGATTGGAAGAACCCCTTCACCGGCAAGGGTCTGGCCGACCGCCTGCTGATCGACCTGGACGCCATCGCGCCCATCGTGCCGGTGGATGGGCCCTGGCGCACGGCCCTGGGCTTTGAATACACCCGCTGGTTCAAGGAAGACTATTTTGGGGTCCTCCGCACGGGCTACCAGGCCACCGAAGGCGTCACCGAGATGAACGGTGTGGCCGTGGGCTGCGGCCTGGGCACCCACTGGAACGGCATCGACGTCGGCATCGACTATGCCTGGGTGCCCTACGGCATATTGGGCAACATGAACCGCGTGGCCATCCAGGCGGCCTTCGGCACCAAGGAACGGCCCAAGCCGACCAACGACATCCACGGGCTGTACCTGTATCCGCCGGCCAACGTGGCGGTCAGCTCCGGTGACCGCCAGGCGCGGGTCAGCTGGGAGCCGCAGAAGGGCCGCGTGGACGGCTACAACCTGTACATGAGCTACAATCCGGCCAGCGGCAAGTGGACCCGCCTGAACAAGGCGCCCATCACCAGCCCCAGCCAGACCATCAACGGCCTCTACAACGGCTACAAGGTCTTCTTCGCGGTGTCGACCCTGGCCAAGAAGGAAGGGAACCTGTACCAGGAAAGCGACAAGTCCCCTTCGGTGGTGGCCATGCCGCAGGGCGGGGCCGCGCCCAGGCTTCCGACCAAGAAGGTGGGCGCCCCGCCGCCGCTGCCCTGAGCCGCTTCGGGCGCTTTTCAACTTTAAGCTAAACAGAAAAACCACGCCCAGCGCGTGGTTTTTCTGTTTAGCGTCCAGGGGCGCTGGCTTGACGCGTTAAGCCGGTGCCGTTAAAATCCCAACGTCCGCGCGATTGTGTCGGACCCAGTTCCTAGCGGATTTCGATGTTCGGCTTCTTTTCCCGTCAAGAAATCGAAAAAGAGATCGCCCTGCCCTTCAAGGTCGTGCTGGAGGCGCTGGACGACGGCTATTTCTTGGCCAAAGCGCCCAGCCTTCCGGGCTGCACGGCCCGCGGCCGCAGCAAAAGCGAAGCCCTCCAAAACATCCAAGAGGCCGTGCGCCTGCACCTGGACGCGGCTGCGGCCCCCGCCTTTGAGGTGGTCTGGGAAGACCCGGTCCAGCCTGTGCTCAACACCGTGGCGCCCTTTTTCGGGCGCCTGGTGGCCGCGGGCAACCGCGACAACAGCCTGGCCAGCGCCAGCGGCGACTTTGGGGCCTGGACCGGCGCGCCGGTGACCCGGGCCGGGCTCAACGAGGAGGAGGCTCTCCGCCTGCGCAAGGACCGCCTGGACGCGGCCGAGGGCGACGAGGGCCTGGTCGACTTCACGGCCCAGGTCTACTGCCTGGCGGCCTACAGCGGCGCGGGCGCGCCCAGGCTCTACGCGGGCACCTCCAACAGCGGCTCGGTCTACGAGAGCGTGGACGGCCTGAGCTGGGAGCTGAGCACGGCCACGGGCGAGGCCCGGGTGCATTGCCTGGCCGAATTCAAGGGCCGGCTCTACGCCGGAACCTCCGCCGGAGGCAAGCTCTTCGTCTACACCGGCAGCCACTGGTCGCTGGTGCACCGGGGCTCCGAGACCGCGGTCACCGCGCTGTGCGCCTTCAAGGGCGAGCTCTTCATGGGCAGCTACCCCTCCGGCCACATCTACGCCAGCGCCGACGGGGTGAACTGGCACCTGGCCTTCGACAGCGGCCAGACCTTTGTGCGCAGCCTGGTGGAATTCAACGGGGCGCTCTACGCCGCCACCAGCAAGGCCAGCGGGGGCATGGTCTTCCGCAGCAGCGACGGGCTGCGCTGGACCAAGGTCTTTGAGAGCCGGGACCCCAACTACTACGCCCTGCTGCCGTTCCACCACTCCCTGTGGCTGGGCACGGGCAACCAAGGGCGCCTCTACCGCAGCGTGGACGGCGAACATTGGAGCCTGGCCACGGCCCTGGAGGACGAGGGCATCCGGGCCCTGGCCTCCTGGGAGGGCCGCCTGTACTTGGCCACGGAGGGCAAGGGCCGCCTGTACCGCAGCCGCTTCACCGAAAACCCGCCGCCCAGCCTGCTGGACGTGGAAGTCGGCGACATCACCAGCCACTCGGCGGTCGTCCGCTGGCGTACGGACCGTCCCTGCGACAGCCGGGTGCTCTACGGCCTGCAGGGGGTGCTGACCGAAAGCGTGCACTCCGCCGCGCTGTCCACCCGCCACCAGCTTTCCCTCAGCCAGCTCAAGTCCCACCAGGCCTACCGCTTCAAGCTGCAGTGCCGCTGCCCTGACGGGAGCGAGGCCGGGTTCAGCGGGGAACTCAGCTTCACCACGGGCGGGGCCGAAATTGCCGCCATCAGCTCACCCAGCCACCCTTCCCAGGACGCCTGGGCGCCCCGCAGCGATGCCCAGCTGAGCTGGGACGTGTCAGAGGACGTGGTCCGTTTCCATTGGTGCGTGGACCGCCTGGCCGACACCCTGCCCCAGCCCGGCGCCGCCGGCGTGCACAGCGTGGCCGACCGCGGGGCCGTGGCGCAAGGCCTGGAGGACGGCGTTTGGTGGTTCCATCTGCGCTGCGAGGACCGGGCCGGCAACCTGGGGTCGGCCGCCTCGCACTACCGCCTGCGGATAGACACCGTGGCGCCGCCGCCGCGCATCACCTCACCTTCGCACACGCTGGAGGGCGCCTGGTCCAACAAGGACCGGGCCCTCTTCGCATGGGAGGCCCCCGCGGACCTGTCGGGCATCGTGGGCTACCACGTGCTGCTGGACCGCCAGCGCGCAACGGTGCCGACCCCCCAGACCGGCCATTGGACCGCCGAGCCCCGCTTCAGCGCTGACCTGCCCGAGGACGGGGAGTGGTGGCTCCATGCCGTCAGCGTGGATGCGGCGGGCAACGTGGGCCGGGAGGCCTCGCATTTCCACCTGCGCCTGGACCGCCGCGCCGACCCTCCGGCGCTGGAATCCCCCTCCCATCCCGACTCCGGCCGCTGGTTCAACACCAACCAGGTGCTCATGCGGTGGGGCGCGCCGCCCGACCTCAGCGGCATCACGGGCTACTACACGGTCCTGGACCAGCGCCCCGAGACTGTCCCCACGGCCCATACCGGCGCCTTCACCCTGGCCACCGAGGCCGCCTACAGCGGCAAAATGGACGGCCTATGGTGGTTCCATATCGTCAGCGTGGACGCCGCTGGCAACGTGGGCACCGAGGCCAGCCATTACGGCCTGCGCATCGACACTTGGGCGCCCCCGCCCCAGATCGAGTCCGCCACCCATCCCAGCGGAACCTGGGTCAGCTCCGGCCGGGTGGTCTTTGAACTGACGCCCCCCGAGGACCTGAGCGGGACGGTGGGCTACTACTATGCGCTGGACCGGGAGCGCCTGACCGTGCCAGGTCCGGACCGGGGCGCCTGGACCGCCGACCGGACTTTGGAGTTCAACGGCCTGGCCGACGGGCTGTGGCTGCTGCACGCAGTTAGCAAGGACGCAGCCGGCAACATCGGGGTCGAGGCGTCCCATTGCGTGGTCCGGGTGGACACCGAGGCCCGCCCGCCCCTGCTGGCCAGCACCACCCATCCGCGCCAGGACGAGTGGTACCGGCAGCGCGGCGCGGAGATGGTGTGGGATGAGCCGCAGGACCTGAGCGGCATCGCCCACTATTACTGGCTGCTGGACCGCGAACCCGGCACCGTGCCAAGCGCGCACCACGGCACCCCCTCCAACGTGGCCCGCGTCAGGGTGGAGGCCCCCGAGGACGGCATCTGGTACTTCCACGTGGTCAGCCAGGACCGGGCGGGCAACCTGGGCCGCGAGGCCGCCCACCATTGCCTTCGGATCGACACCCAGGCGCCCGCCCCGCGCCTGCTCTGCCCCACCCACCCGGACAAGTCGGCCTGGAGCAGCCATGTGCGCCCCCGCTTCGAATGGTCCGAGCCCGAGGACGGTTCGGGCATCGTGGACTACTTCTGGAGCTTCGACCGCGATCCGCACGGCGTGCCCGAGCCCTCCACGGCCGTGCGCACCTCAGAATGCTACGCCGTGGTGGAGCGGGGCATTGAAGGCGACGGGGTCTGGTGGTTCCATGTGGCCAGCCATGACCGCGCCGGCAACGTCGGCCCCGAAGCCTCGCATTGGCCCGTGCGAATCGACACCACGGCCTTGCCGCCCGTGCTCAGCTCGCCCACCCACCCCGACCGCCACGGCTGGAGCAACAACCCCAACCCGGTCTTCGAGTGGCAGGCCCCGGAGGACCCCAGCGGCATCGACGGCTACTGGGTGCTGCTGAACCGCAGCCAGTCCAGCCTTCCCGACGCGTCCAATGGGGTCTGGACCGAGGAGCCGCGCGCGGCCTTTTCGGGCCTGGAGGACGGGGTTTGGACCCTGCATGTCCTGTCCAAGGACCGCTGCGGCAACGTCGGGACCGAGGCGGCCCACTACAGCATCCGCATCGACACCCAGGCGCTGCCGCCGCAGGTGTCGTCGACGACCCATCCCGAGGGGGCCTGGATCCGCAACGCCAGCCCGAGCTTCGTGTGGACCCCGCCCGCGGACGCGGCGGGCGTGGTGGGCTATTACACGCTGCTGGACCGCGAGCCGGGCACGGTGCCGTCCAAGGAGCTGGGCCAGTTCAGGACCAGCACCCAGGAGGGCTTCGCCGGCCTGGAGGACGGGGTTTGGGTCTTCCACATCGTCAGCGTGGACGCGGCCGGAAACGTGGGCAACCGGGCCGCCCACTACAGCGTCCAGATCGACACGGCGGCCGCACCGCCGCCCCGGGCCACCAGCCCCAGCCACCCCGATCCCGAGCGCTGGTACAGGAGCGCCAAGCCCCTGGTGACCTGGACCCCGCCGCCCGACCCCAGCGGCATCGGCGGCTACCACTGGTGCGTGGACCAGCTCGCCGACACCGTACCCGGGCCCCAAAGCCATTGGAGCCCGGAGAACCGGGCCGGCCTGGGTCCGCTGGCGGACGGGGAATGGTGGTTCCATGTGGCCACCAAGGACGGGGCGGGCAACCTGTCGACCGAGGCCTGCCACCTGCGCCTGCGCATCGACACCAGCGCGCCCAAGCCGGCCCTGTTCAGCAAGACCCATCCGGACCCGGAGCAATGGGGCTCGGCGCTGCGGCCCGTCTTCGTGTGGGAGGACGGCGAGGACATGAGCGGCATCGCGGGGCACCACTGGGTCTTCGACCGCAACCCCAACGCGCCGGTGGTCCCGGGCGAGGCCAATTGGACCACGGGGTCCAGCGTGACCCTGCCCGAACAGGCCGACGGGGCGTGGACCTTCGCCCTGGTGGCGAAGGACCATGCCGGCAACTTGAGCGAGCCCGCGCGCCTGACCGTCAAGATCGAGACGGAGCCACCGGTTTCGCGCCTGGAGCCCCTGCCCCCCTTGAGCGGCCAGGCGGGCCTGACCCTGCGCTGGAGCGCCGAGGACAGGGTCAGCGGCGTGGCCCATTTCGACGTGGAGCTGCGCGAAGGGGAGCATGGCGATTGGCGTCCCTGGCTCAGCGCCACCCCGTCCACGAGCGCGCTCTACACTGCGGAGGACGGCCAGGACCTCTGGTTCAGGGTGAGGGCCACGGACAAGGCCGGCAACGTGGAGCCCTGGGCGGCGCCGGGTCCGGGCTCGCGCTGCCAGGTGGACCTGAGCCCGCCCGAAGCGGTGGCGAAGCTGGAGGCCAAGCCGGGGCCTGGCGGCAGCGTTTTGCTCAGTTGGTCACCGGCCCAGGACGCGGTGAGCGGGACGGCCGCCTATGAGGTCTGGCGCGGCACCTTGTCCCAGGAGCAGGGGCTGTGCCTGACGCCCACCGGCGGCACCGCCAAGACCAGCTTCGTGGACCCGGGAAAGGGCCTGGATGACGGCGCCCTCTACTATTACAGCGTGGTCCCGGTGGACAGGGCCGGCAACCGCCGGCTGGAGGGCAACCCCAGGGTGGGCTGCCTTTGCGACCGCAGCGCCCTGCCGCCCGTCCTGGCCTCGCCCACGCATCCCAACCCACTGGACTGGAGCCGCCTCACCCAGGCCAAGGTCCGCTGGGAGCATCCCGCCGACAGCAGCGGCATCGCGGGCTATTACTGGACCCTGGACCAGAACCTCAGCTCCAGCCCCGACGCCCGGACGGCCAAGTACACCCAGAAGCCGGAGCTGGACTTGGACGGGCTGAAGGACGGCGCCTGGTTCCTGCACGTGGTGACCAAGGACTTGGCCGGAAACCTGTCCACCGAGGCCGGCCACTATCCCTTCAACATCGACACCACGCCCCCGCCCGCGCCGGCCCTGCGCTGCCTCAGCCACGGCAATCCCGAAGCTTGGAGCCGGGAGAGCGACGCCGCCTTCCACTGGAGCGTGCCGCCGGATCCGGCGCGCATCGCCGGCTACTACTGGGTCCTGGACCATTCGCCCCTGACCCTGCCCGGGCCGGACAACGGGCAGTACTCCACCTCCAACACGGTCAGCCTGCCCGGCCTGGCGGATGGGATCTGGCACTTCCACGTCTCGGCGGTGGACACGGCCGGCAACCTGGGCCGCGAAGCCGGGCACGTCCGGCTGCAGCTGACCCACAGCCCTCCGCCGCCCAAGCTGAGCTCGCCCACCCACCCAAAATCCAACGAGACCTACGCGCTGCGCAGCGCGGTGTTCTGCTGGTCCCCGCCGGCCTACGACGAGGCCGTGGTGGCCTGGCACTGCTGCCTGGACCAGCGGGCCGACACGGTCCCCGACGCCCGCAACACCCGCACCGGCGACCTGAAGGCCGAGTTCAGCGGCCTGGGGGACGGGGATTGGACCTTCCATATCGTCAGCGTGGACGCCACCGGGCGGGTGGGCAAGCTGGCGGAGCATTTCACGGTCCGGGTGCGCAGCACGGCCAGCCTGCAGGGCCAGGTGACCAAGCCCAACGGCATCGTGCCGCAGGAGGAGGCCTCGCTGGAGCTCTACAGGCAGGGGCGCAGCGTGGCCAAGGCGGCCGCCAGCCAGGACGGACGCTACCGCTTCGACGAGGTGGAGCCCGGCGACTATGTGCTCAAGCTGGACATCCCGGGCAGCCCGTCCCTGCTGATGGACGGCCTGCGCTTGGACGGGGCCGCCACCATGAATGTGAGCGCGGACGTGCAGGCCTGGCCCAACCCCACCCTGGGAGCCGCGCAGGTCCACTTCGCCGTGCTCGCCCGGGAGGCCGGCCAACTGACCCTGAAGCTCTACAGCGAAAAAGGCCAGGCCATGGGCCAGGTGGACGGCTCCGCGGCCCGGCCGGGCTGGGTCAAGCTGGCCTGGGACTGCGGCAACGCCCCGGCCGGCATGCTGGTTTGGCAGGCCACCCTCACGGGCGCCGAAGGCAAGGTCGTCAAGTATCCAATTAGGAAGCTTCAGATCGGCCGATAATTGGGCAACCAAGCCGGGGCAAAAAGCGTATAGGATAGTTGAACACACAACCGAGGAGCAGACATGAGCAAGGCCATGGCCATCACGGAAGCCAACTTTAAAGCGGAAGTGCTCGACAGCGCCCAGCCGGTGCTGATCGACTTTTGGGCCGAGTGGTGCGGGCCGTGCCGCATGGTCGGCCCCATCGTGGAGGAGCTGGCGGGCGAGTACGCCGGCAAGGCCAAGGTGGGCAAGGTGGATGTGGACAGCCAGCAGGCCCTGGCGGGCAGCTTCGGCGTGAGCAGCATCCCCACCCTGCTGGTCATCAAGGGCGGCAAGGTGGTCAACGGGCGGGTGGGCGTGGGCAGCAAGGCCGATCTGGCCAAGATGCTGGACGAAGCCCTGCGCTAGAAATGAATTTTTTCGCGACAGGCGCGCCCGGTGTCATCGGCGCGGCCCTGATGCGCCGGCTCTGGGCGGACCCCGCCTGGGCCGGCGTTCGCTTTATATTGGCCGGCCGCAACGCCGCGGCCCTGGACGCCTTGCTGGCCGAAGCGGGCGCCAAGGGCATCCAGGCGGAGGCCATGGCCTTGGATCTGGCCGACACCAGCACCTGGCCCGGGGCACTCGAGCGGATCGCCCAGGCCGGGCCGCTCCTGGGCTTTGCCCTGGCAGCCGGCACCAACCACGACACCAGCATCGGCAAATTGGAAGAAGCGGCCTGGGACCGCGTCTGGGCCGTGAACACGGGCTTTCATGCCCGGTTTCTGCGAAGCCTGGCCCGGCCTGGCGCCTTGGCTCCCGATGCGCGGGGCATCCTGGTGGGCTCCATCGTCGGCTCCGGTGGCAACCACGGCCAGACCGCCTATGCCGCGGCCAAGGGAGCCTTGTTGGACCTGTTGCCGCTGGCGCCCAAGGGCCTCCGCTTGAATGTGCTGCTGCCGCCCCTGGTGGACTCGCCCCTACTGGCCAATCTGACCATCGAAGCCAAGACCCGCCTCTTTAAGAACCGTTTGATGGACGACGCGGATCCGGCCCTGAGCTGCGCCGAGGCCGGGGCGTTCTTGTTGGGCGCCGG
>Ga0210401_10002614_pt1 | contig 19827 bp, 14 predicted proteins | sample IncBWH32MmetaG_FD_150866 | JGI IMG/M metagenome (GOLD analysis project Ga0210401, IMG submission 150866) | Forest soil microbial communities from Barre Woods Harvard Forest LTER site, Petersham, Massachusetts, United States - Inc-BW-H-32-M | ecosystem: Environmental > Terrestrial > Soil >... | reverse complement strand
GCAGAAAGAAAAGCCGTTAGGCGTCCGGAGTTCGAATGATTATGGGAAGAGGTCGCGTTCGAACGTCTCGTTATGAGAAAACAGCCTAAAGCCCGGGGGGTTTCTTCTTTACGTTCCCTTCCAGGTGCGCCTTCAGCCGGGTGATCACAGCTTCTTCCTGGCCTTCCTCGACTTCTTTCATTACCTCTTCCAGCGCAAAATGCACCACGTCGTGGTGATGCAATTCCAGCGGAGCCGCGGATTCACTGAAGCGCAGCCACAGGCGATGCAGCAGGTTCACTTCGTTGGCAGTCAGGTTCGGCGCGTGCGGCCCAAGGACCTTGTAGACCTTGTCGCCGTTCGCCATGTGGATTTCCAGGTTGAACTGGGGCTTCGGGTCGCCCAGCTTTTCCCATGCGTCGCCAAGATGCCGCGCCTGCTCTTCCGTCGACTCCTTCGGCGAATGCCCCAAAACAATCGTGCTGGACTGGAGCGAAGTCGCCGCACTCAGGATCGCGTCCCATATTTCGTTCGCCGCCACCACCGCCAGCCGGATCGTTTTCCCGCGCTTTTCTGCAATCGACAATGCCTGCGAAAAGAGCTGCTGCTCGATGCTGCCGAAGAGCTGTTCCGCTTCCAGGTCGTACTCGCCCGAAGCCGCCCGCCGCAGCAACCGCACGTGCAGCACCACAACGTCCCGCCGCGAAGGTTTCACCCGGTCCAGCACATTCCCCAGGTGATACAGCGAATGGATATTGCTAACCGGCACAAGGATATTTCCCGGGCGCGCGCCCACCGATTCCGGAGTGAGGATTCCCTCGGTCGCCAGGTGAAACTGGTCCATTTCCACGTGCGCGGTATTGCCGCGCGCGTGGTGGGTGAATTTTTCTGAAATCGTGAACACGATGAAAAGGAATATGGAAAAAGTGACCCCGGCGATGGTCGCTTCCTTTTTGGTGAACAGGTTGATTACCGCGATGCCCAGAAGCACCAGCGTGATCAGGCTCAAGCCGAGAGGAATTTCCACGCCGAACACACGGAAATTCAGCGGCACTCGATACTCGCGGTCGCCCGGATGCGTGTACCGCAGCACCAGCACCGCCAGGCCCTTCATTGCGAAACTCCAGATAACGCCGAACGCGTAGAGGTTCGCAAGGAACGTCACGTCGCCCCGGCTGATGATGATGGTCAGAATCTGCAGCCCCGCGATGATCCAGATAATCCGGTAGGTGGTGCCATAGCGCCGGTGTGGCTGCCGGAACCAGTCCGCCAGCACGCCGTCTTCCGAGACGCGATTCAGCACGCCGTTGGAGCCGACAATCGCGGTATTCACCGCGCCGGCTAGGATCAAAGTGCCCACCACCACGACAAAACCGTGGAACAGCAGCCGCAAAGGAAACGGCCCCGCAAGGTTCATCGCCAGGCCGCCAATCAGATTTTCCAGATAGTTCTGCCGCTGCTCGTCCGGAATCAGCATCACGGCAAAAAAGGAAACCAGGGAGGTGAACACCAGGCTGTAAATGAAAATCACCAGCCCGGTCTTCTTCAGGTTGGGAAGTTTGGGGTGCTCGATTTCGCGGTATACCTGCGCCAGCGACTCTTCCCCGCTCATGGCCAGCACCGAATGCCCGAGGCCCACAAAAATCACGATCACCGCCGCGAAATGCGAAAAGTGCACGCCATAGAGCCACCCCATGGCGTTGGGTTCCAGCTTCAAATTATGCGGCGTCGGAAAGGGAGGCAGCGCGGGATGCCGCAACAGGGTCGTATACACGCACCATGAAATCAGGATCACGACCATGACAGTCGTGATTTGCATGATACGCATAGCTTTCTGGCTGGATTCGTGTACGCCCTTGATGTTGTACCACCAGAAATAGAGCGTGCACAAAATGGCAAAAAAAGCGGCGCCAAAGTTTGGCGCCACGTGAAGTCCCAAATGGATGTAATCGGAGGTTTCGTTGATCAGTCCGACAATGTATTGTCCCGCGGACACGCCGCTGATCGGGCCGGTAAGAATGTAGTCGAACATCAGCGCCGACACGCTGAATTTTGCCAGCGTGCCGCCCAACGCTTCCTTCACCACGCGGTAGACGCCGCCGCGCACGAACATGCTGCAGCTTTCCACGTAGATCGCGCGGACCGAGTAGGAAAACAGCATGATGCCCAGGATGAACCACGGAGCGGCCTTGCCGATGTAGCCTTCGGCCTCGCCTCCGGCGTAGTACGCCGAGGAAGCAAGGTCGTTCAGTACGATGGCGGCCGCGCGCCAGAAGGATATGAAGCTCAACAGCGCCGTGGTCGCAACTAAGACGCGCGGAATACCGCTGCTCTGGCTGCCCTTGGCAGCCGGGCTTTGGGGAGTGCTGCTCATTTACGGGTAGTTAGACCTGCAGATTCCAATGCTCCCATTTTTCGGGAGACAAGTCCAGCAAACGAAGCTCGCCTAAACGATTTTTTGCTGGGTTTTCTCAGGAGTTTCGCGAAACGCGCGGCCGCATTCTTCGCAGGGGCACAGAGTGCGCAGGTAATCGTAACTGAAGATTCCGGTGGAGTGCCCGTCGGTGAAGCTGATTTGCACGGCGTAGTTTCCGACCTGGGTGGCGCCCTGCGCACGCGGCTTGGGCTTGTACATGGGCAAGAGCGGCGACGACAAGAGATTCGTGGTCGCTGCGGGCATCGCTTCCTTCTTCGCGCGTTCGTCGTTGCACGTCGCGCAGGGGCACTGGTCCCGCAGGTACGCAAAGTCAAAATGGCTGAAATGCCCGTCGGCCCAGGTGATGTCCACACCCGCGCCGGTCTTGACGTGGATTTTTACCGCGGTTGGCTTCTTGCGTTGATCGATGGGTGTGGGCATCTAGAAAAATCTTTCCTCTCGCAATCCATTATCCAGGTTCTTCGTAGACCGCGTTCAAAAGGCGCCCGCCCCGTAAAAACGTTCGGGGCGCAAACAACGCGCCTCAGACCCTTCGGCTAGGCTCAGTGCAAGAGGCGGCCGCTACAATTGCATCAATCATTTTTCTTCTTGTGATCGCAGCATTCGCCCGGCGGAATCGGATTGCCATGGGGGCAGGTCGTCGGGTGCCCCAGGAACGAACAGATTTTCTGGTCCAGCTCCGGACTGATGATGTGCTCGAACTTGCAGGCCTCGCTGTGCACTTCCTGATCTTCGATACGGAAGGTGTCCTTGAATAGACGCTCGGCCAGGCGATGGCGTCGCACCACATCCCGCGCTCGCTGCATTCCTGTTTGGGTGAGGCGCACATCGCCGTTATGCAATTCGATCAAGCGCAAATCCGACATACGCGCGAGCAAGCGCGAAACCGGCTCGGCTGCGATCACCGGAAGCTGGCCCGCGGGCCCTTCGGAGCGCAGCAGCTCCTTCTGGGCGGGCTTGCCGTCTTCGCCGCAGATCCAGATCTGCTCAAGGAGGTGATCGAAGCGAATTTCGTCGTCGCCCGAGACGGGCGTGCAGCAATCGGCTGTATTCGCGAGCGGGCAGGCCATCGGATGATTCGGACCGTGCAACGCAGTGTCAAAAGAGAGATGCCCGTGGGCCAGTTCGATGCGGCGGTCGGCTTGCTGGGCGATATCCGGATCGTGCGTTACCATCAGGATCGTGTGTCCGGCGAGGTGCAGTTCCCGGAAAAGTCCAAGTACGATCTCTTCATTCGCCTCGTCCAGGTTGCCCGTCGGCTCATCGGCCAGAATCAATTTCGGCTGGTTGATCAGCGCCCGCGCAATCGCCACGCGCTGCTGCTCGCCGCCCGAAAGCTGCGAAGGCAGATGCGTCAGCCGGTGGCCTAGCCCGACGCGCTTCAACGCTTCCGCGGCCTGCGCCTCGTCCGTCACACTGTGAAAATACTGCGCCAGCATTACGTTTTCGAGCGCGCTCAGGTACGGCACCAGGTGGAACTGTTGAAACACGAAGCCAATTTTCTCCGCGCGGTACCGCACCAGGTCGTTCTCGGAAAGTTTGGCCAGGTCCACGCCATCCACGATCACGTGGCCCGACGTCAGCGTGTCCAACCCGCCCAGAATATTAATCAGCGTGGTCTTCCCGGAGCCCGACGGCCCCATCAGCGCCACCCATTCGCCCGCCTGGAAGTGGAAGGAGATGCCGTTCAACGCGCGCTGCGTGCCGTACTCCTTCACCAGCGATTCAATGCGCACTTGCGCGTTCACGCTTCACCTCTAAACACGTTTGCAGGCCGTATGCTCGCCAGTCGGCGCAGGGGGAAGGCGCTGGCAATGGAAACGATGATGGTGATGCCTACAGAAACAGGATACACAATCCAGCGGGGCTGCGCAGCCACGCCAAATACCGTTTTCCCCAGCCAGATGGAGCCCAAAATGCCAAACGCCGAGCCAATCACCCCGCCTACGATGCCCATCAAAATCGCTTCCGCGAGGAACAGCCGCACGACCCGGCGCACCGAGCCGCCAATCGCCTTCATCAATCCGACGTCATTCTTGCGCTCCATAGCCACATTGCTCATGCCCGCCATCACGCAAAGTGAAGTCAGCAGCAGGACGATGATCACAGTGATCGAAAGCAGTCCGCTGATGCGGTTGTAAAGTTTACCCTCCGCTTCGGCGAGTTGCTTGATGCCGTGCACATCCGCGGCCGGCAATCGTTGCGAGAGGGCCACGATGAAACGGGTAATCGAATCCGGCGTGCCGGTCACGCTGAGTTGCACCAGGCTGATGCGTCCCGGCAAATCCGCCAGCGTTTGCGCCGTGGCAAGCTTGGTGAAAATCTGCGTGTCTTCCGCGCCGCCCGTGGCCACCACCGCGAACACTTTGCACGTTGCTTCCCTGCCCTGATTGCGCAGGTGGAGCGAGTCACCCGCGCGAACTTTGAACTGCGCCGCCGCCTTGGCGCCGACCTCGCACGCGGCGGGATCTTTCTCCACTTCCGCGGAATATTCCATGCGCCGCCCGGGCCGCACTTGCGTCAATCCCTGTCCTTCGGTGCCCGCAATCACGGCCGCTTCGTGATGGATCTCGCCAGCCTTGGCCACTTCGCCAATCACGTAGAGAAACGCCACTGCCGGCACAGGCTTCCCGGCATTTTCCGTTGGCAATTCGGCAAGCACACTCTGGTTCAGTGTGGCGCCACCCGAATTTGCGTTCGTATCGCGAGGAGCCACAATCATATTCGCTCCCAACGCGCGAAATTCCGTCGTCAGCCGCCGCTTGGCGTCAATCTGCAGATTCAGCAGTGCCGAGGTGATCGCCGCGCCCGCTCCCAGGGCTAGTAAAATCACAAACAGCCGGCCGTAATTCGCGGTGATTAGCCTGCGAACAATGCGCCAGAACATCGAGAAGTTCCCCATCATTCGCCCCTCAAGATCGGCGCGGGCTCATACTGCGAAGCGCGGCGCAGCGGGTAAGCGCTTCCGAGCAGGGTGATGAGCGACGCAAGCACCAGCACGATGAACAGCAGAAATAGCTTCGGCTCTGGGGTGAATCCAAATATCTTCTCGCCCAGCAAACGCGCCAGCAGAATTCCCACTGCGTAGCCAATCCCGCCGCCGACAAACGCCACCAGCAACTGCTCCGCAGCCAGAAGCACGCCCACCAGCCCGGAGCCGGCTCCGAGCGCCTTCATTAATCCAATCTCCGTGCGCCGCTCGATCACCGAAGCCGCCGCCGAAGCCCCCACAGCCAATGCAGCAGCCATCAGTGCGGCAAACGTCACGAGCCACAGCAGCGTGCGCACACGGGTCAGAATCGTGCCTTCGCCCTCTGCCACGCGCCGAATTACGCGCACCTCGGTCCCCTTCAATTCCTCACTGATCTGCAGCGCAATCGCGGAAATATACGGCGAGCAATACCAGCGGTCGAACTCCGCCTGCGTCATGCTTTTCGGATCCCGGCGCCCGAACGCATCTTCCGGCTTCGTCAGCGCGCTTACATATAAGCGTCTATATTGTCCCGGCCTGCCAGAAAGGCCTTGAGCCACCTCCAGGGGCACGACGATGGCGTCATCCTCAGGTCCGCCTGTGTCCAAAATACCCACCACTCGTAAAGTGAGTTCCTGTTGCCCATCCAACGTGTAGGTGAACAACTCGTTTCCTGGCTTCAATTTATCATTGGCGACTACTCCCCCCCTGCCTGGCAATTCAGGCCCCCGACGAACACCAAGTGCCGCGACAAGATTTTTCCCAATCACACATTCATTCTTGCCTTCCGCAAACCAGCGGCCTTCTTTCAGTTGCCACCAGGGATTCGTCTTTTCGATTCCTGTCACGTAAGTCGTGCCGTCTGGGATCTTCACTTCATGATTTACCCACGTTCCGATGACTGTGTACGAGGGTCCCGAGGGAGGGTTGAAAAAGGAGTCTCCGCCAAATGAATCTGCTTTGACTTGCAGTTCCAGAATCGGGGCAAACCCAATGATGTTGAAGCGCCAAAAGATTGTTTTGAGTTTTCCGAGGTCCGCTTCAGGAAGGTACGCGCCCGCATTCGCGGGGCGGTAGTCCACGCCGCCAATTTCGAGCGGCAGCGAGTCCGCCTGCGGCGTCACCAGCAGGTTCGCGCCCAGGCTGCGAAACTCCTGCGCCAGCCGGTCGCCCACGTCCAAAGACACGGTCAACGCGGCGGTTGCCACAGCCATCCCCAGGGCCAGCGCGGCCAGGGTCAGCATTTTGCGTTTTGGCCGGCGCGTGAACGAGTCGGCTACGAGTCGAAGGAACATTGATACGGATTGGTGAGCGCCCCAAATCTCCTATCGCGGAATCTCTTCCGCAGCTTTGGTCACCGACGAAACGTCAATGACCAGATCATCGCCCTGCACCTGCGACGTAAACCCGATCGGATTGCATCCGCCCTTTTGCCCAATAGAAGGGATATAGATTGCCGACGCGCAGTGGCGGCAGATCACATTCTGCCCGTCCTGGCGATAACCCTCGGCTCCACAGATCAGGCAAGCGTCGAGCGCCGTCCCGTAGCCGTTGGGTTTTTTGATGACCATGAACCGAATGGGCGTCCCATTGGCCTTCAGCGTGAAGAGATGCAGGTTTCCGTCCTGCACTTCCGCGACAGGCACCTTCACGATGCCGTTCACGGCTTCCACCGCCTTCGCTTGCGGCGGCGCCGAATTCACCTTCGCATAAATAAAATCTGCGGTAAGCGCCAGGATCACTGCCAGGCTCATGCTCGCCGCGGCGATCATCCAGCGTCGCTGGCGGCGATTCTGAGATTCCAATAGCCGGCGCTCCGCGTCATTGATCGCAGCGGTGGCGGCCTTGTTGTGCGAAGCAGTCTGCCACTCGCGGATGATCATCAGCGCGGCGGCCCCGAACACAAACACAAAAAAGAACAGCTCGTTGGCCACGATCGGCCCAAGCACGGCCATCTCCGTCTTGCTCGAAGGCAGCCACTGCGCTTCGCTCAATTCGTGCAAGCCGGTCACCGCCAGTTGCACCGCCACCAGCATCAGGATCCAACTGGTCACGGCAAAGAACCGGTGCAGCGGAACCTTCAATGTGCCCTTGAAAAAGAAGAGACCCACCGCAACTGCGGCTCCGATGCCCGCAATGGTCCCAATCCAGGTCTGCAAGCCTTCCGTCGAAAGTTCCACGGCACGCAAAATCAACGCCAGTTCCGCTCCCTCTCTCACCACCATCAGGAACACGAAAAGCCCCAGGCCCCAGCCCGCCGCAGAACCAGCTCGCGAAGCGTACGTCTCCACCTTCTCTTCGATCTCTTTTTTCAGATGCCGCGCAATGCGGTTCATCCAGATAATCATGGTGACCACGAAAAACGCCGCCACCAGGAGAAGCAACCCTTCAAATCCGTCCTCGCTGATGTTGAATCTCTCCAGCGCAATGGCCACGGCGAGGCTCAGCGCAACCGCGGCCGCCACTCCGCCCCACACAAACCGGACCAAATGAGTCCTATTGGTCCGTGAAAGATAGACGAGGATAATCCCGACGATCAGAGAAGCCTCGACACCCTCGCGCAGGGCAATAAGGAAGGCAGAAAGCACGTGCACCACTCCAGTTGAAAATGATTTGCAACAACAATCCCAGTCTACCTCCTCCCTCTCCGCCCCGTCAAGAGCACACGCCCTTTCCTTGGACACGCTAGAATGGTGGCTTGCGTCTATCTACTAGAATGAGAAGATCGCCCTTCACCTCCGTCAGCGCCCTGCTCCTCTCCTGGGCGCTTGTCTGTCCGACCCTTCCAGCACAGGATCCGCGGGCCCCCGACGCGAAGCGCGATGCGCAGCTCTCCTTTGTGAATCCCGATCCGAAGCGTGCCAAAAAACTTGTCGAGCAGGCCGCGAAGGAAGAAGCCGCCGGGGATTATATCCGCGCCCTCAGCGATTATGAGGAAGCGGCTCGCTACGCCCCGTTTGACGTCACCATCGTCGGAAAAGGCACGGCCCTTCGCTCGCGCCTTTTACGTGAGCACCTGGACGGCGCGGAACGCCTGGCCGTGGAAGGGAATATTGACGGCGCGACGCAAGAGCTCGCCGCCGCGTTAGAGATCGATCCCGGCAACCCCGCGGTCCTTGAACGCCTGCAGCAGATCGGTTCCATGAAGGAGACCGCCACTGGCGAGCGCCGCGCGGAGCCTCCCCTTGGCCTGCCGCAGCTTGCTCCGGAGAAGACCAACAAAAGCTTCAATCTTCAGACCGACGTGAAATCCGCGTACGAGGAGGTTGCGCGGGCCTTCGGATTGAAGGTTTCCTTTGATCCCGATTTGCAGGCGCGCAACACACGCCTACACCTTCAGGACGTCGATTTCTACACCGCGATGAAAGTCCTGGGCCTCGAAACCGGCACTTTCTGGAACGCCGTGGACTCGAAACAATTTTTCGTCGCGGCCGACTCCTCGGAGAAACGCCGCTTGTACGATCCCGAAATTGAACAGACCATTCCGCTGACCTCCTCGGTAACTACCACGGAAGTCGGCGAAGTGGTCCGTGCCATCCGCGAACTCACCGGCATCACGCGCGTCAGCCAATCGAATTCCAATCGTTCGATTACTGTCCGCGGAACCGTGCAGCGCGTGCGCCTCGCCGATGAAATCGTTCGCAACCTCGAGCACGGCCCGGGCGAAGTGCTTCTCGAAATCGATCTTCTGGAAGTAGATCGCACCAATGCCACTAATCTTGGCATCACGTGGCCCTCAAGCCAGCGACTTGTTCCGGTTCCCGCAAATCTGGCGAACTCGCTGCGCTCCGCGCCCGATTTAACTTCGTTGCTCACGCTTCTCGCCCAAGTCTTTGGCGGCCCTGCGGGTGCGCTTGCGGCCGGTGGCATTTCCAGCCTCGCGTCCTCCATCCCAGGCGTCGCCGCGATCGGCGGAGGCAAGAGCACGTTTCTCCTCGTCTTTCCCAACCTTTCGGCGCAATTTTCCCAAGGGCTTTCCCTGGTGCACAGCGGCAGACAGATTTTACTCCGGGCGCAGGATGGCAAGCCGGCGACCTTTTTTGTCGGCGACCGCGTGCCCATCACTCTTTCGCTGCTTTCGGGCAGCCTCGGCTCGACAGGCTTTACCCCCAACCCCGGTGGCACCGGCGTCACCATCCCCACTCAGCAATTCACTGTAGGGAAAAATCCCGTCGCCATGGTCACGGCGGATTTTCGCAGCTCCGGCGCGCAAGACCTTGCCGTCGTCAACCAGACCGACAACACGCTGACGATCCTACTGAATCAGGGAACCGGAGTGGTCCCCCAATTCGCACAGCCTACCACTGGAATCGGTTTGGTCTCGCCCGTACCGCTCGGAACGAAATGGACAAGTTCCACTCCGGCGCCGGCTTTGGCAACGGGAAGCCTCAACGCCGCCTCAACCGCCCCAAATAACGACAACTTTGCTGATCTGCTGGTCACCGATCCGGTGGGAAACGCGGTCATTGTACTTCTCGGCGACGGCGATGGCAGCTTCAAGAAACCTGCCGCTCCGATTGCCGTGGGGAATCAGCCCAGCGCCATCGTCATCGGCACGTTTAATTCAAAAAATGGTGATTCCAACCCGGGCTTCGTGGTCACCAATTTCAAGGACAGCACTTATTCTGTTTTCAACGGCAATGGCGATGGCACGTTCACCGAGGTGAAGGGATCGCCCTTCGCTTTGCCTTCTTCTGCGGCCGGGCCGGTGGCCATGGCCGTGGCCGACTTCAACGGCGACGGCACTCCCGATCTCGCCATCGTCAATCAGACCACCAAGAACGTCACCATACTTGAGGGCAATGGTAACGGCACTTTCACGGAATTTCCCAAGTCTCCTCTTGCCGTCGGCAACCTCCCCGTGGCCATCGCGTCCGGAACGCTCAGCGGCAGCAACGGCCCGGCTCTCGCAATAGTCAATCAGCAGGACAACACTCTCTCCGTTTACCTGGGAAATGGTGACGGCACATTTGTCGCGGCGTCGCAGTCCCCTCTGGCCACAAGCACTACACCCAGCGGCGTCGTGATTGCCGACCTCGCCCAGTCCACCACAGGTGGCATCGCAGTGACCAACACGGCCGTTGGCACCGTCACCATTTTCGCCGATCTCGGCAGCGGCCTCTTCGCCAGTGCAATTGAACCCCCCGCCGGCACCAGTCCCGACGCCATCCTCGCCGGTGCCTTTACCAACAGCTCCTTTCCAGACATCGTTGTCACCAACAATATTTCCAACGCCGAAGGTCAAGTCACGCTTGTCGAAAGCCCCGCCAGCCTGATTTCCAATGCCGCCATCACCCAGACGCCATATCCCGGCTCCGAATACGAGGACATCGGCATAAAAATCAAAGCCACGCCGCAGTTGCACGACACCAAGGACGTCACGCTGCAGCTCGAGTTTGAGATCAAATCGCTTTCTGGAACCAACATCAACGGTATTCCGGTGATTTCGAATCGCACCGTCACGCAGACTGTGCGCCTAAAGGAAGACGAAACCTCGCTCATCACCGGCCTGCTCAGCGACAACGAAACCAAATCCATCACCGGCATTCCCGGCCTCGCCCCGTTGCCCGGCATCGGCTACGCCTTCGGCACCCGCGGCAATTCCTTCACCAACGACGAACTGCTTTTCCTGATAACTCCGCGCCGCGTCCGCTCGCCGTTCCATGAGTCCAAAACGATCTACGCCGGGACTGGCGAGCCCACTGGCCACCAGGGCGCCGCAGCCGCGCCCGCTGCGCGCCCCGACCAGGAGCCCGCTCCTGCTCCAACTCCCGTAGAAACGCCTGCCCCACCACCGTCGGCGCCGCCGGCAGCACCGCCGCAGCCGCAACCGGGCCCTCCGCCTGCTCAACAGCCGCCGCAAAATCAACCGCCGCAACCGCAGCCCGAAATTCCGCTACAGCAACCCCCTGGCTAGAAATTCTCCTCCGCCGGTGAGCGCAGCACCTTTTGAGTGCGGAAGCAAAGCCCCCGCTTTTACAAATTCAGCCCAAGGAAAAATTTCCGAGTTCACACGCATCACCCTGAACGCGTCCGACAAGTCCGGTGTTTGGACTCCAGTAGTCATTACCGGACATGAGTGGAGGATCTCAACTGACACAGCTGGTACGAAATCACGGACTTGCATTCTAAAATTGTCAATTCTGAAAGAAAGAATCAGGGCAGTGGGTCAAACACGACAACCGGCTGGTAAGTCCGCGGCACCACCGCCTCGGCGATGGCGATCAATTTGTTTTCCTGGTCGAACACGCGCAACCGCGGCGGCTGCGCCTCTTCGGTGTCAAGCTGCGTCGTGGCCCCCGGCGGTAGCTCCACGCGTCCCGGCTTCAACTGCGAAGGCATCACGTTGAATTTCGCCCCGTGACGAATTTTCTTTTCCAGCACTGGCAGCACATTGGTCCGCGGAAAATTGGGCAGCAGATGCTCCAGCGGAATCAGGCAGGACTCGAACTTGCCATCCTTCTTCGCCTGCGCCAGCTCTTCGAGGCCGATGGCCTGGTCCAGCGAAAACTCTCCCACCGCTGTGCGGCAGATTTCCGCCAGATGCGCCCCGCATCCAAGTTTTTGTCCCATGTCGTGCGCCAGCGAACGGATGTACGTCCCCGAAGAACACTCAATCGAAAACCGCGCGATTGGGCCTTCGATCCCCATCAAGCGATACTCGAAAATTTCCACCGGCACCGCTTTCAGCTCGACAACCTGATTCTTGCGCGCCAGTTCATACGCGGGCCGGCCGTGAATCTTTTTCGCGGAAAAAATCGGCGGCATCTGTTCGAACCGCCCCGTGGATTCCGCCGCCATCCGCTCCAAGACTTCCCGCTCCAGCACCGGTCCGGCATCCGGGCCGGCCGCCTGCCCTTCCGAGTCAAACGTATTTGTGGCGTAGCCAAAGCGGAAGCCCGCGGTGTATCGCTTGCGCCGCCCGGTATAAAAACGCACAAAGCGTGTGGCGGTGCCCAGCAACAGCCCCAGGACGCCGGTCGCCAGCGGGTCCAGCGTGCCCAGATGCCCGATCTGGCGGAATCCCGCCAGATGCCGCACCGCATCCACAACGTCGTGTGAAGTCTTTCCCCGCGGCTTGTTGATGACCAGGGCGCCGTCAAACGGTGCGGGTTGTGGCTGACGCGGCATTGAATCGTCATCGGCAAAAATATAATGGCCGATCTTGAGTATGTGCGAAGACTGCAAAAACATTTCCTCAGCGGCTAAAGCCGTAAGGCAAAGACAAGACTCATGTCGGACCTAAAGGTCCGACCCCCTAGTTCCAACGCAGACTTTTAAGCTCGGCTACTACACAGATGAAGAGAAAACCGACGCCTAGCAGCAGGGTGTGTTGGCAAGGAATGATATTCAATTTCTTTCTGAAACTTATGTCGCCTGCAATTCACGGATTCGGTTCCGGCTTATCGGCCTTGTCCAACTTCATCTGCTTCAAAAGCTGCTCGATGCGCTCCACGTGCTCCTGCGAAAGGTCCAGCGTGAAATGCAAATCCGGAACGCGCCGCAACTGCAGCCTTTCCACCAATTCGTGTTTAATGTAGCCAGACGCATGCTCCAGCGCCTTGATGGCGTCCTTCTGCTCCCGGGAATTTTCCGTCCGCACGCTCACGTACACCCGCGCGTGTTTCATATCCGGCTGCACGCGCACTTCGCTGACGCAAACATTCCCTTCGAGGCGGGGGTCTTTCAATTCGCCCACCAGCATGGCGTTCAGTTCGTGCGCGATTTCCTCGCCCACCCGCAAATGACGATGATGATCAGGACTCATTTCCGTGCGTTTCCTCGACTTCGCTTCAGTGTTTGAAGCTATCTGCGAGCTATTGGCCTTAAGTCGTAAGTCTTAAGCTATAAGCTGTAAGCCATAAGCCATTAGCCGCGTATCACGAGCTGAGAGATTATGGCTTACGGCTCTTCAAAGAATTTCCACCGAGTGCCCTACTACCATCGGGCCCAAGATTCCGTCGGCTTCCGCCAAAACCTTTTGCAGCGCCTCTTCCACGTGGCGCTCTTCATTCGAAAGCGTCACTATGCCGACCACCGACCTTTGCCAGGTATCCTCGAAATCCAATTCCGCCACCGCGACATTAAAGTGCGCCCGCAACCGATCCTTCAGGCTGCGCAGCACCTGCCGCTTATCCTTCAGCGACTGCGCCTCCGCGATATGCAATTCCAATGTGAGTAGTCCGACAGGCATGGCAAGCCACCCTCAGGCCGGGGAGCCTGATGCATCGCCTCTATCTGCGCGCGGCGGAGGATCCCTGGGCAGCGGCTTCGGCGGCGGAGAGTTTAGTGACCTGGAAGCATTCCAGAGTGTCACCAACCTTGACGTCGTTGAAGTTCGCAATGACTATGCCGCATTCAAATCCCGTGCGCACTTCGCTGGCGTCGTCCTTGAAGCGCTTCAGCGAGCTGAGTTTCGAGGTGTAGATCACCGCGCCATCGCGCACCACGCGAATCTGCGAATCGCGCTTGATCACGCCGTCCACGACGTAGCAGCCGGCCACAGTGCCAGACCCCTTGATGCGGAACGTGTTGCGCACTTCCGCGCGGCCCACGTAAGTCTCCTGGAAAACAGGTTCCAGCAGGCCTTCCATGGCTTTCTTAATCTCGTCCGAAACTTCGTAAATGATGTTGTGCGTGCGGATGTCTACTTTTTCCTGTTGCGCGAGGTCCTGCGCCTTGCGATCCGGGCGCACGCCGAATGCGATGACGATGGCGCCGGAGGCTGACGCGAGAAGGATGTCGTTTTCGGTGACCGTTCCGACGCCCGCGCTGATGATTTTCAGTTTTACCTGATCGGTCGAGAGCCTCGGCAGCATCTCTTCGAGCACTTCCGCCGAGCCCTGCACGTCGGCCTTGATCACGATCGGAAGCTCTTTCACTTCCCCGGCCTTCAACTGCTCGTGCAACTGGTCCAGCGTGATCCGGCTGCCCGCACTGGCGCGCAATGCCGCGTCGCGCTGCTTGGACTGCCGGAATTCCACCACGTGCCGCGCCTTCGCTTCATCGGTAACCTGGAAATGGTCACCAGCTTCCGGGACGCCCTGCAAGCCGAGCACTTCCACCGGGGTGGACGGCGGCGCGGTTTTCACCGGACGCCCGTGATCGTCGAACATGGCGCGCACCTTGCCGAACACCGAGCCGACGATGAAAAAATCGCTGTTGTTGAGCGTGCCGTTTTGCACCAGCACGGTAGCCACCGGCCCGCGGCCCTTGTCCACGCGGGATTCCAGCACCGTTCCGCTGGCCGGCGCGTCCGGATTCGCTTTCAGTTCGCGCAAATCCGCCACCAGCAGAATAATTTCCAGTAGCTTGTCCAGATTCTTCTTCTGCTTCGCGGAGACTTCCACGAATTCGGTTTCGCCGCCCCATTCCGCGGGCATCAATCCCAGATCCGAGAGCTGCCGCTTCACGCGTTCCGGCTGCGCTTCCGGCTTATCAATTTTGTTGATCGCCACGATGATGGGAACATTCGCCGCCTTCGCGTGGTCAATCGCTTCGCGTGTTTGCGGCATGACACCGTCGTCGGCCGCAACCACAAGCACGACGATGTCGGTAACTTTCGCACCGCGGGCGCGCATCCGCGTAAACGCCTCGTGGCCCGGCGTATCCACGAACACCACGCTCTTTTCGCCCACCTGCACTTTATACGCGCCGATGTGCTGCGTGATGCCTCCGGCTTCGCCCGCCGCCACGTCCTCCTGGCGGATGGCATCGAGCAGGCTGGTCTTTCCGTGGTCCACGTGGCCCATCACCGTAACCACCGGCGGCCGCGGTTTCAGATTTTCCTTGGTCTCTTCCTTTGCGACCTCGAGAACCATTTCTTCTTCGAGGGAAACGACGCTGACCACGCCGTTAAACGATTGCGCCAGATCTGTCGCCGTCTGCACGTCCAATGCCTGGTTAATGCTGGCGAACACGCCGCGATCCAGCAGGGTTTTCAAAAGATCCTTGGCGCGCACATCCAGCTTTTCCGCGAGTTCGCGGATCGTGATGCCTTCCGTCAACGTGATATCGCGCGGCGCGCGCGGTTCCGGCGGCGCGATTGCTGCCGCGGCCACTCCGCGGCCGCCTGCTCCCGGACGCTGCCGCGTCGGGTGCAGCTTCCGCTCGCCTTCCATCTCGCGCTTGTCCGCCATCGGACGCTGGCGCTGTTGCGGCTTGCGCGCGTAAAGCGGCTTGCCTGGCTCCGCCTTGGACGGCTTTTCGGAGAACGGCGAAGGCAACATTCCAGGACGAGCACCGGGTGGGCGGGGCCCGGGACGCGGGCCCGAAGGCGCTGCTCCTGGACGCTGTCCAAACGTTCGTCCACCACCAGATCCACCTGGGCCTCCCGGCCCTGCAGGACGCGGCGTAAAGGGACGTCCACCCTGGCCACCCGATTGTTGTGGGCGCATCGGCTGGCCCGGACGCGGGCCACTCGGCCGGCGATCACGGTCGCCCGGAGCAGTTCCGGGAACTGGCCCGCGGTTTCCCGTGGGCATGGGGCGAAGAGGTTGTTGCGGGCGCGGCGCACTTGCCGGTGCGCCAGAGCGCGCGGCTTGCGGCTGCGAGCCCGGTTGCTGCGGACGCGATTGCGGAGGTGGTGCTCCGCCGGGGCGTGCCCCAGGTTGCTGGCCCGGAGTGCGTGTTGTAGCGTGCGTAGGCCGCAAAGGCTGTTGTGGCGCAGGACGCGGTGCGCCGGTCGCTGCGGGAGCTGCTGGCGCGGCGGGCCGCTCTGCCGCAGGCGCAGTCGTCACAGCCGGTGCTGGCGCAGCGGGTTTCGCCACGGGAGTTGTTGGTGCGGGAATTGTGGTTGGCGCGGGTGCCGCATGCGAAGGCGCTGCGGGCACGGGTTTCACAGCCGCGGGTGCTGGAGCATGTGGTGCTGCGGGAGCCGCCGCTGGTGCTGGGGCCGCCGGCTTCGCCGCCAAAGGTGGATGAACCGACGCAGGCGGAGCAGCAACCGGAGCCGCTGCCGGAGGAGCTGGCCTTCGCGAAGCTGCCTTCGCCGCAGCTTCTTTCGCCGAGCGTTCGGCTTCCGCTGCGCTTTCGGCGTCCGCTACACCCTGCAAATGATCCTTAACTTTTTCCGCTACATCGGCCGGAATCGAACTGGAGTGCGTTTTCTTTTCGGTAACGCCAAAACCGGGCAATAGGTCAATGATGGCTTTCGCCTTGACCTCGAGTTCGCGCGCGAGCTCATTGATGCGGACTTGATTTACGTCGCTCATGCTTCTTAGGAACTTTTCTCTTCCTGCTGCTCCGCCGGAGTTCCTGCTTCCGTGGATGCAGCGGCCTCAGAGTTAGCCTCCGAAGCGGATTCCGTTGTTGCTGAAGTTTCTGTCTCGCTCGCGGCTTCGGCGGGGCTCTCGTCTGATGCCTCAGCGCCTGTTTCCGTCGCTGATTCGGCCGCTGTTTCGGCGGCCGGCGTTTCTTCGCCGTTTTCGTCCGTGGTTTCCACCGGTGTGGCCGCAGCTTCGCCGCCTTCATAGAAGCGGTTCACCGCTTGATAAATTTTATCCACCATCTTTTCGCCAATGCCCGGAATTTCCATCAACTGCTCCGGCGTCATGCTGGCGAGTTTTTCCAGGTTCGCGATGCCCGCAGCTTCGATCTTCTCGATTGTCTTGGGTCCCACGCCAGCCAGCACCGTCAGCGGAGTCGTCGGGGCTGTCAGCGCGGTCATCTGCTCTTCGATTTCGCGCCGCTTCTCTTCTTCGCTCTTGATGTCGATGTCCCAGCCGATCAGCTTGCTGGCCAGGCGGACGTTCTGCCCCTTTTTGCCGATCGCCAGGGAAAGCTGTGAATCTTCCACGATCACTTCCAGCTTTTTGTTCTCCGGGTCGGTGATCTGCACGCGCGTCACTTTCGCCGGGCTCAACGCCTTCTGCGCGAACGCCACCGTCTCCTCGTTATACGGAATGATGTCGATTTTCTCGCCGCGCAGTTCGCGGATGATGGACTGCACGCGCATGCCCTTCATGCCCACGCAGGCGCCCACGGGGTCCACGTCTTTGTCGCGGCTCGCTACCGCCACCTTCGTACGCTCGCCCGCCTCGCGTGCTGCGGCGCGAATCTGCACGGTGCCGTCATAAATTTCCGGCACTTCCATTTCAAACAGCCGCTGCACCAAGGAAGCATCCGCGCGCGACACGATCACCTGGGGTCCTTTGGCGGCCCTATCCACGGCCTTGATCACCACTCTCAGGCGCTCGCCGATATTGTAAGTTTCGAGCTTCGATTGCTCGCGCTTCGGCAGCCGAGCTTCCGTCCGCCCCATGTCCACGATCAGGTCCGGACCTTCCGCGCGCTTCACAATCACGGTCACCAGTTCGCCCGCGCGAGTGTGATACTCGTTGTAAATCGTGTCCCGTTCCGCCTCGCGAACCTTCTGCAGGATCACCTGCTTCGCGGTCTGCGCGGCGATGCGTCCCAGCACGTCTGTCGGCTTGGCTGTCAGTATCTCGGTCCCGATTTCCGCGCTCGGATTCTTTTTCTTCGCGTCCGCCAGGCTGATTTCCCGCTTCGGGTCCGTCACTTCTTCCACGACGGTGTACACCGAATGCACGTCCACCTGCCCGCTTTCCGGATTAAACTTTCCGCGGAGGTCTTCTTCGGTCTTGTAAAATTTCCGGGCAGCAACCACCATGGCATCTTCGATGGCGGAAATCACCACTTCCGGTTCGATGTGCTTCTCCCGGCTCAACATCTCGATTTGTTGATAGAGCAGATTCGCCATTTCGCTTTCCTAAAACTCCACGACCAGGTTCGCCTTCCGAATCGCGCCAAGCGGAATTTCCACGATTCGCGCGTCCTTTCCTTTCAACTCCATACGGACATTTCCGTCCGCGAATCCTCGGAGCCTTCCTTCAAAAAACTTCGCTTCGCCGATCGGCTCCGCCGTCGAAATCTTCGCCAGTCGACCCGTGAAGCGCTCGAAATCCGTCGCCTTCGTCAGCGCGCGGTCCATTCCGGGTGAACTGATTTCCAGGGTGTACGCCGGCCCGGGAATCAATTCTTCCACATCCAGAATGACGCTGAGTTGTTGACTCACGCGCTCACAATCGGCGTGGCTGATCTTCGGGTAAGGGCTTGGAGCCTCTTCACCCTCAATCGCCTCGGCGGGTTTCGCGGGGGGCACCTTGTCGATGTACACCCTTAGAAACCTTTGCTTGCCGATCTTCCATTCGACATCCACGACTTCCAGGCCTTCCGATCGGGCAACCCGTTCGGCGGCCTCGCGGACTTTTTCCAAATTCACGCGGAGACTCCACGGCCTAAGCCGGTCGAAAGCTCAGCACCGCCGGCGGCAACAAAAAAGTGGGCTTGCGCCCACTTCATGGTGCGACCCGATTCAGAGCGAAGAATGAGTATATTCCGGGAGCAAGGTAAATGCAAGGTACCTTAGGGCTTAGCCGCCCGCCCGTGGGCTCTCCCCAAGCTCCCGTCTTTGTTTTGCCCACCGCAAAGCCGGTTTAACTCAAAGCAATACATAGACTAATTCGAATTTAGTCCTTGCCTAGCTGAGCCCATCTTAGCGGCATGTTTCCTGCCCCTTCGCTTGACGACAGGCGTTCTGCTGCGTACTGTATCGGTACGTCTTCCGCGGCACTCGCTAAGGTCACCATGGTCCATGTCCGGTCCAGCCTCTTCACCCTGATTTGCCTAGCCTTCGTTTGGAGTTCTACGCTTCATGCACAGTCGTCCGCCCTCATTGTGAACATTCGTGACGCACGGGGCGTGCCTATGGACGGAACGATCGTCACGCTTACCGCAGCTGTCGGCAGTTACAACCAGACACTGGCCACCAGCAACGCTGCCTCCGTCACATTCGAGGGGCTCTCTCAGGGCGACTACGATGCGGAGGCGCGGTGTCCTGGCTATCAGACTACAACCGAGCGCATCAGCGTAACGGCGGCGGGATCAGCTATGCAGGTATACATCTACCTCGTCCCGGAATCGGACCAAAAATCACAGGGACCAGGTCCACAAGGCATCGTAATGTCCCCGAAACTCCAAGCGGAGATCGACAAGGGCTTGGAGGCCATGCGCAGGCACCAATTCGAAGTTGCACGCCTTCATTTTGCAAAGGGACTCGGCATGGCGCCGGGCAATCCCGATCTCAGTTATCTCCTTGGCACCGCTGAACTTGGATTGAACCACACCGACTTGGCGCGCCAGGAGTTCGAACATGCATTAGCAATTGAACCCACGCACGAGCCGTCCTTGCTGACCCTGGGAGAGTTGCAACTCCGTAACGGCGATATTTCAGCGGCCATCGCCACTCTGGAAAAGGCCTTTCTGAAGAACGGAGCTGGATGGCGCACCCACCTCCTCCTCGCTGCCGCATACGCCAGGGTCGGCCGTTTGGCCGACGCGGAAGCGCACGCCCAGCGCGCCGTCGATTTGGCTAAGGAAAAAGGCGCGGGTGCTCACCTCCTTCTTGCAGAAATACAGC
>Ga0210401_10002612_pt1 | contig 19839 bp, 14 predicted proteins | sample IncBWH32MmetaG_FD_150866 | JGI IMG/M metagenome (GOLD analysis project Ga0210401, IMG submission 150866) | Forest soil microbial communities from Barre Woods Harvard Forest LTER site, Petersham, Massachusetts, United States - Inc-BW-H-32-M | ecosystem: Environmental > Terrestrial > Soil >... | reverse complement strand
GCGACGCCTTCCAGCAGACATTCGTGATGCGCCTCGATCAACCGAATGATCTTGGAATCAACAAGTAGAGACGACGAAGGGCTTTCAACTCTTAACTCTCAACTGTAAACTCTGACCTCGGGGTGCTGCTCATGGACGACTGCCTGTTCTGCAAGATCGGCAAGAAAGAAATACCGTCGAAACTCGTATACGAGGACGCGGATATTTTTGCCTTCGAGGATATTTCGCCGCAAGCGCCTGCCCACATCCTCATTTGCCCGAGGAAACATTTGGTTTCACTGACGGAGGCAACCGCGGGGGACACGGCCATGCTCGGCAAGCTGCAACTCCTCGCCGCAAAGCTTGCCGTGGAACGCAAACTGACTACCGGCTATCGCACAGTGTTGAACAACGGGCGAGGCGCGGGTCAGTCAGTGTTTCATCTGCACCTACATTTGCTAGGCGGCCGCGATTTCCGATGGCCGCCGGGGTAGGTGTTGTAGCGCCGGCGTCTCGCCGGCGATTTTTCCGCACTTCGGCACGCAAAGCTGCCGGCCCTTCCTGAATCGGGACGAGCGAGACGCCGGCGCTACGAAAACCGTTCCCTAGCGATTCTACTTGTGCGTCATGACGTACACTCCATCCCAATTTTCCTCGGGACCCGCAACCAAGTACTCCTTGCAGCGATTCAAGTACATGCGCGCCGGGCCATCCTCGGGCCAGCGCTCCAGCAATTTTTCAAAGACAATTTGCGCGTCCTGCCAGCGCCGCTCGCGGTAACACGCCCGCCCCTGCGCAAAATATTCGAGCCGCTTTTCCAGGTCCGGCGCATCGCCTTCAGGCGTTCCGCGCGCCGCCACGAGTTCGTACAACGTGACCGGCTGCAGTTTTCCCTTCACCCGAATGAGATCGAGTTCGCGGAAAACGAGCAGCGGGTCTTGCACCGCCGCGTAAGTCGTATCGCTCATGAGAATGTGCGTGGCATATTCCTTGTTCAGCCCCTCGATACGCGAAGAGAGATTCACGATATCGCCTAGCGCCGTGTAGCCGTAGCGCAGGGCCGAGCCCATATTTCCCACTGACGCGACTCCCGTGCACAGACCGACGCCAATATCGAGCATCGGCCGGCCTTCCGCTTTCCACTTTTTCTGCATTTCTTTCAGGCGCGCGATCATCTCCAGCGCCGCGTGACAACCATAAGTGGCGTGGTCCGCGGTTTCAAATGGCGCGCCCCAGAATGCCATCACCGCGTCGCCTATGTACTTATCGAGCGTGCCGTTGTGGCGAAAGACGATCCGCGTCATGTCGGTCAAATATTCATTGAGCAGCGCGGCCAGTTCCTGCGCGTCCAGTTTTTCCGAAATGCTGGTGAACCCGCGCACGTCGCTGAACATCACCGTGATTTCCGTCTTGCGCGGTTTCACCAAATCGGGGTTTTCCAGAAGACGGCGAATCACTTCCGGGCTCAGATATTGCTGAAACGCGCCGCGCACCCGCCGCTTTTCTTTTTCCTCGACGAGCGCGCGATACATCGCGACGAGTCCGACGTTGGCGACCAGCGTCCCTGACGGAACAATGAAGTTCAGCCACCATCCATGCAGGAACGCGTACCACACTCCGAAGCCGAACGGGATAAGCAGCAGCAATCCAAAAAGCATCGAACGAGGCCGCGCCAGCGCCAGCCACAATCCCAGCGGCACGCCCACCAGCAAGATCACCAGCAAATCCACCACAATCTGGTTGGCCCCGCGCAGCAGAAAATGCCTGTTCAGAATGTTGTCGATCACGTTCGCGTGAATCTCGACGCCCGGGTAATTGATTCCGCCGAAAGGCGTCGAGCGCAAATCGCCGATGCCCGTCGCCGACGCCCCGACCAATACAATTTTGTCTTTGAAAGTTCCCGCGGGGAATTTGCGCTGCACCACGTCGGCAATGGAGACGTAGGGATAAGTGGCCACGCCTCCTTCATAATCGATCATCATCCGGCCGATGGCGTCTGGATGAATGATGCGCGAAGGCCCGAACTCCAGCGCCGTGATGCCTGTCTCGCTGAAATCGAGCACCATTTGTTGATCGGGCAGCCCTTCAAAGAGCCGCACCGCCTGCACGTCCAGCGAGCCGTATAAATCCCAGTCATTGAAATGGTTGGTCCGCCCGTAGGGAAGCGCCAACAGCGATTTCCGAACGACGCCGTCAGCGTCAGGCTCGACGTTGAAAAATCCGGTGGCGCCGTGCCCGCTGCGCAGTGCGTCGCTCAGAATTTCGACGTTGGCCTGTGTGCCCTTCGGCAGCAGCGCGTACGGATCGCCGAAGCCCTGGATCATGTGCTGCAGATCGCGCTCCCCGGTCTGCGGATTGGCCGCACGTATTTGAGGAAACGGAAAGTCGGCAAGGATATTGGCATAGCGGTCCAGCGTCTTATCATCGACGCCCTTCAAGTCGGATTCGGAGTAGAGAAAGAAATTTCCGAGGACTACGTTCCCAAACCGCTCGATGGCACGCGCAAATTGTTCGTCCCCATCGTATTCCTTCGACAGGCGGTCGAGATCCGCGATCACGCGCGGGTCCGTTTTTCCTCCCTGCTTTTGCCGTTCGATGACGGTTTGCCGCAACTCACGAATCGGTGCGGCGGTTTCGTCTGGCTTGCTGAAGGTGATGTCAAAGGCCGCGACTTTCGCGCCGTCGTCTCGCAGGGCATCGAGCATCCGCGCGAAGTAGGTGCGCGAAAACGGCCAGCGACCCAGAATTTCCTGCGAACGCTGGTCAATGTCCACGAGGATGATGCGCGGGTCGGGATGCTTATAGCTGTCCGGTCGCAAACGGAACCGCAGATCCAGCGCGTCGAGTTCCAGCCGGTTGACGAAGGAAAAGACCGCCGTGGGCCGGTCCTCAATGAATGTATTCCTGTAGATCGTCAGCGCGAAGGCGGTCAGGCCCACGCTGATGGCAAAAGGAACCCGGCGCCGCCACCACGCCCGGAACCATTCACGCGGGCCCAGCAAGGCGCGACGCGATTCACCGCCCGTGGTAGTTCCTGGCATGGTCCGGGAATTGTATCGGAGGCTGCGGCGGAAGGTCAGGACCTAACTCGGGTCGATCTTTGTGGGTCGCGGTTTCAGAGGCTGCGGAAAAACCCAAGAGTTTGTCATTCCGAGGCACTCTGCGTGCCGAGGAATCCCTCTTTCCCTGGGTTTCAATCGAAGAGAGATTCCTCGCTTCGCTCGGAATGACAAAATAAACTGCTTTTTTCGCAGCCTCTTCAGTCGCGACATTCAGGGATAGCAGGAACATGGGCTTTCGCCCCTGATAACGCATCGAGTTTGGACGGCAAGCCATTTATGCGATGGCTCCTAATCTCGATACATGAAATTGAGCCGCACGCGGCCTACTTCGATTACATCTCCATCGTTCAGTTTGGTCAGGCCGTGGATGCTGGTTCCGTTAATTTTCGGCACCCGGTCGCCGCGGCCCAGATAAAACCCATCCTCGTGCTTGTTGATTTGCGCCGCTACTTCTGGCGCAAACCATCCGCGCAGCCGGACGGTGGCCATTTTGGAGTTGCCGATCACCGTCAGTTTGCCCGCGATCCGGTACTCTTTTTGGTCGGTTCGGCCGCGCAACACGGTGAGAGTAGGGACACGCGACCGTTCCGGGGAGGACTGAGATCGCTCTCCTGCCGCCACGGTCATCTCCAGCAGCTTCCGCCGTTCGTGAGTATCGAGGATCATGGTTTCATTCACGCGCGGAGCCGGCGCCTTGCGCCACTCCTCGGACGGGGCGGCCGCATCGTGCGTTTGATCCACCAGAATCTCATGCTTGCCGATCAGGATGGAGTCGCCGTCCTTGAGCATGGCGCGCTCGACCCTCATATCGTTCAGAAACGATCCGTTGAGGCTATTCAAATCCTCGACCACCAAAGACCCGGCCTCCACGTACACCCGTGCGTGATAATTCGATACTGCCAGATTATCAATTTGAATATCATTGTCGGGAGCCCGCCCGATCGTCACCGGACGCGTCCCCAGGGGAACCTCTTTCAGCTTGGAGTTTTCAAATCTCAGTACCAGTCGCGACATGGATCTTCTCCCACGGCCGATGCCGGAGCAACCTTACGTGGAGTGCTTCTTCCAGATCTTCAATCGCTCGAACACGCTTTCCGATTTCTCGTCCACGCGCAAAACGATCACGGTGACGTTGTCCACGCCGCCATTGTCATTGGCCAAATCGACCAGGCGATCCGCGGCTTCTTGCGGCGACCGGCTCGTCAGTAGCGTGCTGGCAATTTCAGGGTCGGTCACCATTCGCGTCAACCCGTCCGAGCAAAGCAATATGTAATCCCCGACCACCAGGGCCTGTTCGTCGGTGTCGATTTCCACCGCGCTGTTGGTTCCCACCGCGCGTGTCAACACGCTCTGCATTTCGCTGGCATCCGCTTCCTGCGGGGTCAGAATCCCGACGCGTACTTTTTCGGCCACCAGGGAATGATCGGCCGTCAGTTGTTCCATGGAGCCGGCACGAAGCAGGTACGCGCGGCTATCCCCCACGTGTGCGATGGAGAGTCTTTGTGCGTCGATCCACGCGGCCACGATCGTCGCTCCCATGCCCTTCTGTTCGGGGTTGGAAGCCGCCGTCTCAAAAACCTTGCGATTGGCGAGATGGACCGCGCTGGACAGCCGGTTGGTCCGCTCGGACACATCCGTGCTCACTTCTCCGAATATAGGAGTCGCGCGGCTGTTTTCGGCCTGCCTGCAATGCGTCAAGATTGTCTGCACGGCAAGATTGCTCGCCACTTCGCCGTGCGCTTCGCCGCCCATGCCGTCGGAGAGCACATACAATTGCAGTGCGGCTTCGATCGCATAGCAGTCTTCATTATTTTTTCGCACGCGCCCAAGGTCGGTGCGCGCGCCGGCTTGAATGTGCAAAAGGGGCCTCATTCGGCTGGCGGCGGAGGTTTCCGCTTCCCAAAGCGATTAACCCTTTGCGCCGCAAACCTGTACCTCATCGAGACTCAAACACATCATGCCTCGATTGTCTACAGAATTTCAGACTAACAAACCGGTATTAAGACCGCAATAGCCTGTGACGTAAGTAGTTACAATCTTTCACGACAACTTGTGCATAGACCCGCTGGTCGCGCTCTGTCAATTTCGTTATACTACTCGTAGCGGAGAGCGCGAAGAAATCCCGGTCCCGCAGCATCCCGCACCCTCTCACATGCCGCAGCGCGCTGAAATTTGGTATTTTGAGCATTCCCTGGCCGCCCCCCTGGCCCGCCCCTTAAGTCGCCGGTATGCGCTCCGTGCGCTGCCGCTCCCCTCCCCAGGACGGCGAACTTCTACCCCCAAACTGGGTGATACCCCTATTGTTTGCCTTGCTGATCTAGGTGCGGACGACTTGGTGGTCTTGCGGCGCATGGTGCGGCGGGCGCCGCGTGTCCGGCTCATCGGCGTATCACGCAATGGCGCAAGCGAGAGCGCGACGGACTGTTTTGCAACTCTTTCGCGCAAAGCGGCGCCATCCCTGGTTCGCAAAACGGTGGACGCAGCCATCGCCAATATCGAGTTGGCGCAGCGGGAGCGGGCCGCACGAGCGGAACTGGCGCGGGCCGAGCGCGAGATGGAAGAGCTGAATCGCATCGGCATCGCTCTGTCGCAAACTCATGAAGTCGGGGCGCTGCTCAATATGATCCTCACCAAGGCGCGTGAGATCACTGGCGCCGATGCAGGTTCTCTTTACCTTGTGGAGGAGACCACCCCGGATGTTCTGTCCGCTGGCCAGGGCGACCGCCATTTGCGTTTTAAGCTGACCCAAAACGACAGCGTGCAGTTTCCATTCGCGGAATTCGTGCTGCCTATACAAGAGAACTCCTTGGCCGGCTACACGGCATTGCACGGTGAAGTAATCAACCTGGCGGATGCTCACCGCATCCCTCGCGACCGCCCCTATCATTTCAACCCGCGCTATGACGAGGAAACCGGTTACCGCACGCGATCCATGCTGACGCTTCCCATGAAGAATGGCCGCAGTGAGGTCATAGGCGTCCTGCAACTCATCAATTGCAAACTTCATCGCGAAACAAGCCTGACCAGCCACGAAGCCGTCACGCGCGATGTGCGGCCATTTTCCGATCGTGCCGTGCGCCTAGCCCTTTCGCTCGCCTCGCAAGCCGCCGTCGCCTATGAAAATGGCCGCCTCTATCAGGACATCGAAAAGCTGTTCGAGGGCTTCGTCCAGGCCTCCGTCAAAGCCATTGAGCAGCGCGATCCCACGACCTCGGGCCATTCTTTGCGGGTTTCGCAAATGACCGTGGGTCTTGCGGAGATTGTCGATCGCGTGGATACCGGGACGTACGCCTCGATTCGTTTCTCTCCCGAGCAAATGAAAGAGATCCGCTACGCCGCGCTCCTGCACGATTTCGGAAAAGTCGGCGTGCGCGAGGATGTGCTGGTCAAGGCCAAGAAACTCTATCCCCTGCAAATGGACGTCATCGCCCACCGCTTCGACTATCTCTACAAAGAATTGGAAGTCCGCATGGAGAGGGAAAAAGTCCGGATTCTGATGGAGCTGGACCGGCCGGAAGCGCTAACCCGAATCGCGTCCCTCGAAGAGGAATTTCGTCTCCGCAGAATCCAGATGGAGAACGGATTCAAGGTCATTCTGCAAGCCAATGAGCCAACCGTCCTTCCAGAGGGGGAATTTGACCGGCTCTTTGAAATCGCCCGGCAGACCTATAACGATCCACGAGGAGTCGAGCGGCCGATTCTTACATCGGAGGAAGTCCGCTATCTTTCCATTCCGAAGGGAAGCCTCAGCGCCGACGAGCGCACCCAGATCGAATCCCACGTCGTGCACAGCTTCAATTTCCTGCTGCAGATTCCCTGGACCAAACAAATCCGCGAGATCCCTAGGATCGTCCGCGCGCATCACGAAAAATTAAATGGGACAGGTTACCCGTACAAATTGCGGAGCGACGAGATCCCCGTTCAAGCGAAGATCATGACCATTTGCGATATTTTCGACGCGCTCTCCGCCTCTGACCGGCCGTATAAAAAGGCAGTAGCCGCCGACCGCGCCCTCAACATTCTAGAGATGTCGGTAAAAGGCCAGGAACTCGATCCGGAATTGTATCGCCTTTTCCTCGAAGCTAAAATCTTTCAGCTCACAGATCAGGGTTAACGATCCAAATTTAGAATTTTAGATTCTCAGCAGGGCCGAGCTTCATCTCGGCCATTGACCCAAACAGACGATTATGTTCTCCCACCCTTGGCGCGGTAGAATCCCTGCCATGCTGCGATCGTGTTGTCGCCTTGGTGTGTCGGGTCGCTGCCTGCCTGCGACGCTCATGATAGGCGTGTGCGCCGTGCTCACCGCAGCCCAGCAAACGCCGAAGCCACTGGCTTCGCCTGCCCCGCGCGTGATTCTCCTACCACCCAAAGTGGTGGCTGGGGCGCAGGCCACGCTCGCAGTGATCGATTCCCAGGGGCGTCTCTTGTCCAACGTCGAAGTGGACCTCACGGGAGGCCAAAAAGTTACCACTGACGTGACAGGACGTGCATTGTTCAAAGCACCTGGCGTTCCTGGCTCGCTGATCGCTAAGACCACCCGCGCGGGAATTACCTCCTCCACCAGGGTCGTGGCTTCGGAAGATTCCGACCCGCAGCTGACGTCACCAGGGCCCTCTGGATCGGCTAAAGTGGTTTCCTATCCACATGTTATGGCCATCCACGACCGGTTTGCCTTAGAGGGCGCCGGCTTCCGAGGCGCAGCCGATTCGAACCACGTCTCTCTAAACGGCGATCCATGCCTCGTAGTGGCTGCATCCCCGGTCTCGCTGGTAGTGCTGCCGGGGCCGAGCGTCCCCGTGGGTGACGTCACACTTGAGGTAACCGTGGCGGGAACGGAGGCCGGTCAATTCCCTGTCTCGGCCGTGCTCCTTGAAATCAGCGGACCTTCGGAAGCGGTGAATGCAGGCTCCGTCGGGAAACTTTTTGTGCGCGCACGAGGTTCAACGGAGCCACTCATGCTGGAGGTTCGTAATGGGTCGCCCGGGGTGATCCAACTATCAAAGGGAAACATTCAGCGCATTAAGACGAGTGGCGGCGATGAGAATATCGCCCCGGTTGAGGTGAAGTTCGTATCGGGCGGAAACTACTCGGTTTCCGCGAGGCTCATTTCCGCATGGTAGAATTTTGTCCTCAGCTGTAGTGTGTCGCAAGATCCTTCGCTTAAGGCGCCTCATGACAGAAACAGGAATACTGATCGCCATCGCTTGCCTTGTGGCCGGATTTGCCGTTGCGTGGGCGTGGGCAAAATCTTCGGCTGGCGCGGCGCGGCTGGAACTCGAGAAGCGCGCGGGAGGTTTGGAAGGCGCGGCTGCGGAATTAAAAAAGCAAAATGACGCACTGCAGCAAGACTCCCGGAATTTGCAAACCAGAATTGAAGAGGAACAAAAGTTGCGAGCGGCCGCGGAGAAAGATGCCGAGTCGCAGCGGTCGAATCTTCTGGAACAGAGGCGCCTGCTCGATGACGCGCAGGCAAAGTTGAGAGAAGCGTTCCAGTCGCTGGCGGGCGAGGCCCTGAAGGCCAGCAGCGATCAGTTTATTGAACTTGCTAAAGCCAAGTTCGATTCCCTTCAGAAGGAAGCCGAAGGAGATCTCGAACACCGCAAGCTGGCCATTCAATCCATGGTGGACCCATTAGAGACGGCCTTGAAGGACCTTCGTTCCGAGGTTTCGCGTGTCGAATCCGCAAGACAGGAAGCTTACGGGAGCCTGCGGAACGAAGTGCAGCTTCTAGCGACCAGCAACAAGGAATTGCGGGCGGAGACCGGTAGTCTTGTCAACTCTCTCAAGCAGCCTCAGGTAAAGGGCAAGTGGGGCGAACTGACATTAAGGCGCGTCGTGGAGCTTGCGGGAATGTCACCTCACTGCGATTTTCAGGAGCAAGAATCGGTCGATACGGAAGAAGGCCGCTTGCGCCCGGACCTGATTGTGCATCTTCCCGGCGGCACGCAAATCGTGGTGGATGTGAAAGTCCCGCTGCACGCGTTTTTTAAGGCGGTTAGCGCGCAATCGGACGCGGAATATCGTGAAGCGATGGTTCAGCATGCCGGGCTGGTCCGCGATCACATCAAGGGTCTATCGGGGAAAGAGTACTGGAAGCAATTTGAGCCCACTCCTGAATTCGTCGTTCTTTTCGTCCCCGGCGAATCTTTTTTCAGCGCCGCGCTGGAACAAGACCGCACTCTCATTGAGGATGCCATCGAAAAGCGCGTCGTTCTGGCCAGCCCAACGACGCTCATCGCGCTTCTGCGAGCGGTTGCCTATGGCTGGAAACAACAACTGGTTGCCGAGAACGCGGAACGTATCAAAGATTTGGGCAAAGAATTGTACGATCGGGTCGTGACGTTCGCCGAGCATCTTTCCGATATTGCCAAAGGACTGGAACGCGCCAGTAAGGCTTACAACAGCGCCGTGGCATCGTTTGACAGCCGATTGATTCCGTCGGCACGAAAGTTTCGGGAGATGGGCGTCGGCAGCGCGGACGTTCCAGAAGTAGATCCGGTGGAGACATTTCCTCGGCCGCTGCTCTCCACTCCCAGTTCCGAAGAGCAGTAACGATCCGAATTTGCGAGTGGAACTGGTAAGGGATTTCAGTAGCCCAGGCGGAAGAGGTTGCTGAAAAAGTCAGGTGGCACTGGCACTCTTGGCTGTGCGCCCAACTTAAGCGCAACAAAACCCGCACAGGCAAAAATGCCTGTACCACTTAAACCTGCGCTACCAAAATCTATTTGAGGAGCTGCGTCATGAGGCGGCGCAGACGCTCGCGGTCGCGCGGCTTCAGGTGGACGAATTCAACGCCGGCGCCGCTCGGCGAAATATTTCGGACGACGGCCGTGGAATAGATCTTGCGAAGGCCGGTGCGAATTTCCAACTGCATGGATTCGCCGACCACCAGGCGGTGATCGCTTTCAAGGAGCGCGCCGCCAAGCGCGATCACGCGGACGCGCGCGGAACCGCTGCGTGACCCGGACATGACCGCCGGCAACGCGGGCACCAGGCGTACGCGCGCGTAGCGACGAGGCCGTGTGTGGGCGATGTTCGATTTTGTGTCCTGGCTGTCCGACTTTCGGGCGCGCGCGGGGGAAGGTCCGTTTTCCAGCATTTCGAGCACCTCTTCGGCCGCGGAACGGAGCGCGGCCGGTTCATCATGGGCCAGACCGTTTCGCAGCCTGACCATCTGAAGCAAAACAGGCGCCGCTTCCGGTACGCGCATTCTGCCAAGGGCTTCGATGGCCTTGATGCGGAAAAAAATGTCCCGCAGAACCACATGCCCACCGACTGCAATCTGAAGCAGGGTGGGAACGGCCGCCGGCTCATGAGCAATTCCGAGGTGATCGATCATGCAGGGGACGACCATGGCATGCGCTTCTGAAAGTGTGGCCAGGAAGGCTTGCGCGGTCGCGGCGACGACGGGCGGATTCGTCCACTTCATCAGTTCCGTGGCGGCCAGGTCTTGCAAACTCCATTCCCAACTTGCCAAGCCTCGAGGCAACGCTGCCGCCAGGCGTTTCGGATCCGCTGCCGCCAGCAGATGAATGGAAGTCCCCACGCGATGACGACGCGCTTCGTACAAGCGGGTTTCCAGGGCGCCGAGGACAGGTTCACCCGTTCCGTGAATCAAACGCACCATGGCAGGCAGGGAATTCAGTCCGTTTTTCGCGGTCAAAAGCAATCCCAGTCGATCGAGCAATCGGTCCGGAGTCCTCTTCAGCAATCGAGGGATGACCGGGTTGAGGGGCTGGCTGGAAAGGGCTTCGTCCACGAGATAGAGCCATTGCTCGTCGCCGAGAATGCGCGTCACAAGCGTGGAAATATGGGCGTGCTCATCATCCCGCGGGGCCGCCTCGAGAGCTTCCAGGATGCGCTCGAACTCAGCGTATTCACGCTTCAAGAGCGAAGTTCGCGCCAACTTCTCGACCACCGCGGAGAGCAATCCCGCGACTCCCGGCGAAGTTTCCCGCAGAAGGGCCTGCACGATTCCCCGTCCAAAATCCGCGATGGTCGCATGAGGCCACAATCGTTCCATCTGCGGCGCGATTTCCGCGATCCCTGTGGCCACCGCACGGCGCGCTTTGTTCTCTTCCGACTCCAAGCACCGCGCATAAGCGAGGAGAATGGCGCGGCCCTCGCGAGCAGCCGCATCGGACTTCTTTTTTTCAGCGGAGGCAGCCAGGGGTTCGAGGAAGCGAGCGACCACTGAGGCGGGAACGCACCAGGCGTCGCCGCTTCGCAACGTTTTCGCTTTCACTCGGGCGGGGAGGGCATTCCAGAATTTTTCGCACAAGAGCGAGACGCGCACTTCGTCGTGCTGGGAACCGCCAAACCTGTTGGTTCCGGTATTGTCCGCTTGGCCGCGTTCTTGATCCAGGCGGACTAGCAAGGGGACCAAACCGGGCGGGGCGGAGCGGCCGGCGTGAAACTCCTGATTCAGGAATGCCAAAACCAGTTCATCCGTCAGCCTCTCCAGATAGGGCTCCAGCGATTCGCTTTCGCGCGGTTTTACGTGGGAGACTCCGTAAACAATCAGGGCGATGGAAGACTGCTCACTTCCTGAAACTACAGAGTGAAAGCGGCGCGCCAGATCTTCGGTGGAGGGCTGCATTTCCGGATCGTTGGGCGGCACGAGTTTGGCCAATACGCGCATGGTGGCCGCAACCTGCTCGTAACTCGCCTCCGGCATCTTCGGGATGGCGCGGGAATGGGAGGATTGTTGCGCTACGTTGTCATAAGCAAGCACGGCGGAAATCAAGCTGGCCAGCAAGATAGAATCGCGCCGCTCGGTCGGTATGTTAATGCGAATCCCGACAATTCCTTGATTCTTGATCCAGTTATCCCACAATCTTCGCGACGCCGTATCGCCCGGACTGCCGGTGCGCGGAACCTGGCTGATTTCATTCGCCAATAAATCCAATTCCCCGATATTGATGGGGTGAGTGAAGAGGAGCGAGCAAATTCCGCTGCGTAGTAGCTCTTCCGCCAGGGCTCGCAATTCGCCGCGCGAATCAGGCAGGCGTTCTTCGGGGCTGCCCTCCTGCCGCGGCAGGAGTACTCCATTCGAGTCCAGTGCTACCACCAGCGGGGACCGAGCCGCCAGCGCAATCCGTAACTGCTGCTCCGTGGAGGCCAGGCTATCCATGAGCCGCGGGTGATTTCGCTGGTACAGACGCGCAGCGCCTAATAAAACCCGGAATTGACGGAGGAAGACAATGACGGCCGCTTCGGCATTGGAAAATGCCGGGCGAACGGGAACGACTTCACCTCGGACAGGCTCCGGCTTGCGCGATGGGAGCGCGGCAGCATCTACGACCGGAACTTCCTCGGTGGGATGGTCTTTCGAATTGTCGAGGAGTTTCATACTGAAAACGATCCCTTGTTGAAATGAGTGTAGAGTACCTGGAATTGCACCAAAATTGCGTTTTCAAATCCGCAGATGCAACGGGATCTATAGAACCCTATGCGACTGGGCATACGGGTATTCCTCGTAGAGTGCACGCCACCTACCGTCATGATGCGCTTCCAAGCGTTGGAAATACAGGGGATTGGTGCTCCTCGGAGGCTTAAGAATTAACCTCAGGGAGCATTGTGTATAGAAATGTTACAAGGGTGGAAGGCGCGTCCACAGGAAGACATCCTTAGCGATTTGTCTTCAACTTGTTTCGTGAGACGTTAATCTTTGCAAGTGTCACAAATAAATTATGTTATTCGGTTTGTAGAGTTTCTGTGAATTGCACTGTTTGGCCCTGACTCAAAGTTACACTCCGGTGGGCGGTTCCAAACCCTCGGCGCACTAAGCGAACCTCGTGGTCACCCGTCTGTAATTCCAGCCGGGCAGGGGTGCGCAGGCCCGTCTCGGCCCCGTCCACAAGAATTCTGGCGCCCGGCGGCGACGATCGCACCCAGATCCAGCCGGCCGAGGCCGAAGCGGGTGCCGGTTTCGCACCCTCGGTAAATTCGATATCATCGATTACGCGAACTGCCGCTGGAACCGTGCGCAGATGGTCCATGAGCTCGCGGTGTTCGGCGAGCGTTAGCGATCCGGAAAGCGTGAGAGCATTGGCCGTAGCCTGAATCTTCACCTTGTCGGCAAGAGGGTGGCCGGCCAATTCGGCGCGTAGTTTCGATTCCAGCAAGTGAGATGGAAGGGGTCCCGAGGGCGGGACTGCTTTTTGCGGCGCGATCGATTTTTCCGCGTTGCCGGCGGTTGCTGGAGCAGGCTCCTGAGCCTTCACCGCATTGGCGAAGGTGGCCGATGGCTGTGATACATCGTGCTGGGCGGAGTTCTCCACTGGCGCGGCGGGTATTGCGGGCGCAAGCGTAGAACTCTGCGGCGAGTCGGTAGATTGTGATTGCGGTTTGGCATCGGAGTTTTCGGGGTTCGCTGCCGGCGGCAATGATTCTGCCTTTGCCGGGGTCGACCGCGTCTGCACGGCGTCATGAGCGCGCCGCCACAAGTCCGACGCCGGGACGTAGACGCGATACCCCGAATACCCGATTACTAAAAGCAGGATGAACGTAAGCAGCAGGCCACCGGGCCTTTTGCGGGGCTCGTCCTCCACGATCACGGGCGAAAGCATCACACTGGGGGCTTCGATGACCGCGGCGGATTTCACGGGTACCAGAGAAGCAGCGATCCGGGGGGGCTGAGCGACAGGGCGGTTCCCTCCAGGCGCAGCATGCGATGCGCTTGGCGCCATCCTCACAGTTGCATCAGGGGCCATTTCGTGAAAATTCTTCAAGGCGCCCAGCAATTCATGGCAGCTTTGGTAGCGCGCGGCTGGGTCTTTCGCCAAGGCTCGACTTATCACAGCGGAGAGACCCGGATGGATGGAAGAGTCGAGAGACCGTGGTGAGATCGGTTCTTCATTAATAATTTTGTAGATGACCGTGGTGATGTTCTGGCCGGGAAATGGTTTTTCGCCGGTCATCAATTCGTACAGGATCACTCCCAGAGAAAAAATGTCCGAACGGCCGTCGACGGGTTTGCCCTTCACTTGTTCCGGCGACATGTAGGACGGCGTTCCCATGACGTGCGCCGTTTGCGCGGTGCCAAATTGCAGAATCTTTGCGGTGCCGAAGTCGGTGATCTTGACGACGTCGTCCGCCGTGAGCATGAGGTTGGCGGGCTTGATGTCACGGTGGACGACATTATGCTGATGCGCGAAATCCAGGGCGGAGCAAACCTGCTCCATCAGTTTCAAAACGCGGGGCACAGGGAATGGTTGATGCGCATCTATCAGTGATTGCAGGCTGCGGCCTTCCACAAACTCCATGGTGATGTAGAACAGGCCGTCCTCTTCGCCGGCGTCGAAGACCACGACGATATTGGGGTGGGTCAGCAGGCCTGCGGCGCGCGCCTCGGTCTGGAAACGACCGATCAGCTCCTCGCGCGATAATCCCGTGCCTGCTTCAGAGAGGCGCAAAGTTTTGACCGCGACGTCGCGGCCGATGACCGGATCGAATCCGTGGTAGACGACACCCATGGCACCGCGGCCCAGTTCTTCACGGAGATCGTAACGGCCTGCTTTGGTTAGGGTGGTCACTTATATTTCGCACGCGCGGACGTACTGACGCTGAACAGTGACCCGGCTGGGGCTGGTCAGGAGGCAGTAAAGTCGCTGAACTGGCGTAAACCCTTACAGTGCACAGGAAACATCGGAGCCGAGGCGACACTCCGCCCGGGGGAAACGCCGACATTTCGCACTTCCTATCGAAGATAGACCCCCGGGAAGGGAGCGTCAACGCCTCCGGAGGACAGTGTTCCGGGATAGCAATAGCGGGGGTTTAGGACCACAAAATGGAATGGGACCCTCGTCCCTTGGGACTTGGAGTCCTCGAAATTGAGGCGCCACTATTAGGCCTGCGCTGTGGCATCGGGCTTAATCCATGTGATATAAAGGGAAAATTACCGCGAAACCGAGGTGCAAGTTCATGGCCAAGCAATCGAAACCCATTGTCGACCGGCGGGATTTTCTGAAGGGTGCGGCTGTGGGGGCAGCGGCCTTGGCGGCGGGACCAGGGGCAGTTGCGGCGCCGCCGGCTGAAGTGAAGCGCGTCGCTCCGCCTACCATGTCCGCCGCGGCCGAGACGGAAGTTCCGTCGGCTGCGGAAGTGCTTACTGCGGATCGTACCGGGTCGGACTTCATGGTGGACGTGATCAAGTCGCTGGGATTTGAGTATATTTGCGCGAATCCGGGATCGAGCTTCCGCGGGATTCACGAATCAATTATTAACTATGGAGGGAACAAGAGTCCGGAGTTCATTACCTGCTGCCATGAAGAATCCTCGGTGGCCATGGCCCACGGCTATTACAAGGTGGAGGGCAAGCCGCTGGCGGTGTTGGCGCACGGGACGGTCGGAGTGCAGCATGCCGCGATGGCCATTTACAACGCGTATTGCGATCGCGTGCCCGTTTACGTGATCCTTGGGAACATCATCGATGTGACCAAGCGCGCGCCGGGCGTGGAATGGTTTCACAGCGTGCAGGATGCGGCGGCCTTGGTGCGCGACTTTACCAAGTGGGATGACCTGCCCATTTCCCTCGAGCATTTTGCGGAATCCGCGACTCGCGCCTATCGCGTGGCGATGACCCCGCCGACTCTGCCGGTTGTGCTGGTGGCGGATGGCGATCTGCAAGAGGTCCCCATCTCCGCCGACACGAAGATTCGCATTCCAAAACTGACGCACGAGATGCCCCCTGTGGGTGATTCGGGATCCGTCAATGAAGTGGCGAGGTTACTGGTAGCCGCGGAAAATCCCGTGATTATTGCCGATCGTACGGCGCGAACGCCGGCGGGTCTTGCCTGCCTGGTTGATCTGGCCGAGGCGTTGCAATGTTCGGTCGTGGATCAAGCCGGCCGAATGAATTTTCCAACACGCCATCCTCTGAACCAGTCCGACCGGGCGCGGGCTGCGGTGGCCGAGGCGGATGTAATATTGGGGCTTGATGTTGCCGATTTTTACGGCATTACGCATACCTATCGCGACCAGATCGAACGCACCTCGCGCTCAGGCACCAAGGAGAACGCAAAGCTCATTACCATCAGTTCGGACGATCTCTACATCAAGGCGAATTATCAGGATTTCCAGCGATTCAACGAAGTGGATCTGGCCATTGCCGCGGATTCGGAGGCGACGCTGCCTTCGTTGACCGAGGCGGTTAAGCGGCTTACCACGGATGACCGCAAACGCGCGTTCCAGGATCGCAGCGTGCGGCTCAAGGCGGCGCACATGCAGGCACTCACGCGTTCGCGCGATGCGGCGGCGTTTGCCTGGGACGCTAGCCCGATCAGCACGGCGCGCATGTGCATGGAACTGTGGGGACAGATTCAGGATCAAGATTGGTCGCTCGTGGGGGCTACCACGTTTGTGAGCAAGTGGCCGCAGCGGCTATGGAATTTTGACAAGCATTATCAATACATCGGAGGGGCGGGCGGCTACGGGATCGGCTACAACGCGCCGGCAGCCACGGGCGCGGCGCTTGCGAACCGTAAGTACGGGCGGCTGACCGTCAATATTCAGTGCGACGGCGATCTGATGTTCGCGCCGGGGATTTTGTGGACCGCGGCGCATCACAAGATTCCGGTGCTGCATATCATGCACAACAACCGCGCGTATCATCAGGAAGTGATGCAAGTGCAAATCATGGCTGACCGGCACAGCCGCGGGATTACGAACTGTGGGACCGGCACGACGATTACCGGGCCGGATGTTTCTTATGCCAAGCTTGCGGAGAGCATGGGCGTGTATGGCGAAGGGCCGATTTCGGATCCTAAAGATCTCGGGCCGGCGATCAAGCGAGCGATTGAAGTGGTCAAGCGCGGCGAGCCGGCGCTGGTGGACGTTGTCACGCAACCTCGCTAGAAGAAACAGATTGGTTCAAAAAGAAATGCGCGTGACGAGATGTGTTGAGCATCGAGCGGAGACGAGTGTGGTGCAAATCATGAAGCCGAACCATGGGAACTCTTGCCGGCCGAATCGGGTGGCCGTTTCATTTGCTGGTGTCTTTGCGGCGCTGCTTTTTGCATTTCCGGTTGTGCGCGCGCAACAATCTTCCGAGGCTCCTCCGGCAGGTAACGCGCAGAATGGGAAGAAGCTTTTTATGAGCGATGGGTGCTATGAGTGCCATGGCCGGCAAGGCCAGGGCGCGGCGCAGACCGGCGCGGCTCGCATCGGGCCTACGCTGCTTACTTTTGAAGGATTTCAGAGCTACGTTCGCCAACCGACGAACCAAATGCCTCCCTATGCCAGCAAAGCGATTACGGATCAGGACCTCGGCGACATTTACGCATATCTGAAATCGATTCCCATGCCGCCAAAGGGCAAAGATATTCCACTACTAAATAAATAATTTTGCAGGAGTGAGAGAATTACTGGATAGACGCCCGTCAGAGGATCCCATCCAATTGCTGACGTGAAGATTTCCGCTCTTGCCGTCCCGATGAACGCCAAAGTCGTTTGGAAATTCGGTGGTTTGTCCACGAAGGGGCTTCTTCGAGGCGTCTTACGCAACGCCCTGAAAAATGAATTATTTGAGCGGGCCTCCGGGCTCGCGTTTGACTTTCTGTTCGCCCTTTTTCCTTTGCTCTTTATCCTATTGGCGATCTTTAACCTCTTTGCGTCTCGTAGTCTCCAATTACGAATCAGCCTGCTGTCTTACTTCGCCGATTTTCTTCCGGCCCCCGCATTTCAATTGCTGAACAGTATTACCGGAGAACTTGCGGCAGGCACGAGCGCGAAAAAGTTGACCGTCGGGATTCTTCTGGGTCTCTGGCTTGCATCGGGAGGCGTGGCTGCGATTATTTCATCCCTGAACACGGCTTTCCGCGTCCAGGAGACACGAAGCTGGTTCAAAGTGCGGGCGATCGCGGTCGGCGTGACGCTGGTGATCTCGATATTGGTTCTCACGGCTTTGGGTCTTGTACTTGCCGGGAGTGATTTGGTCGATTGGCTCGGAAGAGAGTTTCAATTGACGTCGGCGTTGATTTTTGTCTCGAAAGCGGTGCAATGGCCAACGGCTGTGTTATTCGTGATTTTTTCTTATACGTTGATTTATACCTACGGGCCGAATGTGAAATTTAAGCGCTGGAATTGGGTCACGCCGGGCGCGATCTTCGCGGCAATCCTGTGGCTGATTGCGTCATTGGGATTTCGCATTTATCTTCGATTTGTGAATAACTACACGGTGATTTTTGGGTCCTTGGGAGCCGCGGCCATTCTGCTCGTTTGGTTGTATGTTTCCGGGCTGGCAATTCTGATCGGAGGGGAGATCAACGCAAGCATCGAACGTGCGGCGGAGCGGGAAGAGGACAGTGAAGTCGGACTTTGATGAGGTGGTTTTTCGTTGTCTCCAGCGTAAATAATTGAGAGTTATGGCCATGCTGAAGGGCTGCATGAGCATTAACAGAGGGAACACAGCGCGGCGGAGCCGCAACGAAAGTTAGCTTCAGCGGCTGAAGCCGATTCCAGGGTGCATTGTTGCGGCCGAGCTGAAGCCCGGCCCTCCTGGGCAACGAAAATCCGTCGCGCGACGCAAAGAATCTACGGATTAGTAGTGCAGAGGGGCACGGAGAACGCCATATTCGAGCCTTGGCATTTCACCAGTCTCCAATCACTAGTCACCAGTCACTTATTACGTCTGCGCGGGTGTCTGTTTTTTTCCGACGTTGTCACTGATTAGATCGCCTACGGCGATGGCCTGGCTGATTTGGTCACGGAGATTGCGCATTTCGCCGGGGGCGTGAGAGAGCATCAGTGTGTTGGTGTTCGCGGAAGCGCCGATTTCTTTCAATGTGTCGAGATATTGCGTGAGCAGCACCAGAGTCATTACATCGCGCGCAGTCGTACCCTCGACAACTTTTTGAAAATCCTCCACCGACTCCTTTAGACCCGCGATGATGGCTTTGCGTTGCGCGGCGATGCCCTCGCCTTGCAGGCGTTTGCTTTCCGCTTCCGCTTCGGCCTTTTTTACCGCGATGGTTTTGTCGGCTTCGCCTTTAGCCAGCGCGGCTTCCTGTTCGCGCCGCGCGGCGTTGATCTCATTCATGGCGGTCTTCACGCGGGCGTCCGGAACGATGTCCGTAACCAGGGCGCGCACGATGGCGAAGCCGAAGTTTTCCATCGTGGCATCGAGTTCGTCCTTGACGGCCTTGGCAATCTGATCCTTTTCGAGGTAGGCCTCGTCGAGAGCTAGTTTCGGTACGTGGCCAAGGATCACGTTGTAGACGTACGATTCGATCTGCTTTTGGGGGTCGGTGAGCTTGTAATACGCGTCGCTGACTTTATCGGCGAGGACTTGGTATTGCACCGAAACCGGGATGACCACGAAGACGTTGTCCTTGGTCTTGGTCTCAATCTTGAAGGGAAGTTCCTGCACGCGCATGTCAACTCGGTGGACAGTCTCAGCGAAAGGAACCTTGAGTGAAAGGCCTGGCCCTGCTATGCGAGAAAACTTGTTAAATCGTTCGACTACGCCGCGCTCGGCTGTGTTTATGGTGAAAAACGAACCGAGCAGCGCTCCTAACACGATAAATGCAAATACGATTACCAGTATAAGGATCATGACTGCGGCTGGGTTATCCATGGCTCTCTCCTATCGGGCAGGGATGTCATCTCACATGGATGCCTTGGAAATCAAGACCGGTGCCGGATGAGACTAGCGATAATTTTCGAGATGGCATCCATAATCGCAACTAGCATGCCTGAGAAGAAGCGATCCGCCACGGATTGTGATTTAATACGCGTTCAAGGGTGACCTCGGGATGAGTACGTGGCAAATGTTGAAAAGACGTCCGCAGAATGT
>Ga0210401_10002610_pt1 | contig 19849 bp, 24 predicted proteins | sample IncBWH32MmetaG_FD_150866 | JGI IMG/M metagenome (GOLD analysis project Ga0210401, IMG submission 150866) | Forest soil microbial communities from Barre Woods Harvard Forest LTER site, Petersham, Massachusetts, United States - Inc-BW-H-32-M | ecosystem: Environmental > Terrestrial > Soil >... | reverse complement strand
GATAGTCCACCCAGCGACCGACCGGAACCTCGACATCGATACGAGCCGAGAGCCTGTTTTCATCCGTGGCCGCTTCGAAGCCCGGCAGATCGATCAACAGAAGCGATAAACCATTTCCGGCTGCACTCCTTCGCATCGTGTAAAGCAGTTCGTCCTTGCCGAGGTCGGGCCCACCGATACAAACCACGACCGGTAGCAAGGGGCGATCGCAGGGAGCGCCGATGAAATATCCTTCCAGGAAGCTGCCGCCCTGGTATCGAATTCGGACGACCTCGCCCCTGGGACGGCTATGCTCGAGATAGAGGCGCGCGCACCGCCTCATGCTCCGGAACAGAACTTCGCGCCTCGGATCCGTCGCATCCATGAACAGCTCGGCACAGTGGTAATAGTTCGACGCCCGCAGCCAGGTGCCGGTCGCCGCATTGAGGCCGCCCCGGGCAAATGCTTCATTGCCGCGGGCACTGTTGGTCTCGGCCACGCTTTTCCAGGCTTCGTACCAGCTCACGTCGTCGCCAGGGCTGATCAGCCTTGCGGCAAAAAAACATTCCGAAACGGTGGTTGCGTCCTCTTGTGCGGCGCCGAGCATCCGCATGAACTGAAACGAATATGCCTCGTTGTCAGGCCATTGCAGCCATCCCGCGTCGCTGTAGTAGGGCGGCGTCGACGGCATTTTTGGCCCGTTCAACTTAGCCTCGTCTAGCAAGGCGAGCATGTCCTTGCCGGTGCCCGTCAACATCGCTTTCTCCCGGGTATCCTGCTGGCCGCAATCCATCACCGCCGGCTTCTAAGTTTCGCGCGAGCCGCTTGATCGGCATTCTCCAGGCCTTGACCGCATTGTCAGATGCTAACAGCATGTAGTTCATATGTGAACTACCTTGAAGCCGCCCCGGGCCAATGCTTCATCGCCGCGGGCGCTGTCGATGTCGGCTACGCTTTTCCAGGGCGGCGTCGACGGCATTTTTGTCGTCGTAGCGGTCAGTTCTTGTACCCTGATTGCTGCAGTACAACCACGCAGTGTTGGGGTCCCAAGAGCGTTTGTTTCCTAACGCCATGCATTCGGCGTAGCTGGCGGGCTTGAATTTGCCTTGGCAAGTACTGGGGGCGCAGTCGCTGTTATTTTTGTTGGAATTTGGGAGGAAGGCCATGAAAACCTCGTCACTGTTCGTTGTGGGCCTCGCTGTCGCAATCTTGTCAATTGCACCGGCGAACGCCGAAAAGAAAAATAAAGGACATCTCCCGAACGCGGCCGGGTCCGCATCATGCTCCGGCAATCGCAGGCATCTTCCGAGTTGGCGAAAATGCGCTTGGTCGATCCGAGTTTTCGCCGCAGCCAATCGAATGCGAATTCCTTTTATGCATCTTCAGACCCCGATCAGGCGCATGCGGTTGCGCACCGATTTTCTGGCGGAGGACGGTGCAAAGGAAAAGCTTCAGGGCGACTTGCAGGAAATGCAGACGCTCGTCAAACAGGGGCTTGCCCTGGCCCGGGGGGACACGACGACGTCGCCGAGCATCTTTGCCAGACCGACTTGTACGAGCTTGTCGATAGTCTCGTCTGTGACTATTCCGATGCCGGAAGCCGTCTGCGCCTTGTCGGACAACGCGGGGTGACGATTCTCACCCACCCGCAGGCCTTGCGCCGCATCATGATCAATTTGATCGATAACGGGCTCAAATTCGGCAAGGACGTCGAGGTAGCCATCGATGAACAACACTCCGACCGCATCGGAATCACGGTATCCGATCGCGGCCCCGGTATTCCCGACGAGCATCTGAAGTCGGCATTGTTGCCGTTTTATCGCATTGAGGCTTCGCGCAATCGCGAAACCGGCGGCACCGGGCTTGGCCTTGCCATCGCCCTGTAGCTTGCCACCGCGCTTCACGGGACGCTCGCGCTCGTCAATCGCTCCGGCGGCGGATTGGAAGCGCGCCTCGAATTCCCGAGATGATATCACGATGACTTCGGCGCGGGTCGGCCGCAGAAGCCGTCACTCGCGCCCTCGACGTGCCGTGACTACCGCACCACCGACGCGGTCTGCCCGAACAGGATCTTGCGCTCTTCCTCGGTGCGGATCGCCGGTTGGCCGAAATTCGGATTGACCTCCTTGGCCTTGGCGTAGGCGCGCTCGGTGGCGGGGCGGAGCTTGATGGTCTCGAGCCAGCGCTTGACATGCGGAAACTGGTCGATGTCCTGGCCCTGGTTCTTGTACGGCACCACCCAGGGATAACTGGCCATGTCGGCGATCGAATAGTCTTTCGCGATGAACTCGCGGTCGGCGAGGCGCTTGTTGAGCACGCCGTAAAGCCGGTTGGTCTCGTTCACATAGCGGTCGATCGCATATTGCAGCTTGTCCTGCGCGTAGTTGCGGAAGTGATGGTTCTGGCCGGCCATCGGCCCGAGCCCGCCCATCTGCCAGAACGTCCACTGGATCGCATCGTAGCGGCCGTAGAGATCGGCGGGCAGGAATTTTCCGGTCTTCTCGGCGAGATACAACAGCATCGCGCCGGATTCGAAGATCGAGATCGGCTTGGTCCCGCCCTTCGGCTCGTGATCGACCATCGCCGGAATGCGGTTGTTCGGCGCGACTTGCAAAAACTCCGGCTTGAACTGTTCGCCTTTGCCGATGTTGATCGGGAAAATTTTATACTTCAGCCCGGTCTCTTCGAGAAACATCGTGATCTTGTGGCCGTTCGGCGTGGTCCAGTAATAGAGATCGATCATGGGCTGTTCCTGACATGCGCTGGGGACGCGCATTCCCGATTTGAATGCGATTGCATGAAGTCCACCGCATCATGGTGCCGGAGTCAATGGCAGGCATTTTGGTTCCCGGCGAATTGATCGGGCGTTCCTTACGTCTCGCGCCGCCATTCAGCGTGCCGTGACCGCGGCGGTTGGCAGATCGCGGGCTCGGCAGCACCGGCGTGCGCAGCGTCAGGACCTCGCCGTCGAATTGCACGTAGCGCAGTTGCCGCGAGCCCAGCCATTCGGGAATCGCGGCGGCATCGACAATGGTGGTGAAGGTCTCGCCGCTGACTTCGAACTTTCCGCTATAGGCCATCGCGGCATCGAACAGCCGGGCCTTGCTGGCATCGTCGCCGGTCGCGGGCCGGTCGCCCGACGACAGGATCGCGATCAGCCTGCCCTCTTTGATGAAGGTCGCGACGCCGGTCGGCCGCGCGCCGTAAAATTCGAAGCTCTCGCCATCATCCTCGAACTGGAAAAACGCCGACTGCAGGATCCATGTCCCGATCAAATCGCTGGCCGCGATATTCATGTACAGTGCCTTTGCCGGTCAGGCGCCCCCGTCAGGCGAAACGCCCGTGTTCGCGCAGAAATTTCTCGCCGCCTTCGGTGACGGTCACGCGCAAGCCTTCCGCCGTCGGCCGCCGCGCGACATAGCCGCGGTCGACCGCATCTTCCCAGATCGTCAGCCGCGGGCAAGAGGTTCGCCAGGTCTCGATCACCTCGACATAGGGGCGCGGCGCGCGGGCGATCCATTCGACGAGATCGAGTACCAGCGGATCGGATGTCTCGGTCATAGGAACATTTGCTCAATTGGAGGCGGCGGAAGAGCGCGCGACCCACAACAGCCAACTGCCGTAGATGATGTAGTAGCTCGCGACCGTGGTGATCAGCCGGTTGGCCCAGGTGCGAAACTGCGCATCGCTCATGGCTTCGAGAATGCGCCGCGCCAGCGTGGTGCCAAGCATGGAGGCTGCGATCGCCACCAGCGCCAGCACCGGATCGAGGGTTGCGGCCTGGTCGATGATGCCGCCGAAATAGATCAGCTTGGTGAGGTGGCTCGCGACCTGGCAGGTGGCCTTGGTGGCGACGATCTCGCGGCGGCCGAACTTGGCGCCGAGAAAGAAGGTGTCCATCAGCGGCCCGGAGACGCCGGTCATCAGCATCAGCCCCATGCAGATCAATCCGTAGAAGGTGCCCTGCCAGATGCTTTCGGGATTGGGCTTGAAGTGAGCGGGCGTCATTCGCGCCATGAACGGCGTCACCCCCAGCAACAACAATGCAATGGGCTTGTCCGGCACGTAGCGGGCGATCGACCACAGTGCGAGCGCCAGCGCGCAGCCGATCAGGTAGACCGACACCGGCCGCCAGCGAATATGCGCCCGCCACAGGAACGCGCGCCAGCCGTTCGAGGCCATCTGGGTGATCGCGTGCAGCACCATCGCGGTGGGCAGCGGCATCAGCGCCAGCAGCACGCCGATCAGGATCAGCCCGCCGGCCATGCCGAACAGGCCCGACAGGAACGCGGTCGCGACCATCAATAGCCCGAGCGCGGCGATCATCAGCGGCGTCATTCGATTCTCCGGATATATTTGTGCCTTGCTTGGACGGGAGGCGCAAACAGAGTTATCTTGCCCTGGCATCAGTTTTCCTGATGGTAGGAGCATGACCCGGAAAAGTGGGCACCGGTTTTCCGAAAAGGACATGCTCAAACAAAAGGAGCATTGGAGATGCGGCGGCTGTTGTTTCTCAACGGCATCAAGGCGTTCGAGGCCGCCGCGCGCGGCGGCAGCTTTGCGGCCGCAGGTGCCGAGCTCAACGTCTCGCCGGCCGCGATCAGCCGGATGGTGCGTCTGCTCGAACAGCGGCTCGGCGCTGCGCTGTTCGAGCGCAAGGCGAACCGGCTGGTGATGACGGCAGCGGGGCGCGCCTATCAGAGCGGGCTGACGCCGATCTTCGATGCGCTGGCAAGCCTCACCGCGCAGGTGACGGCCTCTGCCGGCGTCCGCGTGCTGACCATCGGCGTGGGACCTACCTTTGCGATGCGCTGGCTGATCCCGCGACTGGCGGATTTTCGTCTCGAGGAGCCGGACATCGAGGTGCGCATCACCACCGGAGGCGCTGCGGCGCCGTTCGGCGACGACTGGAGCTGCGGCATCACCCTCGGCGACGGCGAATGGCCGGGGCTCGTGGCCGAGCCGCTGTTCGCCGCCGATCTCATGCCGGTATGCACGCCGCGGCTTGCCAGAGAGCTCAGGCGGCCGGCCGATTTAAAAGGGCCAAGCCTGCTGCGCGTCGCGCATGCCGCCGAGGACTGGCCGTTATGGCTCAAGGCGGCCGGCCTCGCGCGCGCCACCGCGCGCGGACCGGAGTTTCAATTTTACGGCCAGGCGCTGCAGGCCGCCGTCGACGGGCTCGGCATCGCCATGGGGATCAGGCCCTATATCGACGACGACCTTGCGGCGGGGCGGCTGGTCGCGCCGTTTGCGCTGAGCGTGCCCAAGGGCATGCGCTGGTATCTGGTCTATCGCGGCTTCCAGAGCGAGCAGCGCGATTTCATCGCGTTCCGGCGCTGGATCATCCGCGCTGCCGCAAGTCCGGCCGCGCGCGGCAAGGCCGCTGGCAAGTTGCATCGCCATGCCGGCTGAAAAGATCGACACGCTTGTGATCGGCGGCGGCCAGGCCGGGCTCGCGATGAGCTACCGCCTCAAGCAGCGCGGGCTATCGCATCTCGTGCTCGAGCGCGGCCGGATCGCGGAGCGCTGGCGCAGCGAACGCTGGGATGGCCTGAAATTTCAGTTTCCCAACTGGTCGGTGCGGCTGCCGGATTTTCCGCTTCGATACACCGATCCCGATGGCTTTGCGTCGTCAGCCGATATCATCGCCTTGATCGAGGCCTATGCCGATTTCGTCGCGCCGCCGATCCGCTGTGGCGTCGCGGTGAGCCGGCTTCGTCGCAATGGCGCGTCCGGTTTTGTCGCGGAGACATCCGAAGGCGAGTTCGAAGCCAAAAATGTCGTCATCGCCACCGGCCCCTATCAGCGGCCATTCATGCCGGGCACGTTGCGCGATGAAAACATCTTTCAGGTCCACGCCAGCGGCTACAAGAATCCGGATCAGCTACCGCCGGGCGCGGTGCTGGTGGCCGGCGCCGGCGCTTCCGGCGCCCAGATCGCCGATGAGCTGTTCCGCGCCGGCCGCCGCGTCTTTCTCTCGGTCGGCCAGCACCGCCGTCTGCCACGCAGCTATCGTGGCCGCGATCTGGCCTGGTGGTTCGACGAGACGGGCGTCGACGACGTCCCGGTGGAGCTGCGCGCGGGGTCGCGGCTGCCGCCTGTCCTCACTGGCGCCTATGGTGGCTACACCATCGACTTCCGCCGCTTTGCAGCCGACGGCATCATTCTGCTCGGCCGGGTGCAGGCGGCGCGCGACGGCGTGATCGACATCGCGGCAGATCTCGCCGAAAGCCTCGCCACCGGCGATACCGGTTATACGACGTTCCTCGACATGATAGATGCCCACATCGGGCGACGCGGGCTCCGGTATCCAAAGGACCCCGTCGCGCGCGCGACATTGCCCGATCCCGCCCCAGCCTGTGTCGCCGAGCCGTTGCGGCGGCTCGACCTTCGCACCGAGGGGATCGGCGCGGTGATCTGGGCGACCGGATACGGTCTCGATTTCGGCTGGATCGAAATCCCCGCCTTCGATGCACGCGGTCAGCCCCTGCACCGCCATGGCGTCAGCGAGATACAAGGGCTTTATTTCCTCGGCCTGCAATGGCTGTCGAGATTGAAATCAGCGTTCCTGTCCGGTGTCGGCGATGACGCCGCCGTGCTCGCCGACCATATCGTCGCCGCGCGCGGTTGATGGAACCGCGGCACGGCAAACGGAACCCGGCGTTGCGCCAAAAATCCGTAGATTTGCAAAAATCCGCAGATGTGAACCGCTTCACATTCCGCGGGACGGAAACGTGGTCCCCTGACTTCGCGCTGGCAGGTGGGGACGACCAAGATGATCTACTCCTATGACGGTTTCGATATCGAATCCTTTGAGGCTGGCAAAGGCTTGTGGCACGCCCGCATCAAGCGGGCCGACCAAAACCCCGTCGTGATCGACGGCGTGTTGTTTCCCACGCTCGAAGTCGGCTTCGCGTGGTCCGACCCCGATGCCGCGATCGCCGACGCCAAGGTCCACATCGACCACATCAGGCAGCGCTAGCCCCGGCGCCAAGGGGTCACAGCCCGACTGCTGCATAGCCAAGCGGAAAGGACCGCATCGATGTCGCGCCTTGAAACCCACGAAACTCAGGCGGAAACCAGGGTCCACCCGGCCTATTCCCAATCGGCCCGTTCGAACTGCCCGGACTGCAACGCGAACCTGGTCGTCCTTCAGGTGATCGGCGGCCGCGCCGATTGCGAATATTGGACCATGCGATGCACGCGCTGCGGCGGGATTCATCTGGATATCGTGAAAACCTCGCTTGCGACGGCTTTGGTCTGACGAAGCCTTCAGGCTGACAGCTGCTGACATCTGGGTTTGTCCACGCTCGCTGCCGGGGCTTTTGCCCTTTTGTCGCAGCCGGAGTCATCCCATATTCGCCCAATGGCGAAGTATTCAGACGATCCCAAAAGGCCCGGTAAAACCTCAAGATCCAAAGCACCAGGTTCCAAGGCCTCGAGGCCCGAGGTGCAGCCGATCGGACCGGCGCTGGCAAAACTGCTCAATCCCGCGATCAATCGCGGCGAAAGCGGTGTCGGTTCCTCGACCGGATTGCAGCCGCCGCCGGATAATTCCTGGGATCGCCGCGCCGGCGGCGAGGCCGCCGCGCATCGCGCGCGCGCCTCGACCAAGGGCACGAGCGACGATGTCGCCAGGCGTGACGCAGAAGGGGTGGAAGCACGAGGCTTTGACGAAGTGCCCCAAAGCGAATTCAAGACCGCCAACTACGGCACCGCGGCGACGATCCCGACGCTCGATCCGGAGCTGGCGCGGCAGCTTGGCCTGCCGACCGCCGAGGATGACGACGAGGCGCTTGCCCGCCCGCCGCGCAGCAAGATGGAAGCGTTCGGCGTCAAGGCCACCGCCGACGCGCTGGAAGATTTGATCCGCGAGGGCCGGCCCGAGTTCAAGGGCGAAGACGGCCAGTTGAAAGTGTGGACGCCACATCGCCCGCCCCGCCCGGAAAAATCCGAAGGCGGCGTGCGCTTCGTGATCAAATCCGACTACGAGCCAAAGGGCGACCAGCCGACCGCGATTGCGGATCTGGTCGAAGGCATCGCGCGCAACGACCGCACCCAAGTGCTGCTCGGCGTCACCGGGTCGGGAAAAACCTACACCATGGCGAAGGTGATCGAGGCCACCCAGCGCCCTGCCCTGATCCTGGCGCCGAACAAGACGCTGGCGGCGCAGCTCTATGGCGAGTTCAAGAGTTTTTTTCCCGACAACGCGGTCGAGTATTTTGTCAGCTATTACGACTACTACCAGCCCGAGGCCTATGTGCCGCGCACCGACACCTATATCGAGAAGGACTCTTCCATCAACGAGCAGATCGACCGCATGCGCCACTCCGCGACGCGGGCGCTGCTGGAGCGCGACGACGTCATCATCGTCGCCTCGGTGTCGTGCATCTACGGTATCGGCTCGGTCGAGACCTATACCGCGATGACGTTCGCGCTGAAGAAAGGCGAGCGCATCGACCAGCGGCAATTGATCGCCGACCTCGTCGCCCTGCATTACAAGCGCACCCAGGCCGATTTTACCCGCGGCACGTTTCGGGTGCGCGGCGACGTCATCGACATCTTTCCGGCGCACTATGAGGACCGCGCCTGGCGCGTGAATTTGTTCGGCGACACGGTCGAAAATATCGAGGAATTCGATCCGCTCACCGGCCACAAGCAGGACGATCTCGAATTCATCAAAATCTACGCTAACTCGCATTATGTGACGCCGCGCCCCACGCTGGTGCAGGCGATCAAGTCGATCAAGGGCGAACTGAAACTGCGGCTCGACCAGCTCAACAACCAGGGCCGGCTGTTGGAAGCGCAGCGGCTGGAGCAGCGCACCACCTTCGATCTCGAGATGATGGAGGCCACCGGAAGCTGCGCCGGCATCGAGAACTATTCGCGCTATCTCACCGGCCGCCGCCCCGGCGAACCGCCGCCGACCTTGTTCGAATATGTGCCTGATAACGCGCTGGTGTTTGCGGATGAGAGCCACGTCACCGTTCCGCAGATCGGCGGCATGTTCCGCGGCGATTTCCGGCGCAAGGCGACCTTGGCCGAATACGGCTTTCGGCTGCCGTCCTGCATGGACAACCGGCCGCTGCGGTTTGAGGAATGGGACATGATGCGCCCGCAATCGGTCGCGGTGTCGGCGACGCCGAGCGCGTGGGAGCTGAACGAGAGCGGCGGCGTGTTCGTCGAGCAGGTGATCCGCCCGACCGGGCTGATCGATCCGCCCGTAAACATTCGCCCGGCGCGTACGCAAGTCGACGATCTCGTCGGCGAGGTCCGCGCCACCGCGCAGGCCGGCTATCGCTCGCTGGTCACCGTGCTGACCAAGCGGATGGCGGAGGATCTTACCGAATATCTGCATGAGCAGGGCATTCGCGTGCGCTATATGCACAGCGATATCGACACCATCGAGCGCATCGAGATCATCCGGGATTTGCGGCTTGGCGCCTTCGACGCGCTGGTCGGCATCAATCTGCTGCGCGAGGGCCTCGACATTCCCGAATGCGCGCTGGTCGCGATTTTAGACGCCGACAAGGAAGGATTCTTGCGCAGCGAGACCTCGCTGATCCAGACCATCGGCCGCGCCGCGCGCAATGTCGACGGCAAGGTCATCCTGTACGCCGACCAGATCACCGGCTCGATGCAGCGCGCGATCGCGGAAACCGACCGCCGCCGCGAAAAACAGGTCGAGTACAACACCGCCAACGGAATCACGCCCGAAAGCATCAAGCGCTCGATCCACGACATCATGAACAGCGTCTACGAGCGCGACCATGTGCTGGTCGAAATCGGCGACGGCGGCATGGCCGACGACGTGATCTCGATCGGGCATAATTTCGAGGCGGTTTTGGCTGACCTGGAGACGCGAATGCGCGAGGCCGCGGCCGATTTGAATTTCGAGGAAGCCGCTAGATTGCGCGACGAAGTCAAGCGCCTGCGCGCCACGGAGCTCGCCGTGGTCGACGATCCCACCGCAAAGCAGCGCACGGTGCAGAACAAGGCCGGCGCTTATGCTGGGACGAAGAAGTACGGCGAGGCCGCGAATTTGCCGGCGGCCACATTGAAGAAGCGCGGCGGCTTTTCTTCACCCTCCCCTGGGGGGGTCAGAGGCGAGCAAAGCTCGCTCTCGGGGTCGCGCGCAGCGCGGGGTGGGGTGAAATCTCTCGCCAAAGATGGTCCCTCCACCTCCCGCGTCCACAAGCCCCATCTCGACGAAATGCACGGCCCGGAGTCGCTGCCCTATCGCCCCGGCCGCACCACTCCGCGCAACCCATCGCCCGACGAGCCGGACGCCGGCACCGGCAGCAAAATCTTCCAGCCGACCGACTCGCGCCAATCCGGCCCCGAGTTCGGTCCGGCCCCGCGCTCGACCGGCGGCGCACCGGGACATCGCGGCGGGTGGAAGAAGCGGTAGTCCGGCCGACATCTCTCTTTGGGCCAGCGAAGATCGTCACAAGCACCGGACTTCATCCAGCAGGCTTCGAAACCTGCGTCCGGAGCCGCATGGACACATGTCGTTGCGGCCAAGCTAGTCGATCGGTTCGACATCGCTGAACGAAACGCTGCCCGCGTTTGAGGGGTCTTAGTAAGGCGCCCAGTCTTGATGAGAGCCGCCACGATTGGGAAATCAGTTACATGGCTTGCCTGATCGGGTGGATCAGGCGTGAGTGGCGCGCAAGGGCGATCTTTGTGACTCTGGGAATCTGTTTTGGGTCGCTGATGGTAGCGGTCGGAGCACAGCAAATGGACAGGCGCCTGGCTGCTGACCCTCTGTAACCGCAACGGTCCGAAAGGCCTGGATCGAACACTTTAAGGGTCCAATCCAATTCGCGGATCTGGTCTATGATCGCAAGCAGCCAGACGGCGAGGTGGTGCATTGTGACGTGTCGAGGGTCCGCGTCGGCTATCGTGACCTTGGGCTAAAGGCTGGCGATACGATTACGATTGCGCCCCGTCCCAACACGTGTTGGGAGCCTGATATAATCTGTGAAACTTGTGCGCCGCCGCCTCCGCATCTCGTTTCAGTCCTGTTCGTTATTTCAGCCGTTTCTGGTCTGCTTTTCAGTTTGCTTGTTTGGGGCGCTTTGCGTGCTCTGCGGAGCAACGCGACCTCGAACGCCGCTTGATCCGGTCGATCAGCCCAAAGCATTCCGACCGCTTACAGAGGGCCCGGTCACCGGGAGAGCACGTTATAAGCCGTAAACCATCGCGCAGGGAAAGCCGGAGTGTTTCGGCGAACCTGTGGTGATTATGCTCGTGTGCTTCCAACATTTCGCACGCGAGGCTGCGGCTGAATCGTACACCCGGTTTTCCCTGCGCCCTCTGATTTTCGAGGGACAAGTTTCGGACAACAACTCGGGCGCACTCCGCGCCGTGAGCTGTCGCTGCGTGGCTGTTTGACAAGTGAAGTCGGTATGCGCAGTTCCGAACAGAACCTCAGCCGTCATTGCGAGCGAAGCGAAGCAATCCATCTCGCCGCACAAAGAAACGATGGATTGCTTCGTCGCTATCGCTCCTCGCAATGACGGAAGAGCCTCACATCCTCTCCTGCCCGGCGGGCGCCTGACCGCCCCGGCTCTGCTGTGGCTGTTGCCGCTCCTGCTGCCTCTCTTGCTCGTTGGCGCGATGGCGGCCGTAGAGGCATCCGGCGGCGGCGCCGAGCACGCCATGATGTCCCGCGTAATGGCCGGCGACGCCGCCGACGGCGGCGCCCTTCAGGCAGCCCTTGGCGTCGGCCGAATGAGCCGCGAGCGAAAGCGCGGCCGCAGCGAGCAGAGTGGCAACTATTTTCATGGCGAATATCCTCGGACTGGCGATCTGAACAGACAATCGCGTCACCCACGATCCGGTTCCATCGCGATGAGATCTGACCCGAAGGGTCATTCCGGCACGGTGCGCAAGCACCAGACCTCAGATGCGCAATTGCGCATCGGGGAATCTCGAGATTCGCCGATGTGCAATTGCACATCGTAGTTCGCTCGTTTCACTCGCGCCCCGGAATGACAAATGGAGGGCATCATGCACCAGACTTCACGAAACTGACGCATTTGTGCAATGCAGAATTGCCGATTGCATTCCGCCCGGTTTCCGTTATTTGAAGCTTCAACTAATGAGTGCTGCAACCGTGCCGGGCGTCGCCAATGATGGCTCGCCCCAAAATGGCCGGTTGCCGTCTTGCAATCCAGCTTTGGGAAAGAGCCTAATGACAGAGCACAGTCTCTGGCGTTTTTCGCGCGCGTTGCACAGCGCCATCAACGAACGCCAGATCCATGACCTCGAAGACGTGATCGACGAGGACGTCGAATGGGCGGTCTATGGTCCGATCGACATGTTTCCGTTTCTCGGCGCGCGCCGCGGCAAGCCCGCGGTGCTCGATGTGATCAGGCAGATCGCCGATAATTTCCGGGTGCATCGTTTCGACCGCGAGACCATCATGCTCGGGGCCGATTCGGCGGCGTCGATGCTGCGCTACTCGCTGACCGAGCTCGATTCGAACAAGCCGATCAGCGTGCGGGTCGCGCATTTCGCGCAATTCAAGGCCGGCCGGCTCGCAAGCATCCGCGTCCTCCTCGACACCTTCGATCTGGTGGAGCAGGTGCTCGGGCGTCCCATCGATCTGCCGCGAATTTCGCGGGCGTGAACCAGGCTCGGTCATTCCGGGCTGGTGCGTCAGCACCAGACCCGGAATCTCGAGATTCTCCGATGCGCAATTGGGCATCGTAGTTCGATGCGTTGCATCGCCCCGGAATGACGGCGCGGGCACGCAGGACGCCACCACTAAGAGCGTCACGGCCGGATTCAAGCGCAGATGGTAAGTACCGCAGTTTGCCTACAAAACTTGCCGGCCACACCAGCCCAACCCCGTGAAAGATCGAGGATTGCCGCATAATGGCCGCGATGCGGTCAATATCGGTAGCCCTGATGCCGCTGCTTTTTACTTCGTCGTGCGGGGACTTCCGCGCTCGCTTGACACGCGACAACAGGGGAATGGCCGATGAACGCTATCAATCGTTCTGAACAAGTTGAAGCAACCGAAGGGGAAACCGACCTCACGGCGGTCTCGGAGGTCGAGGCCGGCATCCGCGATTTCGTCCGTAACGACATCGCCTATCTGCGGCGGCCGTCGGTGGTCGCCAATGCCGAGCCGCTCGAGCCGAACAACGAGGCCACCGTCAACAGCGTCAACTCGCTGATCCAGCGCGTCGCCGGCACCTCGCTCGCCGAAATCGAAAAGCTGATCGGCGAACTGGAGGGGCTGCGCGACCTGCTGCATGCCGAAGGCCAGCGTGTCCAGCGCGAGATTTCAGGCTACGCCCAGCTCAGCCAGGCGGCGATGAAATCCACCCGCATGATCGCCGACAATGTGACGCAGTGGAAGCGCGCCGCCGACGGATTGCGCAACGGCTAGTTATCAGATCATTTCCGACCTTGAGAGCCGCCCGCGGTCCCGAAGGCGAGCGTGGCGGTTCTCCGTCGATCAGAACGGAAATCCGAAAATCGATTTGAACTTTGCGGGCCGCCATTGCGACCAACAGCCGGCCGCTTTACGCTGGCCGCAAAAATCCGGGGACACATCTTCATGCCGAGCATCCAGCCCGACAACACCGATCCCATGCCGCTGCGCGCCTCGCCGCACCGGATAGGCACCCTCATGATGAGGTTTGTCGGCCTGCTGTTTCTCACGGTGGCGGTCCTGGCGCTGCTCTACAGCCGCTGACCGCGCCAAACGCTTTGTATGGTTAGCAAAATCTGACTTATCGGCTCTCGATCGGCGCGGCGTCCAGCGAAAGGGAGCCGTCGGCGTAGCCTTTCACGATCATAGCCGCCGTCAGCATCACCGCGAGCGTCACGGTTGCGAAGATAAAGCCCACCAGTTTCAGGCCGCTGCGGTCTGCCATGATCGTCCCCTCAAAGATTTTCCCCGGGACCATATGCCAGGCATAACGTTCAAAATGCGTTAGCGAAAAAACTGTTCCGCAGGGCATCCTGTTCGGCGCCGAATCGGGAAGCAATTGGTAACCATCCTGGGTCGGCCGCCGCATCGCAGCACGATGCCCGTCCGCAACGGGTGCGAATTGCGAGAACGAAGCCCGATTGTGGCCGCACTTTACGGCAATCTCAACACGTGCGCGCGCAAGGCACGTGCTACAGATGGTGCTCATTTCCTATCCGCCGGGGGGACAACGATGTTTGAATTTCAGGACCTGTTTCAGTGGGACCGGTTTATCACGCCGACCATCATCAAGACGTTTTATTGGCTGGTGATCGCGCTGATTTGCCTGTTCGGCCTATCCGGCATCTTCTCAGGCCTGGCCGCGATGGCGATCAGCCCGTTCGGCGGATTTTTGGTGCTGCTATCCTCGATCGCGAGCGTCGTCGTCGGCATTGTGTTCTCGCGCATCGTCGCGGAATTCATCCTGATCGTGTTCCGCATCAACGAGCATCTCGGCGCGATCCGCGACCAGGGCGGGATGCGCTAATTATTAAACCTGAAATGCATGACGTCGCCGTCGGCAACGACGTACTCCTTGCCTTCCAGCCGCAACTTGCCTGCATCGCGCGCGCCGGCCTCGCCGCCCAGCGCGACGTAGTCCGCATAGGCAATGGTCTCGGCGCGAATAAAGCCCTTTTCGAAGTCGGTATGAATGACACCCGCGGCGGCCGGTCCCTTGGTGCCGCGGTGAATGGTCCAGGCGCGGGCTTCCTTCGGCCCGACGGTGAAATAGGTGATGAGGTCCAAGAGTTGATAGCCGGCGCGGATCAGCCGGTCGAGACCGGCCTCCTCAAGCCCCAGCGTCTGCAAAAACTCCGCGCGCTCCTCCCGCGAGAGGGTCGCGATCTCGGATTCGATCTTGGCGGAAATCACCACCGCGACCGCATTCTCCTGCTTGGCCTGCTCGAACACCTGCCTGGAAAAGCCGTTGCCTTCCCTGGCGGAAGCCTCTTCGACATTGCAGACGTAAAGCACCGGCTTTGACGTCAAGAGCCCCAGCATGCCGAAAGCGCGCTCCTCTTCGGCCTTGCGCTCGAGCAAGCGCGCCGGCTTGCCGTCGCGGAGCAGCGCGAGCGCGCGGTTGACGAGGTCGAGCTGCTCCCTGGCATCCTTATCGTTGCCCTTGGCCTTCTTGGCGAGAGTGTCGAGGCGCTTCTCCAGGCTTTCGAGATCGGCGAGCATCAGCTCGGTCTCGATGGTCTCGATGTCGGAGAGCGGCGCGATCTTGCCTTCGACATGGGTGATATCGGAATCCTCAAAGCAGCGCACCACATGCGCGATCGCGTCGACCTCGCGAATGGTGGCGAGGAACTGGTTGCCGAGGCCCTCGCCCTTGGAGGCGCCGCGCACCAGCCCTGCGATATCGACAAAGGTCAGCCGGGTCGGAATGATCTGCGCCGACTTGCCGATCTCGGCAAGCTTGTCGAGCCTGGGATCGGGCACCGCGACCTCGCCGACATTCGGCTCGATGGTGCAGAACGGATAGTTCGCCGCCTGCGCCGCCGCGGTCTCGGTCAGCGCATTGAACAGCGTCGATTTGCCGACATTGGGCAATCCGACGATACCGCATTTGAATCCCATGATTTTGTCCTGAAGTCCGCTCGTCACGATCGGCGCGCTATGGCGCGCCGTCATCGCCGTTGTCGAAAAATCCCTTCGCCTGCATCGCCAGATGCACCTTGTTCTGGAACGCCGAATCGCGATCGGTGGCGAGCAGGCCCGCGTTCTCGGCGACCGCCTCGCACAAGGCCGTGACCCAGGCGCCTTCGTCCTTGGCGAAATCGGACAATACGTAAGGGTGCACCAGCTCCTTGACGCCGGGGTGACCGATCCCGAGCCGCACCCGGCGATAGTCGTTACCGATATGCGAGGAGATCGAGCGCAGCCCGTTATGACCGGCGATGCCACCGCCGACCTTGACGCGCACCTTTGCCGGCGGCAGTTCGAGCTCGTCCTGGAATACGGTGATCTCGCCGGCGGAAAGCTTGAAGAAGTTCGCGGCTTCCTGAACCGCGCGCCCGGAATCGTTCATGTAGGTCGTCGGCTTGAGCAGGATCACCTTCTCATGGTCGAGCGCGCCTTCGGCAGTCTCGCCCTGAAAGCGGCGGCGCCATGATGCGAAACCATGACGCCGCGCAATTTCATTGACGGCCATGAAGCCGATATTGTGCCGGTTATGCGCGTATTTCGCGCCGGGATTGCCGAGGCCAACAAAGAGTCGCATGACGCGGCATCCCGCGCTTGCTTACTTCTACTTCTTCTTGTCGCCGCCGCCGGCGGGCGCTTTCGCGCCAGCCGCGGGAGCCGCCGCAGCACCTGCCGCCGGAGCACCGGCCGCGGGCGCGCCAGCCGCCGGAGCTGCGGCCGCAGCGCCAGCCGCAGGTGCTGCCGCACCGGGCACCGGCACACCAGTCGCAGCCGCCGCCGCGGCAGCCGCAGCCGCCTTCTGCTCTTCGGCATAGCCCGACGGCGGCACGATGGTCACCAAGGTGATGTCCTCGCGCGCCAGCGATTTTACGCCGGCCGGCAGCGTGATGTCGTACAGATGCAGCGAGTGGCTGATTTCGAGCCCGCTGACATCGGCATCGATATATTGCGGAATGTTGTCGACCGAGCATTCGAGGTCGAGGGTATGGGTTACGATGTTGACGGTGCCGCCGCGCTTCACGCCGGGCGAGGCGTCCGCCCTCTGGATGTGCAGGGGAACGCTGACGCGGATGGTCGCGCCTTCGCCAAGCCGCATGAAGTCCACGTGGATCGGGAAATCGCGGACGGGATCGAGATGGAAGTCGCGGGGAATCACACGGTGCTTCTTGCCCTCAAGATCGATGTCGTAAATCGTGGTGAGGAACCGCCCCGCGAGGATGCGCTGGCGCAAATCGGCATCGTCCACCGAGATGGGCGTGGGGGGTTGGTTGTTGCCATAGATCACTCCGGGCACTCTCCCGGCGCGACGCTCTGCCCGTGCGGCCCCCTTGCCGACTGACGGACGTGCGGTCGCCTTCAATTCCTTGACCGTCGCCATCTTCCTAAGTCCTTGTTTTGTAAAAAGTTAAAGGCCGCAACGCGGCCCATTTTCCGGTCCGCAGCAAGCCTCCAGGGGTGCGGGGGCTGCGGACGTCGCGGGCTTTTAGCCCCTAGAAACGGAAATGACAAGGAAATGAAGGGGATTGTTTGTAGGGGTTGCTCCCTCAACTCGTCATGGCTGGGCTCGTCCCGGCCATCCACGTCCTTAGCGCCAACGAAGAAGACGTGGATGCCCGGCACAAGGCCGGGCATGACGAATCTACGAGACCTCACCCACCCGTCTTCTGGCTGCCGCTCCCCGGCGCTGTGGGCGAAACGCCCGGTTTGCCTTCGAGCGCAGCGATGCGCGCCTTTAGCGCCTCGTTTTCCTCGCGCGCCAGCCGCGCCATGTCCTTGACTGCCTCGAACTCCTCGCGCTTGACGATGTCGAGGTCACGCAGGATTTTTTCGGCCTGATTGCGGACCAGCGTATCGACCTCGCGCTTGACGCCCTGAGCGGCCCCCGCGGCGTCGTTCATCAATCGTCCGATCTCGTCGAAAAACCGGTTGGTCGTCTGGGTCATGCGAAATCTCCAATCGGTGGGACAGCCCGCGCATCAAGTCAGACAATGGCTATTGCGCAGACGCTGTTCAAGACCCGCAACATGGGGCTCACGCGGCAAGTCGCCTTGTCATGTCCTGGTTTCCTTGCAATCGTATTCAATACCCAAGGTAAACTCGAAACCCCAACGACAAAAGCGACGCCCCATGATCGACCAGCAGATCGATATTCCCACCAAGGACGGCCATACCACCACCTTCATCACCCATCCCGAACGCGGCGGCCCTTTCCCCGTCATCATCTTCTACATGGACGCACCGGCGATCCGCGAGGAGCTGCGCGATATGGCGCGCCGACTCGCGACCTCCGGCTATTACGTGATGCTGCCGAACCTCTATTACCGCTCCGGCGTGATGGAGCTCGGACCGCTGCCGGCCGATCCGGAAGCGCCCGAGCGCAAGCGCATGTTCGGCTATATGAACTCGATCAACATTCCCCTGGTCATGGAAGATACCAAGGCCCTGCTCGCCTACGCTGAAGGCCAGCCGGCCGCGAACGCGCGCATCGTCGGCGCGGTCGGCTACTGCATGAGCGGGCGATATGCCATCAACGCGGCGACGCATTTTCCCGACCGCGTCAGGGCGGCGGCCTCGATCTACGGCACCCACCTGGCCACCGAGCAGGCTGACAGCCCGCATCTTGCCGCGGGCAAGACCAAGGCCGAACTTTATTTCGGTTGCGCCGAAACCGACATCTACGCCCCACAGGAAATTATCGAGAAGGTGAAGGCGGGCATGAAAGGATCGAGCAACGAGGTCGAGATCTATCCCAACACGCATCACGGTTTTGCGTTTCCGAAGCGCCCGGTCTACCACCGCGACGCCGCCGAGCGGCATTGGGAGCGGCTGCTCGCGCTTTATCGCCGCAACCTCTCCACCTGAAGCGAGATGCCCTTTCTCCTCATCACCTTTCCGGTGTTTGATCCCATAGCGATCGCGCTCGGGCCGATAGCGATCCGCTGGTATGCGCTGGCCTATATCGGCGGCATCGTGCTGGGCTGGATCTACGCGCGCTCGCTGCTGAAGACCGAAAAACTTTGGGGCGGACCGGCGCCGATCAGCCTGTTGCAACTCGACGATTTCATCCTCTGGGTCACGGTCGGCATCATCCTCGGCGGCCGCGCCGGTTACGTGCTGTTCTACAATCTCGAATTCTTCACCCGGCACCCGGCGGAGATTTTCGAATTGTGGAAGGGCGGCATGTCGTTTCACGGCGGCTTTCTCGGCTGCGTCGCCGCGGTGATCCTGTTCTGCCGGCATAATAACCTTCCGATCCTGTCGCTTGGCGACATCACCACCGCGGTCGGGCCGATTGGCCTGTTCCTCGGGCGGCTCGCCAATTTCATCAACAGCGAATTATGGGGACGGCCGGCCGATCCCAGCCTGCCGTGGGCGATGGTCTTTCCCAATGGCGGGCCGCTGCCGCGCCATCCCAGCCAGCTCTATGAAGCGGGGCTTGAAGGCATCCTGCTGTTTGCGATTCTCGCGGTGATGATCCGGCTCGGCGCGCTGAGGCGGCCCGGCCTGATCCTCGGCAGCTTCATTGCGATTTACGGAGTTGCGCGCCTCATTGGCGAGCATTTCCGGGAGCCAGATCCGCAGCTCGGATTTTTGTGGGGCGGCCTCACCATGGGGATGCTGCTGTCGGTGCCCATGGTTATTGCCGGCGCAATCATTATTGTAGTGGCATGGCGGCGCCAGGCGCCGACGCGGGTCGTCAAGTCAGTTGCAGATCGTTAGGTCGTTTCAAGGCAGGCCGTGGCCGAATATTCCCCGCTGCAGTTGGAGATCAAGAAGCTGATCAAGTCGTCCGGTCCGATGCCGGTATGGCGATACATGCAGCTGTGCCTGACGCATCCCGAGCACGGCTATTACCTGTCGCGCGATCCGCTGGGACGCGAGGGCGATTTCACCACCGCGCCCGAGGTGAGCCAGATGTTCGGCGAACTGCTCGGGTTGTGGGCGGCATCGGTATGGAAGGCGATCGGCTCGCCGCCGGTGCTGCGGCTGGTCGAGCTGGGGCCCGGCCGCGGCACCATGATGGCGGATGCGCTGCGCGCGTTGCGGGTGCTGCCGCCGCTCCATCAGTCGCTCAGCATCCATCTCGTCGAGATCAATGCCGTGCTGCGCGACAAGCAAGAGGAGACATTGTTCGGCGTGCGCAACATCACCTGGCACGACAGTATCGACGAGATACCCGAAGGCCCGGCGATCATTCTGGCCAACGAATATTTCGACGTGCTGCCGATCCAT
>Ga0210401_10002609_pt1 | contig 19849 bp, 25 predicted proteins | sample IncBWH32MmetaG_FD_150866 | JGI IMG/M metagenome (GOLD analysis project Ga0210401, IMG submission 150866) | Forest soil microbial communities from Barre Woods Harvard Forest LTER site, Petersham, Massachusetts, United States - Inc-BW-H-32-M | ecosystem: Environmental > Terrestrial > Soil >... | reverse complement strand
TCTGGACATCGCCGACGAGTTGCACCGACGCTCTGTTGAGTACGACGAGGTATCGGAATCAGTTCTCAAGTTCTTGGAGATAGCTCAATTGAAGAGGCGCTGAGCGAGTTTGGGGGTAACTGGTCAAAGGCGAACACGCTCTGAAAGGGCTCCAAGAGAAGTGGCAGCTGTTCAAAGTAAGGACGGCTTGACTGCGCTGCCTTATCGAAAAGAGGATTCGAAGTCGCGCCTTTAACGTAGATGAACGTGTGGCAACCAGATGGTGCGCCGACTTCCGGTATTGGCACGAAACCGACATGCCGATGCAGTCGTCACATGTCCGTCGTTGAGGCATGAGCGGACCTGACCCGGACGCCGTTCGACTTCCGAAATTGACCCGGCGAAATTCGTTCGGATCTTGATCGCCTGAAGGAATGCCTGGCTAAGATCAGGTAGCCATGTGAGCAAAGAGCACGACGACGGTGCGGTCAGGACTGGTTCGTGGCGCTCGTTTGGTCGTTAGGGACTCGGGCTGAGGGCGAAATCAATATGCTGGCTCGTTTCGGCACGGTTTTTTACTGGTGCAGTCTGGCGATTGCTTTTGTGTGCTGGATAGCGGCACTTATCATCTTGATGGCGGTCTCTACTGGCAGGCTTTCGGATTCGGGGGTTTGGATGGCGGCTGTATTTTTCGCGTCGGTAGGTGTCTTTTGCTGGATCGCCGGTCGCGCGGCGAAGTCTGTTCGTTTATGAAGCATCTTACGCCATCCGCACGTTGAGCAGGCCGCCCCCAAGCCATCCGCCGCCTGGTCCTTCGAGCTGAAGCCGAAGAAGTAAGCCGCGCTCTTTTTCCAAAGTGCGGGAACTTCCGCTGCTGCGCAGCGGCGTGATTTAAGCGCCGCGAGCGGTTCAGAATAGGCGCGTCGCGGGTCCGCATCCCAAGTTAAGCGCGCTCTGGAGGCCACCGAGGCCTAGGGCGGTTGGGGGTCATTTGCGCTTCCCCAGCGTCAATAGCGAGTAGACCGCCGCAAAGACAATGATGGGCGCGATGACGCCTAAGGCGATTTTGTATTCCATCCTCGGCAATATGCGTCGTGACTCGCTCGTTTTCCAGCGGACAAGTCGCATTTATGGAATAAATTCGCTGCCATAATCAAACTGACCCACTACCCGAACGCGCCGAAGTAGATTGCGAGAAAAGAAACGAGGAGACCAATTGCTGAAAAGATAGCCACAGGAGCAAAGCCATCTGTGAAAATCCCGGCTCGATCCTCCTCAATGGCAATACGTTTGCATGTAGGCATGTCGTGCATGTCGGGCCTCTTTGGCCGAAGAAACGGCCCCAGCTCGGGGGGAAGCTGAGGCCGCATGGAATAGTGCCGGGAGAGGGACTGAGGGACCGGCACGGTTCTGATGTGGGTTCGCAATCCGCCGATCTCCATTAAATTCCGTGTGAGGTCCAAGTGAGAAGTGGCCTAATTTCGCATCTGCGAGTGGCCTATTTCGGCCAGCACCTTTGGCATTACAGCCGCCCTATTATGGCGCTTGGCCTCTTAACCCCAAGGATTTGAGGTCACGGCCAGTGGGACATCACGATGATGCCATGTGAGCTCAAGTTAATTTCAGCTTAGAAATCTGCGGCCCTGATCAACAGCCCCGGCAAATCGACCCCAACATCTTTTCGACCTTCGCCTCTTCACGATCGATGGCGGGGCTGGTGCCAAGCACAGGCCCCTTCATTGGGCGGCCGGCGCCGGACGACGAAAGAGCCGTGCCCAACGAGTTGGTGCCGGGCGCAGCGGCGCTGCTGCCAAAGGCACCGCCCATCATGGACATATGGGGGGTTCCCATTCCGCCGCCCTGGGCAAGCGCGGCTGTGGTCGAAAGGCTAACGCAAAGGGCGACGCAAAGAACGGAAAACCTTTTCATGCCGAGACTCCCTCGAACACGCGATTAACACATACATCCGATGTAAGGTCGCAATCCGCCGCCACCATTAAATTGAATTTTATCAGTGCGTCGTCTCCGCTAAACACCCCATCCCTTTGCGGCAATCGTCGATCTCTGCTCGCCGAGCTAGAGCAGGCGCGAGCCGGCGCGAGCGACGATAGGCAGTTCGGCGCGGCGACAGCGGCGATCGTCGCGAAGGCAGGTTTGGCCGGCCTCGATCGTGAGAACGGCAACGGCAGCGGCGATCAGTTTTCCAAGTGCGAGGGCGTCGAGGAAGTGCTCGTGGCGTGGCTTGCGGAATATGCGTCGCCTGGGGAGGCGTTGGCCGAGCTGGACGCCTGGCGCGAGCAGGTCATAGCCTATGCGGCGAACCGTGCGACCGTGGTCACGAGCGCCGAGCCAGCCAAGTCTCGGCCGGACGAAGTCGGCTTGGCGCTGGGCTATCTGCGGCGCCGACGATAGCCAAGCAACCTGCCCTTGCAACTGTTCAATAAATGGATACCCGCAGTGCCAAGCAGTCGCTTCAGGTCTTTGAGGGAGTTGCTGTGCCGAGGTCGACGCCGCACGGGCGAGCCATTATTGGCCGTCATGCTGTAATGATTTCCTATGTTGGATAAGGGGGACGCTGACGCAACTGACAATCGGACGATGGTCCGTAGAAGGGTGTTTGCTGACTCAGGCGAGTCCGCTGGTGCGTTTAATCTAGCGGCGGCCGCGGGGTAGCTTGCTGGGCCTTCCGTGTTTGCTGGGCGGGATAGCGTTGATAAGCAGAGTCAGCCCGTAAGCCAGCCCAATACCCAGCAGAGCCGGGATGTAGCCGTTCGGCGTCCAGTGCCAATGAATGTTGGAGGCCACAACGGCGAAAATGATAGAAGCCTGGAGCAGAAACCACATGAAACGCCGCTCCTCTATTCGAGCGTCGGCGGACCCTTCGTCATGAGTTGATCGAGCAGTTGATCCGGATTTTCCGCGAGAGCTTTGCAGAACTTCGCATACTTTTTTATGATCACCGATATGTTGGCGCAGTTCTTATCGATGTCGTTGTTGATGGAATCCAGGACCATTGCAAAATGGGCTTCTATGGCCTTGTCGGACATGCCTGCCGCTTTGCCGGCCGCGTACTGCAACTGATAGAAGAAATTGCGGGTCTTCTCGATACTTGCTTTGTCGTCTCCTTGAAGTTGGCCGCTGCTAACGAAACACTTACTGGTCAGGCCAAAATAGGCGGCACATTGCGCGCACTCAAAAGAGAACTCGAGCAGGGCTTCTTCCTTCGATAAGCCGCCCCCGAATGCGGGCGCAGTGATCAGCCCAATCGCCAAGATCAAGGTTAGTTTGATCAGCCTCATCTCGCTCAAGCCTCCGATGCTCGGTAGACTAACGCGCGACCAATGCCGAGCATCTTGGCAATCTTTGATGGGCCCATGCCGCCTGCCTTGAGCTGGCGCACCTGAGCCGGATCGATCGGTGCCGGACGACATTTGTAGACGCCTGTGCACTCGCTGCAACGGCTCTGCTGGTTCCATAAACGCAAAAGCGTGATTATTCCTGACTGCGCGCATTGGATATGCTGCCCTACCCTTGGGATTTGCTTATCCTCCTCCAGCCCCCAGAGCCCCCGGGGGTAGAGCGGCCCTGGCGCGTGCCAGCCGGGGCCGCCTCTGTCGAGATCAAATTTCATTGCGAGGGTCAGTTCGAACACGCAGGACTATCAGGCCCAGGTTGACGCGCTAAAGTCGGCAGGGTGCGAGCGGATCTTCAGTGAGAAGCGATCAGGCAAGTCGGCCAAGGATCGCCCGGAGTTCAACAAGCTCAAGCTGGACCGCCTGGCGCGTTCCAGCCGAGACCTCCACAACATCCTGCACGACCTGCAAACGCTTCCCTGCGGCTTTGTCTCCCTGGGTGAAGCCTGGTGCGACACCACTACCGACGTGGGCACTCTGTATCGGCTTGGGACTCTCTCGAAATTTAGAACCCTCACCGCTTCACCCGCACCCGCATTTTTTCATCGGCATTCCTGCAAGAAGACCCATCCTCGGGCGGCAGGTCCCATGTTCCCGCATCGGGGACCCATGTTCCTGCTGCATTCCTGTTTCTCTGGTTTGTGAATTGCCTGGCGCCGCGCATGTCGATCGGAGGTTCAGTCTCCGTGTGCTTCGATCGGCAAAGGCCAGCGACCGAAATCCCGAGTGTGTCCGTCTTCGGACCGGCGACCGGAGCGATCAGGTCCGGCCAACACAGAACAACGCAACAGATTGAGCCGCAGGAGCTACCGCCTTGCGGCTCTTTTTTTGCGCCAGGAGCTGGGCGAGGCAGCGGCGGCCAGGCTCGGCTTCCCTGCGCACCCGCATGTGCTGCGGCACGCCTGTGGCTTCGCCCTGGCCAACCAGGGCCACGATACGCGGGCCCTGCAAGCCTACCTCGGCCACCGCAACATCCAGCACACCGTCCGTTACACAGAGCTGGCCCCGGATCGGTCTCAACGCTGTGACCGATCACCAGATCATCCTCAAGGAAAAGCGAACCGAGAGGCAAAGCAAGATCAGAAAAGCCCGCCAAGAAACGCCACCCGTGGCGTATCTCAAATATCGGGAAACGCCACGCGTGGCAGAACAAGAAACGCCACCCGTGGCGAACATACACCTTAGTCGTTACACCCTCAGTAGAACACCTTCAAAAAAAGCCGAGCATTCAGTGGAAGTTGTTGATAGAGAGCAACCAGATCGTCGCAATGCGAAAAACGGCGTCGCGTCGCTGCATCAGGGGGGTGTTGATGCGCCCTTGGGGGCAGGGCAGCGAGCGCCCCCAAGGGCGCGTAAAGCTGCCCGCCCATAATCCGGGCGGCAAGGCGACAGAAGCGCCGATAGCTGGACGCGGTGAGGCGTCCGTTACACGAAATCAATAAGACGCCGTTAGGCGATCATCAGTGCGCCCGCAGCACGGCCCCTCAGGGGGGTGTGGGACCGTGCTGGGGCCTCGCAATACGCACATAGCGGGGCGGCCCGTGCATGCGTCGGCAAGCTACTCTGCTGGCGGCGCTCTGTCCTTCGCCTTTTCCTCAGCGAGCAATCGCAGCAGCATTTTGTGTCGAGCCGAGGTATTCTGCGCGCTCTCGGCGAGCAGCTTTACATAAAGCGCGATGTTTTCGTCGTGGGCGTAACTCGGCATTTCGACCTCCACTCGGCATTTCGACCTCCACGGGTCGTGCGCTGAGAATGAAGGCTGCGCTCACGCTGCAATGGTGTCTGAGCTAGATTGCTCACCCGCGCGGTTTATTTTCGTGTCTCGGCTAAGGTCTTTCCGGTCCATCTGTTGACGAAATGCAGTCGCACAGTGACGGCGGAAAGCAATGAACGCCGCAACGTCTGTCAGCAGCATTTTGTGCCGATCCTCGTCCCGCGATCACGAAAGCGAGATCATCGCAAAACTGTGCAATATTGCTCAGCTGCGCGGCCATTTCCGATCTATTTTACTTTGGGGGCTCGTCCATAAACGAGGCGAGCCATGTTTTTCCTGACCGCCGACGACGTGTTTCTTACGGTTGCCGTCACAGGCGTCATCTTCCTGGTCGAGATCGGTATTTTCATCCTTGCGGGGATGATCTGAAGCACGGTCGAGAAAAGTTGGCGCAACACTTTTCCAACCTGACCCCAGTGCACCCCACCTACCATGCGTGGGCTTTGCGCGCACCGTAAACCCGATCTTGGCTATCCATCCAATGGGCCGCAGCCGGGCAGCATCTGGACGGTCCGAAATGCATATTCCCGGGATGGCGACAATTGTGCAATGCAATTGCGGCGCCGAGTACAGACGCACTGAAGAGAAGTTTTTGGTACCGCATACGGGTGACGCGGTCTGCACGGTCTGCGGAGCTGCTTTAGAATCGTGGCGGGAAAGCACCCACGTTCGCACCTACGAACTTATTGAACGTCCAGAGAGAAAGCCGGAATGACACTAGCCCAGTGCGGCTAATTTGATTCCGGCAGAAAGTTACTACTGAAAGTTCTGGCGCTTCTCAGGACCAGGGCGCACACTTTGTCATCACCGCCCGGTCTCGTGGCAGTTATCGGTGATGAGAACGCCGGTCGCGCTCCCGCCAAATCCTCAAATGGATGCGAGCAGCGTATGCCAGAGCGTCGCCGTTTCACACAAACTACCTCCCTTGAAGAAAGCCTTGCCAAGGAAGCAGCTCAGTTACGCAAGCTGGCTCAAGGTACCCCGCCGGGCGTTGAGCGCGACCTTCTGGTCCGCAAAGCCCGCCGAGCCGAGACAGCTTCTCATATGACGAAGTGGCCGGCCTCGGGCTACAGGCACCAAGATAAGTTCAATTAGAAATGGCTATCTATCGCCTATTAAAGAACTCTACCTGGGAGCCGGAAGAGATTAGCCGCATCACAGAGGCATACCAGCAAGCGTTGGATACCCTCTGCGTCAAGGATCGCGACGACCCTCTAACGGAAATGATCGCGAAGCAGATCATCAAGATCGCGCAAGCTGGTGTCCATGACGTGGCGCAGCTTTCGGCTCTGGCGGTCGCAGAACTACGCATCCGATAAGGCCGCCTCTGTCGGCGGCCTCAGAGGGAATCAAACGAAGGACCCACACAATGAGCGAATGGCGGGACATCAGCACCGCACCTAGAGACGGGGTGTTCGTTCTGCTGCACAATGACCACTGGTCGAGCGATGTGGAAGGATTTTGGCACAAGGGCAGTCGGTCCTGGTCTGCCAACACGCGCATCCCGGGCATCGAAAACCGCGTAATCAGTCCGGAGCCGCCGACGCACTGGAAACCACTGACGGCCGAAGAAGAGAAATACTGAAACCGCTTAAGCGCAAGCTCTGGTGGCACCCGTCACAGTGCATCGCAAAGTCGCAATGACAATCAAAGATGCGAAGGCGAACCGACATCGTTAGCTTGGCCACTCAGGGCCGAAAAGTGCCAGAAGCAGGCATCGACCGCCTTCTTTTGATTTGCGATCAGCCAATTCGCGCAACTCGATTCCCAAGCCCTCGACTCTGTCGGGGTGGTACTTGGAAATCTCCCTTCGAAATGCTTCTTTGATCTGATCTGGAGTAGCGTTTTTATCGACGTTCAATACTTCCCACCAAGGACGAGAACGAACTGATCATTCCAATTGATCGAGCGTCAGCGGCGCTTCGACGTGAACCCGACCGATCACGGCGGGCGGAGCGTAGTTCATACGTCAGGCTGTTCCGCTATGGTGAGCGAATAGCGAAATGCATTGCAAGAAGATGCTGCTAGAGCGATCGTAGAAAATTCAACAGATCCTGCTGATCTTTCACCCTCAACCTAAAGAATTGTATCACGACTCCATTCGCCTCGGAGCCCGGGCTCCGGTGTTCTCGGATCGCCCGAACCAAGTCCTTGGTACGACCGTCATGAAGGAAGAACAGTCGCTGTCCTAGGCCCCAGAGAGGAGCGCTCCGAAATTCTCTCCCGTTCGCCTGTCCCTGGCTCACTCCATCGGCGAGACCTGTACCCATGTCATGGATCGCAAGGTCCGAGTACAGGTTAACATCCTTGTTGTCGAGCGCCCCAACAGTCGAGTGTCCCGTGCGAAGCGTCGGCGCATGGCACGCCGTGCATCCCACCTGGTGAAACAGCTGCTTTCCATTGTTGATCGAAGGTACTCCGCCGGGCTCGTCGGTCGAAGGCACCGGCGGGGCTAGAAATCGCATGAAGGCGGCAAACTTCTCGATATCACTCAATACGTCGAGGCCGCTGCTATCGGGATTGGTCGTATCGTTGGGCGTGGGCGCCTTTTGGCACGCAGGCGTCTCATGCGTTTTCGTCCCCCCAACGGGACCGTGCGGCCTTTCTCTCGGCGCGAAATGATCGTTACGAAGCGCGTTGCGTAGTGGAGTGAGGCGATGAAGTGCAAAAATGGGAATAGCGAACGCGAGTATCAGGACCGTCTCGAGATTTTGCGGAAAAATGCCTTCAACATGCAACTACAGCCGCTGAGGTCACTCGAGACCGCAACCAAAAAGCGGAGAGCGCTGAAAAAGAAGGCGGCAGACAATTCTGGGTTCACGAAATCAACATCGACGACTTCCGGCTAATGGTGCGGCCGGCCGCACATTCTACGAGATAACATTGCACCGCCTTCAGATGATCCTAAGGCCTCCACGGTCCCGCTGCCTAGGGAGGCCCCGACATGAGCGCGAATAAATCGGGCCGCCCTATCGTTTGCGTATTTGCACAACATTGTCGGATCCTTTGGGCTCACAGTAAGCCGCCCAGGCTTCCATGAGCTTACGGCGCTTCTCCAGCGCGTCGCTCCGTCGGTAGGCCTGTTCGGCCTTATCACCTATGACATGCGCCAGTGCGGTCTCTGTGATTTCACGGGGGAAGTTGGAGACGTTCCCCGCCCAATCCCGGAAGCTGGAGCGGAAGCCGTGAACGGTGGCGTCTTGGATAGCCCCCGCTCCGAGGTTCCTTCATGTGAGATGCAATCACGCCCCGTCGGGAAACGACGCAAGGATGTCGCGCAAGTCTTGTCGTAGCGCGCCGTTGCGGATGTGAAACAATTCACATCGGTACTTTGACGATTGGGCTACACATTGGGTCGCCGCATCGAAGGCAGCAAATGCCCCGCGTCGTTCGAAAAGCAGCCAAAAAATCTGACGATTCGATCCGCATGTGTTCGTTGAAGATTATTCTAGGCAGAAATTCAACTTGTGGTGACGTAATCGTATACGAACAACTTTTTGTAAATTTGGAGGAAACCGATGGCTGGCCTTGCTCGCAGTTCACACGGTCGTACTGTCCGTGGTCTCACCTTATCGCGCGGCTCGAAGTTCTTCGGCGGCCAGTTCGGCCGCATGTTTCGGGCGCTTCCGCCCGCCGATTTTGGCGAAAGCGATACCAAGTCCGAAGAGAATTTACTAAATCTCGGCAAAGCGATGGTTGCTGACCACGATCCGCCGAAGGATGGACCCGACGCCGAAGAGAGCGGCATTCCCGCGGCCTATACCTATCTGGGCCAGTTTATCGACCACGATCTGACGTTCGATCCGGCCAGCAGCTTGCAGCAGCAAGACGATCCCGATGGTCTGGTCGATTTTCGCACGCCGCGTTTTGATCTAGACTGTGTTTATGGCAAGGGTCCGGACGACGCACCCTACCTCTACAGTGGCGACAATCGATTCATTCAGGGTCGGCCACTCACCGGTGCGGCCAGCAATCCGAATGCGCGCGACCTGCCGCGCAGTCAGCCGACGGATCCGTCGCAACCCGAAGACATCAACAATTCTCGGCGCGCCATAATAGGTGACCCACGAAATGACGAGAACGTCATCGTTTCGCAATTTCAGGGACTTATGCACCGGTTTCATAATAAATTGATGTCGGAAGACACGGGATCGGCTGAATCGAGATTTCAGCGCGTTCAGCGCGAGGTCCGGTTTCACTACCAATGGATGCTCGTCAATGACTTCCTGCCCACCATCGTCTGGGAAGATGTCCTGAAGGACGTCATTCCTCATCACTTCAAGAATACAAATGTAAGGCGTGACCCGCCGCGAATTACGTATTTCGATCTTGCACATGAACCAACCATGCCGCTGGAATTTTCAGCAGCGGCTTATCGCTTCGGTCATTCCATGGTCCGACCTGGCTATCGTCTCAGCGAGACCGTTCCACCATTAGCGATATTCGATCCCGATCCGAATGCCTCGCTGACCGGATTTCATGAATTCCGTAGCAATTGGGCGATCGATTGGGGTCGGTTCATGGACCTTGGGCCTCTCGATTTCGGTGACGAAAATAATCCGAACGACCCTGGAAACAGCAAACGCCTTCAGTTGGCCTACAGGATCGATACCTCTTTAGTCGATCCGCTGGGAAGTCTGCCAAATCCGCCGTTCGCCCCGCCTTTTTCTCTGAGTGGTGGCAAGTTGACGTCTCTCGCACAGCGCAACTTGATGCGAGGCTGGCGAATGAGGCTGCCGAGCGGCCAGGCCATCGCGCGGGCTATGGGCATCGAGCCTTTGAAGGACGCCAACATTCTGGTTGGCAAATTCACTGGCGATCCGGCCGACATTAAGGGGTCCGTCGCTTCGATCTCCGCGGCGTTCGAGGACAATTGTCCGCTATGGACCTACGTTCTTGCGGAGACCAAAGAAGTGACAGTGACGATTAAGACAAACCAGGGCGATAAGCCAATTAAGACACGAAAGCTGGGCCCGGTCGGTGGCCGCATCGTTGCTGAGACCTTTATCGGCCTCATGCTTTCGGACAGCAGCTCATATTTCAATCAAAACCCCATTTGGACCCCAAGCAAAGCCAATGCGCAGGGACGGTTTGGATTGCGCGAGCTGATCAAGACGGCGCTGTCCTGAATGAGTTTGCCGCATTTTGCGCTAGACTCTCAGGCTTCGACAACGGGGCGTTTGCGGCGGCGTTTGGGCTGCGGAACCGCAGCTTTCGGTTTACTCCCGCTCTCCTGAACGCCGACGCTTGCCGATTCCAATGACATTCCCTTTATTTTTCGGTTCGCAGTAATTTGCCCATGCTTCCATCAACTTGCGCCGCTTCTCCAGCGCGTCACTCCGCCGGTACGCCTGTTCGTCTCAAAGCTTCATATTCCCCTTGACTCCCGGTCCCGCCAACACGGGACCGGTTTCTTTTGGGTCAGCTCTTTCCGGTGCGGCATCCAAACAATTCCGCGAGGAGCATAGACCAGCGGCCGGTTGAAATCCGAACCTCTCTTCTCGCCGGATACTTTCTGATGCAGCAGCCTGCTCGCGACCATTTTGTCGTTCTGCCCGGCCAGCGCCGCCGCTGACCACACCGGCGCCTCCCGAGCTGCCCGCACGGTGCGCGTTGTTATTTCATTGGACCGGCTCCAACGTCTTCCAAGCGTCGAAGCCAAGAGGCTACATTGCCTTATGATGATCCCTAGGGGCGGTCACGCGAGAGTCCGGAAATGGCCCATCGCGTCATTTCGCGTGCACGAAACAATCAGGTCGCTTTTGGAGAGAAGCGGACATCAACCGGCAGGCAGAGCCGCCTGGTTTGGTCGCGAATGACCCAAATGCGACATCGGGCTCGCTTTTCAATCACAACGTTTCGCTAGTTGCTCGATCCGCAGGTCAGATCGCGACTCCGCAGGCTTCCGCGCCAGATAGACCACCCACCGCTCACGATTGTTGCGCATCATGTCGTTGAGGGCTGAACGCGCATTCAACTGTTTTCCGGCAAGCACGCGGTGCTGACCGGCCTATAGTTCCAGGCCAGCGTCAAAGCACACAAGGGCTTCACCAAAGTGATATCCTCGTCGCAACAATTTGCGGCACCACGGCAGGACGCGCTCTTTGATATCCAGAGCCTATGAATTGATGCTTGAACACGAATTTATGGGGTATAAACAAGGCTTGAAACTGGAGAGCGACGTTATGATAACCGCCAATCAGCTCAGGGCTGCTCGCGCGCTCCTGAACATCGATCAGCGGCAAATGGCTGAACTGGCATTCCTTTCGGTGCCGACGATCCAGCGCATGGAAGCCAGTGACGGCGTCGTCCGCGGCAACGTCGATTCTCTCATGAAGCTGGTTTCCGCTCTTGAGAATGCCGGGATCGAGCTGATCAATCCGGGGGTTGCGAGTTCCACCGGAGGTCGAGGCGTACGACTCCGGGAGCATGTCACAACACCAAAGCTGAAGACTGTCCGGCAGCAAAAGCTGTCTTCCTCGCGGGCCTTGGAGCGGGCGCGCTGAATGCGTGATGATCGCGGCAATGGGTCGGGTCGGCCGATCCGCGGACCGGCGCTCCTATTGCTTGAGCGCGGCTGCTTGAGCATTCGCACCGCACCACAGCGAAACCATTAAGGTATTCGCAGCACGGTCAGGGTCGGAATGGTTCATCAGGCCGGACGCGTGACGGACACGGTCAGCGGCCAAATCAACGAGCCGGTGCCGCGTCAGCGCCACACCCAAGGCCGTAAGAAGATAAATCAGCCGCTTAAGGCCCTGCATTGGCGCTGCGATCATTCCCGCCTGGAACAACCGTAACATCGACGCAATTCTCAAGGCGTAACGGCGGCCGTGTCCGCCTGCTCGAGCAACGCAAGAAGACCTTTCAGGATAGCATTTGGAGTAGGGGGACAGCCGGGGATGTGGAGGTCGACAGGGACGACTTCCGAGACCCCGCCAACGACCGCGTAGCTACCAGCGAAACACCCTCCATCCCGAGCGCAATCTCCAATCGCGACGACCCATTTAGGATTTGGAACCGCATGATAGGTGAGCGCCAGCGCTTCGCGCATGTTCTTGGTCACGGGACCGGTCACCATTAGCACATCGGCATGGCGCGGCGAGGCAACGAACCGGAGGCCAAAGCGTTCGACGTCGTAGTGGGCGTTATTAAGCGCGTGGATTTCGAGTTCGCATCCATTGCAAGAGCCGGCGTCGACCTCGCGTATCGAGAGACTCCGGCCTAGCCGCCGCCGCGCAGCGTGGCCAACGGCTGTTGCGAGTTCCGTCACCGCAGCATCGTCCAACGACGGCGCCTGCTCGGTGAATGGCCGGCGAAACAGACTTTCAAAAAGCAGCTTGCGCATCTTTGTTGTCCCTAGAGGTCGTGGCCCGAATACGAGCAGTTGAACGACTTGTTGCAGAGCGGAAAATCCGCAACGATGTTGCCCTCAATGGCTGCCTCAAGCAGCGGCCACTGAAACCACGAGGGGTCGCGCAGATGGCATCGTTCGACCCGGCCATAACGCAGGCGGAGCCAGACCAGAACGTCGCCGCGAAATCCCTCGACGATCGCCATGCCTTCCCGCGCCTCTGACGTGGGCCGCGCCTTTGTGCTCAAGGCGCCTGCGGGCAGCCGGCTCAATATCTGCTCGATCAACGAAAGTGACTGCTCGATCTCGCGCACCCTGATCCAGACGCGCGCATTGACATCGCCCTCACTCAGCACCGGCACCTCAAAGCGCAAACCATCATACGGCGGATAGGCAAAAGTCCGTCGCGCGTCGAAGGCGCGGCCGGACGCGCGGCCGATGTAGCCGCCGGCGGCATATTGTCTGGCTAAAGCGGGTTTTAGCACGCCGGTATCGACGGTGCGGTCCTGTAGCGAAGCGGTGTTGTCGTAGAGTTCGACCAAAGCCGGAAAGCGCCGGCGGATGTTGTCCAGCGTCGCCTGGATGATTTTTTTCCCTTCATCGCCAAGGTCGCGCGCGACGCCACCTGGAACGATGACATCGCGCATCAATCGATGGCCGAATGCTTGAGCGGATGCGCGCAGCACGCTCTCGCGCAACACGCTGCAATGTGCATGCATCAGGGTGAACGAGGCATCGTTGCAGATGGCGCCGATGTCGCCGAGATGATTGGCAAGCCGCTCCAGTTCGGCCATCAGCGCGCGGAGAAAAACCGCTCGCTCGGGCACGACCAGCCCCAGCGTGGCCTCGGCGGCGTTCGAAAATGCAAAGGCATAGGCAACGGTGCTGTCGCCCGACACGCGTCCGGCGAGCTGCGCCGCGCGCTCGAGATCGGCGCCTGCCATGAGCCCTTCGATGCCCTTGTGAAGGTAGCCGAGCCGCTGTTCCAGCCGCACCACAGTTTCGCCGCTTGCGGTAAAACGGAAATGTCCGGGCTCGATGATGCCCGCATGGACCGGGCCGACCGCGATCTGGTGCAGGCCGTCGCCCGTTGCCGGCAGGAAACGATAGGGCGCCGCTTGCGACAACGCGTCGATGCGATCGCTCAAGGGAAAGCGCACGCCCCAATTGTTGTGATCGAGCCAGGGGCGAGGATCGGGCAAGCCTTCCGCGGTTATGCCAAACAGATCGTTGATGGCGCGCTCCTGCCGAAGCGCCGGCGGGTGATGTCTGCCGATCGAAGTATAGCTGTGATCGGGGCAATCCAAGCTGACGATCGCGATTTCCGCGGTATCTTCATCCATGATCGCCATGTGCACCATTGAGGGTTCGCCCCAAAGGCCGAGCAGGCTTAGGCGTCCCTGCACCAGCTCGTTTGCAACAAATCTCCAAAGGTGAGCACCGACCACGGCGCGCGGCCATGGCCTGCGTTGCAGGATCTCGCGGCCTTCCAGTATGCGATCGATCAGCGAGGCCATACCCTGTTGATCTCCAAACTATCCAAGAAGCCGAGCCACGTGCTGGAACCAGGCGACGAACGGCGCGGGAAGATAGATTCCCGCGATCAGAACCAGTGAGAGATGCGCGAACATCGGGACATAGGAAGCATCGGCGGGCGCCGTGCTGCCGCGCGGTTTGCCGAATGCGACGCTGGTCAGGCGCAGAGTCAATGCGCCGAAGGCCAGCAGAAGCGCGAACACCAGCGCGATCGCGAGTAGGGGGGCGCGAACAAATGTCGAGCTGACGATGAGAAATTCGCTCATGAAAATGCCGAGCGGCGGCAAGCCGGTGATCGCGACGACACCGGTCACCAGGCCCCAGCCGAGCGCCGGATGCGTTACTGTCAGGCCACGGATCTTGGAGATCCGCTGCGTGCCCTTGATTTGTGAAATATGCCCGATGGCGTAGAAGATCGCCGACTTGGTCAGGCTGTGCATCACCATGTGCAATAGCCCGGCAAAATTGGCGAGCGGGCCGCCCATGCCGAACGCAAACACGATGATGCCCATGTGCTCGATCGAGGAATAGGCGAACAGGCGCTTGATGTCGCGCCGGCGATACAGCATGAAGGCTGCGAACACCACCGAAACCAGGCCGATCGTCACCATCAGCGGGCCAGGCGCGATCGCCGCGGGATTTGCGGCGAGCAACATCTTGAAGCGCAACAGCGCATAGAGCGCGACGTTAAGCAGCAGGCCCGACAGCACGGCCGATATCGGCGTCGGGCCTTCAGCGTGCGCGTCAGGCAACCAGGCATGCAGCGGCGCCAACCCGACCTTGGTGCCGTAGCCGAGCAGCAGAAAGATGAAAGCGACGTTGAGAAGAGGCGCGTCGAAGTTTTCGGCGTGTTGGATCAGGAGGGTCCAAACCATCGCGTCCCGGCCTTCGCCAACGACTGGCCGCGCCGCCATGTAGACCAGGATGGTGCCGAACAACGCAAGTGCGATGCCGACGCTACCGAGGATGAAGTATTTCCAGGCCGCTTCCAGCGCGGCGTGGGTACGATAGATGCCGACCATCAGCACGGTGGTCAGGGTGGCGATTTCGACCGCAACCCACATCAAGCCGATATTGTTCGACACGAAGGCAAGGTTCATGCCGAACATCATGATTTGATATATCGCGTGGTAGAACCGCAGATATCTCGGCGTCAAGCGGCCGGTTTCCAGTTCATGCGCGATGTAGCTTGCGCTGAAGATACTGGTGGTGAAACCAACAAACGTGTTCAACACGATGAAGACGATGTTGAGGTCGTCGACCAGCACATAGGGCCCCGGCTGCGGACGTTCCACCACAAACAGCGAGAGCGCGGCGAGAAATGTTGCCAGACTCGCGACCACGTTCAGACGCGCGGTCAGCCGGTATCCTGGCAGCGCGGCCAATAGCGCGGCCGAGACGATCGGAATCAAGAGGACCGCGGCTACCGGTTCGAAGGAAGCCGCGCTCATCGCTGTTCACCCCGGAAGTCGTCAAGCGCGGATACATCGACGGAATCGAAGCGTTCGCGGATTCGGAACAGGAAGATGCCGATCACGATGAAAGCGATCAGGATCGAGAAGGCGACGCTGATTTCGACGACCAGTGGCATCCCCTTGGCACCGGTCGCCGCAAGCACCAGCCCGTTCTCGAGCGACATGAATCCCACGACCTGGCTGACGGCGTTGCGGCGCGTCACCATGACCAGAAGTCCCAGCAGCACGACCGACAGCGCGAAGGCAAGATCCTCGCGCGCCAGGGGGTCGGCTTCGGCGGTCACCCGCAGCATCAGCACCATCGAGAGGGCGACCAGCGCCATCCCGGCGAGCATGGTCGGGCCGACACCCACGACCGATTCGATGTCGCGGTGAATGCCAAGCTGCTTGACGATGCGATGCAGCGCCACCGGAATGACGACCGCCTTGAAGACGAGAGCGATGGCAGCAGTGATGTAGAGATGAAGTGCGTCCTGGACAAAAGCCTGCCAGGCGACGGAGAGCGCGAGCACCAGGGCATGGATCGCAAAAACGTTGAGCAGCGAATAAAGCCGGTCCTGGTACAGCATCATGAAGGAGATCAGGACGAGCCCGCCGGCCAGCGTGTGTGAGACGTCGAAGGAGAGGCTGTGCATCTGCATCAGAAACTCCTCGACACGAACAGCAAGAGCGTGCCGAGCAAGCCCAGCATCAGCGCGGCGCCAAGAAATTGCGGAACGCGAAAGACGCGCATCTTCGCAGTCGCCGTCTCGAACAGCGCCAGGAAAAAGCCGGCGACTACAAGCTTGACGAGGTAGGCAGCGGTCCCGATCGCGTAGGCCAACGGGCCCGTTCCGAACACAGCGATCTTCCAGGGCAGGAACACGCAGGCGATCAGCGAGACGTAGAGCAACAGCTTGAGAAACGCGCCGAATTCGATCATTGCAAGATGGCGGCCGGAATATTCGAGCACCATCGCTTCATGCACCATGGTGAGCTCCAGATGCGTCGCAGGATTGTCGACCGGAATACGCGCGTTCTCAGCGAGCGCCACCATGATCAGCGCGATCACGGCCATGCCCAGCGACACCCGCAGCCCGACGTAGGACGAGGCCATGAAATTCGCGACCGTCGAGAGCTGGGTCGAACCGGCAACCAGCGCCATGCAAAACACGATCAACAGCATCGCCGGTTCCGCCAGCGCCGCGATCATAACTTCGCGGCTGGAGCCGATGCCGCCGAAACTGGTGCCGACGTCCATCCCCGCGAGCGCCAGAAAGAAGCGTGCGCTGCCAAGCAGCGCGACGATGGCGATCAGATCCGCCGTCCAGTTGAACAACAGGCCGGTCGCGAATGTCGGCACCAGCGCCGCCGCGACCCAGATTGCGGCAAAGGTGATGTAAGGTGTCACTCGGAACAGCCATGATGCGTTATCGGCCAGCACGACTTCCTTGCGGAGCAGACGCAGCAGATCGCGATAGGGCTGAAACACCGAGGCGCCCTGCCGGCGCACCAGGCGGGCCTTGACCTTGCGCACAAAGCCGGTCAGCAGCGGAGCGAGCAACAGCACCAGCAGCATCTGTATGCCCTGCACAACGATGTCGGAGATCACGACCATATCGCGAGCGCCAAGAGCAGCGTGACGAGGGTGGCAAACACCAGACTGAGATATTGCCGGATGGTCAGGAACTGCAGGCGGTTGAGCCAATCGGAGGAGAGGCCGACCGCTCCCGCGATCGGCGCGTACATCCCTTCCCAGATCAGGTCATGCAGTTCGATTCGCAGTCGCGCCGGCCTGATATCTCCGGGAGGCGGCATCTCGACATGATCGCGGGCGTGGAACACCATCGTTCCGAACACGCGACGGATCGGCTGCGCGAAGCTCGTTCCGGAATACTGGGCCGCGGGCGTCGGATCGGAGAAGCCGCAGCCCCAAGCCGGCCCTCGACGCAAAGCATGCGATGCGAAGCGGTGGATGAAGTAGACCGCAAGCGAAGCGGATATCGTGATGAATACCATCACCAGCAGTCCGTTGTACGAGCTCTTGCTCTCCGCGATCGGCACGATCGAGAGCCACGCCTCGTTGGCCTGGATCGGCATGTTGCCGCCGAGGATCTCGGTCGTGATCGGCGCCAGCGCATCGATCACCAGTCCCGGCAGGATTCCGGCGAACAGGCAAAGAGTGGCGAGGATGAACATGGCCGCAAGCGAGTATCGGTCGACGTCATGCGCAGCTTCCGCCGCGACGCTGCGCGGCCGCCCGAGAAAGGCGACGCCATATGCCTTGACGAAGCAGGCAGCCGCCAGTGCGGCAGCAAGTGCCAGCAGCGCTCCGACCGCGGGCACCATGATCTTCAGGGCCCACTGCGGCAGCTCCGGACTTTGCAACACCGCCTGGAAGATCAGCCACTCCGAGACGAAGCCGTTGAACGGCGGGAGAGCCGAGATGGCGACGCAGCCAACAAGAAAGACGAAGCTAGTGAGCGGCATCCGATGGATAAGGCCGCCCAATTTGTCCATGTCCCGCTCGCCCGTCGCCGTCAGAACGGCGCCGGCTCCGAAGAACAGCAAGCTCTTGAAGAACGAATGGTTGAGCACATGAAACAGCGCGGCGGTGAAGGCGAGCGCCGCCAATAGCTTCAGGCCGTTGGCCTGAAACGCCAGCGCAAGACCGAGGCTCGCGAAGATGACGCCGACATTTTCGATCGTGGAGTAGGCGAGCAGGCGCTTGAGGTCGTTTTCCATCATCGCATACAGGATGCCCATCACGGCGGTGATGCCGCCGAGGAAGAGGACGACCACGCTGGCCCACCACGCCGGTTGCCCCAACAGATCGAACACGACGCGAATGAAACCGTAGATAGCGACCTTGGTCATGACGCCGCTCATCAGTGCGGAAACGTGGCTCGGCGCCGCGGGATGCGCGAGCGGCAGCCAGACGTGCAACGGCACCAGGCCGGCCTTTGATCCGGCGCCGAGCAACATCAGGATCAATACCAGCGCCGCCGCGTATGGCGTATGCGGAGCCGCGCGAATGGCTGCAAATCCGTAGTCTCCAGCCGCTCCCGCCAACAGGCCGAAGGCCAGCAGCAGCGCCAGCGTGCCGAAGCTTGCCATCACCAGATAGATATAACCTGCTTTGGCGTTGCCGGCTTCACGGTGGTGCGCCATGACCAGCGCCCAGGACGCGAGCGACATGAATTCCCAGCACAGCAAATAAGAGAATGCGTCGTCCGCCAGCACCACGAGATTCATGCCCGCCAGAAAGGCGGGAAAAAACGGAAGCACGCGGTGCGGCGTCGCTTCGTGGTGGCCGTAGCCGAGACCATAAAGGCTCGCCGCGGCCCCTCCGAGATTGACGACGGTGAGGAAAAACGAGGCCAGCGCGTCGAGGCGGAAATGGGCGCCAAGCCACGGCAATCCGACCGGCAGCGTCAGAGCGGTGACGTTTGCCGGATCGCCAATCAACGACCGCATGGACCCGATCAATGCAATCGCCGACACGGCCAATGTAGCGCCGTAGATCACGGCCGTGGCGGCCTTTGAGCGGCTCAGAACGATTGCCAGAACTGCCAATCCGAGCAATCCGGCAACACACGCCATTTGCAGATTGACGGCCGACATTATGTGCGCGCCCTTGTTCTGCTTGGCGCTTTGTTTTCCGGTCGAGCGCCCGGAAGGGCCTTGGCCGAATCCGAATTTACTTTCAGTCGAACCCCGCGTCCCAGCGAATTGCTAACGGCGCCTTCGTCGATCATCTCGATCCCCGCCGCTTCGAATGCGGCGATCAGCTTGACCAGAGAATCGACATTGCCCCGAACCATCGTTTCGCTCGCCTCCATGCGCTGAATGGTCGGCACGGAAAGCCCCGACAATTCCGCGAGCCGGCGCTGATCGATGCCGAGAAGCGCCCTGGCAGCCCGCAATTGAGCCGCTGTGATCATGGATCTGCCCGGCGACCCGAACCAATATCAAACATCATTCCTGCATGGTAAGTAATGATGTTAAAGTGTCAATAACTGATGTATAGGATATCGATTCTAAGGGCCGATTTCACGGGCTTTTTTGAATGAGCCTGCCCGTCACCGCGAGGTTTCACCGTGGGACCCATAGCAAGCCGCAGCCGCGCTGGTTCAAGTCGCAACACCGAACTCGAAATTTTGTCATCGATGAAGTCTCTTTCATCACCGATGAGATGGAGTTGCTAGTGGGAGCAGAGATCACTAAAAAGTCCTGACCTAGCTCAGATTTGCCAAGAACGCGTTGATCGCGTCAGCCCCTTGTTTTGGTTGCTGGCACATCCACCAATGCCCCGCCCCTTGCAGGACTGCCACCTTTG
>Ga0210401_10002606_pt1 | contig 19867 bp, 18 predicted proteins | sample IncBWH32MmetaG_FD_150866 | JGI IMG/M metagenome (GOLD analysis project Ga0210401, IMG submission 150866) | Forest soil microbial communities from Barre Woods Harvard Forest LTER site, Petersham, Massachusetts, United States - Inc-BW-H-32-M | ecosystem: Environmental > Terrestrial > Soil >... | reverse complement strand
TACCAAGACCGCCGACCGCCATAGTAAGTGTTAAGAGGAGTCTTTTCATTTTGTATGCGTGTTCTATGATTAGTTCTGAGAGAGCTTTGCCTCTCGAGCCGCCTATTAAGCACCGCCGATGCCAAGCTGCGCCTGGCCAGGATGAACGGTCACTGGGTTGTGTGATCCGGCAAAAAGGTGGCTTTGGCCGGAGTCGAAGTTGGTTGGCGCAAGTTCTGGCGCAGAGTTAACCGTTTCAGTTTTGGGACGGATTCAATCGGAAGTGGGAAAGAGCCTGCTCCGCAGGAGCATAATCTTTATAGCTGTAGCGTCTCAATAAACGGTTAGCCCCGTAGGAGCGGCATGGACGGCTTCGTTTGTTAGTGATGCCTCGTCCTGTGCGTGGCGCCGGAACAGATGTCGCTCCTCCGGAGCTGGCATTTGTTATTTCTTGGCGGTTCTATAAAGATGTCGCTCCTCCGGAGCTGGGCGGTTCACGCCTTAATCTTCATCAACGCCCAGCTCGAACTCCACCAGATCCGCATAATTTTGGCGCCGGCGGATTAGCTGAGCACTGTTGCCATCGACGAGGACTTCTGCCGGTAATGGACGAGAATTATAATTCGACGCCATAGCGAATCCATAGGCGCCGGCGCTCATCACGGCGAGTAGATCGCCGGATTGACATCCGGAGATCTTGCGGTCCAGAGCAAAAAAATCTCCGCTCTCGCAGACCGGGCCGACTACGTCGACCACGATTGGATCCAACTTGGGGTTCCGTTCAACCGCAACGATTTCGTGGAAACCATCGTATAGAGCAGGTCGGATAAGGTCATTCATTCCGGCGTCGACGATTACAAATCGTTTAGCTGGCGTTTCCTTTATGTAGAGCACTCGAGTAAGCAGGACGCCGGCGTTGCCTACCAGGAAGCGGCCAGGCTCGAGCAATACGCGAACCCCGATTTCCTCCAGCAGCGGTCCGACGGCGGTCACATACTCTTCAATGGTCATACCCTGTTTGGTCGTCTCGTCTGACCACCATTCTTCGCGACCGCTCTCCAGCGACCCTTGATAGACAATGCCAATGCCTCCGCCAATGCTGAAGAATTCTATCCCATAACGGTCGCGGAGTCGCTTTACCAGGGGAACCAGCTTCTGCAAGGCTTCGACGAATGGTTTGCTTTCCCTGATCTGAGAACCGATGTGGGTTTGGATACCGACGATCTTTACCTGACTTAACCCTGCGGCGAGTTCGTATACGGCTTCGATTCGATCCAAACCAATTCCGAACTTGTTCTGACTTTTGCCGGTTGAAATATATTTGTGAGTAGCGGCATCGACATCCGGATTCACTCTAATTGCGACGGGCGCAGTCTTTCCGAGGGATTTGGCTACCTCCTGAATTGCCAGCAGCTCTTCCTCTGACTCAACGTTGAAACTTAGGACTTCGTTGTGGAGCGCGTAGGCGATCTCTTCCCGGGTCTTGCCAACACCGGCAAAAGTGCATTTAGAAGCGGACCCGCCACTGCTGAGAACTTTGTAGAGTTCACCCCCTGAGACGATATCAAATCCCGCGCCGGCGTTAGCTAAGAGACGCAGTAAGTTAAGATTTGAGTTGGCCTTTACGGCATAGCAGATCTCGTGATCAAGACCCTTAAGGGCAGCATTCAGCCGTTGGAAATGGTCCAGCACGGTATGCTGGCTGTAAACATAGAGCGGCGTCCCATGAGTCTCAGCGATCTGCGCCAGATCGGAGTCCTCACAGAAAAGCCGGTTGTCACGATAATGGAAGCTATGCATCAGGGGAAAAGGAGATCAGGAGGTCGAGGAGTTCAAGGAAGGTAGGGCGAAAACCTCGGCGCGCCCAGGGAGTTGTTAGTAAATGTGGCTACATCGCGTCGGGTTTGAGCCGTGATTTGGTGTCGCTTCGCCCCGGAAATTGCCCGAACACAAGTCATGGATTCGAAATGTGAATCGGGGCAGATCCCACGGGACGGCTCAAATCCGGCGCGATCTAATCTTGGGAAAAGCTGTGTCCTGGGCGCGCCGAGATTTTCGCCCTACCGTCGTTTATTCTATACAAACAGTCCCGTCTGCTGCTGGCAGGCTTTCAGGGTGTTCTGCATCAGCATCGCGATGGTCATCGGTCCGACGCCGCCTGGTACCGGTGTAATCGCGCGGGTTTTTGGAGCGACTTCATCAAAATCGACGTCACCGGCGATGCGGAACCCTTTTTTCCGGGTGGGGTCCTCAACGCGAGTGGTGCCTACATCGATCACAATAGCCCCCTCACGAACTTGCTCCTTTTTTACAAAGCCCGGTTGCCCCATGGCTGCGATTAGAATTTCTGCAGATGAGCAAATCTCAACAAGATCCCGGCTTCGCGAATGGACGACGGTAACGGTGGCGTCGCCGCCCGGTCCTTTAGCCATGAGCAAAAAGGCGAGCGGCTTCCCGACTAACATGCTTCGTCCGAGGATCACGACCCGGCTGCCCGCAATGTTCGCTCCGATCTCGAGCAGCAACCTTTGGCAGCCTAACGGAGTGCAGGGAACGATCCCGGATGGGTCACCCATGGCAAGCTTGCCTACATTGATGGGATGAAATCCATCCACATCCTTGGCCGGGTCCAGAGCCAGCGTGACTTTTGATTCGTCGATCTGCTTTGGCAGAGGTGATTGCACCAGGATCGCATGGATCTGCGGATCGGCATTTAACTCTTTCACGATCTGCAGCAGGTCCGCCTCACTGGTCTGTTCGGGCAGCTCGATCTTGCGCGAGTGGAACCCGAGATCTTGGGAGATGCGGTCTTTGCTACGGACGTAAGACACCGAAGCCGGATCGGTTCCTACCAACACAACGGCTAGCCCTGGAACCACGCCGTGACGTTTCAGGTTCTCGGTTTTTCGCTTAGTTTCTTCGTTAATCTTTTCGCCGATTGCTTTTCCGTCGATGAGTTGCATGGATTCACTATCTTACCGCCACGTGGGCTTCGTTCTCGTACTCGTCGTCGTCCTCGTTCTCGAGTCTAGCCCGAGCGGAGTGTTGAAGTGATGGAGTGCGGCTAATGCGTCAGATTTTAAGCCATTCGGTGTGGAATACGCCGGGTTTGTCCGTGCGTTCGTAAGTATGTGCACCGAAATAATCGCGTTGAGCTTGTAATAGGTTGGCCGGTAAACGTTCTTGCCGATAACTGTCGAAATAGGCCAGAGAGGCGCTAAAAGCAGGAACCGCAACGCCAGCCTGGATAGCTAACGAGACCGCGGTACGCCAATTGGTTTGGGCGTTAGTTAGCACGCCTTTAAAGAACGCATCCAGCATAAGGTTCTCCAGATTAGGCTCCCGATCGAAAGCTTCCTTGATCCGGTTCAGGAATTTTGCCCGGATGATACAACCTCCTCGCCAGATGGTGGCGATGTCTCCGTAGTGCAGGCTCCAGTTGAACTGTTTGCCGGCGGCTTCGAACAGGGTAAATCCCTGCGCGTAGGAGATGATTTTAGAGGCGTAGAGAGCGTCCCGGACTGCGTCGATCAAGGCCTGGCGATCGCCCGTGTAATTGAATTTAGCCGGAGCCGGTAACTGTTTCGACGCGCGCACCCGCTGATCTTTCATAGCGGACAAGACGCGTGCTTCTACGGCCGCGTTGATGGTGGAAACCACAACGGCTTGTTCGATCGCGGACTGCAATGTCCAGCGGCCCGTTCCTTTCTGTCCCGCCTTGTCCAGGATGACGTCGACCAGCGCTTTACCGGTGTCAGGGTCTTTTTTCGTAAAAATGTTAGCGGTGATTTCGATCAGGAAGCTGTCCAGGTCACCACGATTCCATTCCGAGAAAATGTCGTGTAATTCAGGAGGCGTCACCCCGAGTAGGTCACGGAGTATGGCGTAGGCTTCGCAGATCAACTGCATATCGCCGTATTCGATGCCGTTGTGCACCATCTTTACGTAATGTCCCGCGCCGTCCGGTCCCATGTAGCGGCAGCAAGCCTCTCCTTCGACCTGAGCGGCAATTTTTTGGAAGATGGGAGCCACAATTTCCCACGCGTCTTTAGAGCCGCCGGGCATCAGTGACGGCCCTTTGAGCGCGCCTTCTTCTCCTCCGGAGACACCCATGCCGAGAAAATGGAATCCTTTTCCGGTCAGTGCCTTGTCACGCCGCTGGGTATCGGTAAAAAGCGAATTCCCGCCATCGATAATAACGTCACCCTGCTCTAGGTGAGGAAGCAGTTGGTCGATGACCGCGTCGACGGCCGCTCCGGCTTTAACCATGATCATCACCTTGCGGGGGCGGGCAAGGCTCTTCACAAGTTCTTCGATCGAGTGGGTCGCAACGATGCGTTTCCCTTTGGCTCTTCCCGCTGCGAATTTATCGGTGACCTCGGTCGTCCGGTTGTAGACGGAAACCGAAAACCCTTTGCTCTCCATGTTCAGAACGAGGTTTTCCCCCATTACCGCGAGGCCCACGAGGCCGATGTCAGATGTGTTTGTCATATTGGGAAATTCTTGGTTTGTCAGCGCGAACCTTTTGCACTCCGACTTCGCCTCGTCGTCTGAAACTCCAGACTTCGCCTCCGTCGTTTTTAGAAATCCGGGAGGCTAGGTCGGACCAGCTAGGCGGCTACATCGGATAAGCAGGAACAAATGGCAGTACGCTAGGCGGATTCGTTGTGCAAGTGAGGGGAGGAACTAGCCGATCCATACGTTGCGCGCCCCCGCCCAGATCGGAGGAGAGCCGCATTCCGCTATGCAACGCCCTCCGTTTCGGCTTTGGCACAGCGCAACTTCGATGCGACAACGCCTCTAACTGGCTTTGCAAATATGCGCAAGACCGGCGTAAAATGCTGTCATGCGCCGATGCGAGGTCAAAGTTACGGGGGAGCCTTTGCTACCCGTGCCTTGCGTTTTTTCCAGCGAGCATGGGGCAGTAGTGGATTTCTTTGGAGTGGTCCGAGAAACAGAGAACGAAGCAACCATCTCAGGTCTCGAGTACGAGGCTTTTGTGGAGATGGCGGAGGCTGAGCTCGGACGAATTTCCGAGGAGACGGCCCAAAAATTCTCTTTAGGATCTGTTATTGTCCACCATCGAATCGGTTTTGTCCCCGCCGGGGAAGCCTCGCTCTTTGTCCGAGTTAGCGCTCGTCACCGCGGGGCCGCCTTCGCTGGCAGCCAGCAGCTGGTAGAGCTGCTAAAGGCTCGAGTGCCCATTTGGAAACATCCGATTCCCGCGAAAACGCACTCGGCATGAATTTGCCAAATCAGCTCACTCTTTGGCGGCTGGGGTTGGTTTTTCCTTTTGTTTGGCTGCTCAGCGTGGACTGGCACTGGAGCAAAAGCATTGCGCTACTCTTGTTCCTCGTCGCCAGTTTTACCGACTACGCCGACGGCTATATTGCTCGCCGATATCAGTTGGTGACCGTTTTCGGTCAATTGATGGATCCGCTGGTCGACAAGATCATGATTGTGTCGGCTTTTATCTGTCTGGTGGCAACCAAGGACCTTCCTGCCTGGACAGTCATCATCATCGTGAGCCGAGAATTTCTGATTACCGGTCTCCGCTTGATTGGCGTTTCCCGAGGCAGGACACTCCCCGCCGAGCGCCTCGGCAAACACAAAACCGTATGGCAGATGGTGACCGTTATTTATTACCTCCTTTTGAAAAGTATTAACGAGGCTTCCTGGGTTCACCTTTCTCCTAGCGCCGAAACCATCGCTTCCGGGATCGGGACTGTAGTGCTTTCGGTCGCGGTGATATTGACTCTTTTCTCGGGCCTTTCATATCTGGCCAAGAATCGGGATCTGGTGAGTGATCTGTAGGAGCTAGGAGCTAGGAGCTAGGAGCTAGGAGCTAGGAGCTAGGAGCTAGGAGCTAGCAGGGGCGCCGCCGCATCAATCGTCCTCGTACTCGTCGTCGTCCTCGTCCTCGATTGGGTTCGCGCCATGGGATATCTAATGTCCATCGCCTGGAGGGGAGGCGCTTTGGCACGAAACACGCGACCTCGCGTATTCGTTACCGGTCTCGATGCCGACCTGGAATTGGTTTAACAGGCGGCTCCCGGGAACTACCCAGCGTGATGAATTTACCGTGTGGCTTCTTCAATCCGTTGTGGGCGGCTATAGATTTGCGATGCGAGTAGACGTTCCCGGGAGCCGCCTGTTTTCGACACGTCTTGGCGGCACTAGATATGAAGGGAAAGTTGGGAGGGTGGCGGGATACATGCCAGAGCGGCTCCCCTCCAGGCCGCTGGGTATTCATACGTTCGTCCTGCGATCAGCAATTTTCGAGGACGAGGACGACGACGAGTACGAGGACGATTTGCGGAACGACGCCTCTCCTGGCTCCTGCTTAATTCCTCCCGCCGACCAACGGAATCTCTTCCCGCGGGACCTCGATCCGGTCGCCGGGTTCTAAGGGAATATCGAGCGAGGGGTTGGCGCGGATCTTCTTGGTGTCGATGATCATTACCTCATCGGCCCGCAACAGTCGTACTTTTTCCTGATCGGCAGAGGAAGAAAAGCCGCCGGCAGAATCGATACTGGTTAAGACGGTTAAGTCGGGTTTGTAAGCGATCTTTTGTGGAGTTTTCACCGCCCCGCCGACGTTGACCCAGCGATGCGCCGTTCCCATCGTGATCGTGATTGTCGGTCTAGTATAGATGTCATGAGATCGATAGCCGGTTTCGACCACGGTCTGAGCTGCGCTTAACGTCAGTCCGGCAATCTTGATTCGTCCTAGATTGGGCAGGCTGATATAGCCTTGCCCGTCGATCACATATTCACCGGTGACAGCCTTGGCGTCGTTAGCTGGAACACCCGCAATTTTGAGTTGGATCGTATCACTTGGACGCAGCAGGAATTCTTCGGCCAACGCGGGGAAGGAAGCCGCTAAAAGCAAGGTACCCAGAAGAGCGGAGCATAAACATCTAATAAGCGTCATCTCCATGTAGTCGGTTTGAAGCAGCTTGAAACTCGGCTGCTAGCTCCTCCCTGGGCCTTTCACGGACAGCTACGTTGGGCAGCGATTTCTTTTTCCGGCGTTTCATGTAGGCACTGTTCAATACAACGCCTAGTACTTTAGTACCAAGATTGTGCAAAGCGTCCTTCGTTTTAGTTACCATTGAACGAGGAGACCGGCGGTGTTGGGCTACGATAACGGCGGCTTCCGCCAGGCCACAAATCACCAAGGAACCGTCTGATCGCCGGAGTGGCGGACAATCGAAGATTACCACGTCAAACCACTCCTTCGCGGTGTTGACCAATTCGACGCATTTCAGTGAACCAAAGAGCTTCATCGCGCCGGTTGGTGATGAGCCTGAGCCGCTCGTAATAACAAATAAGTTTGGAGTACCGCTATTCCGAATGATTTCGTCGAGAGGCTTTTCCCCGCTCACGTAATCGCTGAGACCGACTCGGTTATCGAGCCCGAAAAACTTATGTTGAGTGGGACGGCGCAGATCTGCGTCGACAACTAAAGTTTGTTGCTCACTGGCCGCGTAAGCCGTTGCCAACTTCGCTGTCGTGATGGACCTACCGTTCCCGGATCCGCTGCCTACGACCGCCAGGACAGAAGCGGCCACGTTCTGACGTGCTGCCTGGACGTTCGTCTTTAGTACTTGAAATGCCTCGTCATTCGGATCGTGCCGAGCAATCCTCGGCGCCTCGCCCTTACGATTCGGAATTACTGCGAGTAGAGGAAGGCGAAACTGTTTCTCAACCTCTTCTGGCTTTTTAATGCTCCGATCCAAGGTTCCGGCGAGCAAAGCTAACAGGACCCCAAGCAGCAGGCCGATCGCTCCGCCACCAAAAAGAATGAGAGAATTGCTTATGCCCCCCGTTCTTGAAGCGGTTGCTGTCAGTCTGCTCATCACCGCCGGCTTAGGCGGTTTCGCGGTTGTTACGGACTTTAGCTTGGCTTGTGCGGTTGCCAGCGCTGTTTGCGCCAAATCGTAGCGTTGCTTTGTCTCAAGGTATTGAGCGTTGGCCTCTTTTCTCTTTTGCCCGTTTTGGTTTGCGCTCAGGTTCGTCTCAATGGTGGCTAAATTTTCCTGAGCGGTGGCTAGTCGCGCGGATAACCCTTTTCTAATATTGGCGATCTCCTGATGTATCTGTTCTTCGATCGCATCAATCTGCCCCTGAATAGTTCGCACTTCGGGATGGTTGTGACCGAGGCCACCGCTCAACAAGCGACCCTTCTCTACCAAAGCATTTTGATAAAGCGGTAGCTTCTGCTCGAGCACCGGGTCGTTCAAATTCAACAGACCCACTGATTGCGCCAAATTGTCGGACTTCAGGTGATCCAGCGCATCCAGGTGGCTTTTGAGGTTTGCAATGTTTGCTTGGAGTTCATTGACCTTATCCTCGTTAGTCGGAGTTGTTGATTCTTCCGGCCGCAAGGACGTGTCACTACTATCCGGGTTTGGATCTACATAGCCTGCCGCAGTTCTCAGGCGGGATGATTCGGCGAACAAATTGCTGAGAGTAGTCTCCTTAAGCTGTATGTCTTTCAGTGCCTTGTCCGCTTCCGTTTTGGTCGTCGCCTGTTGCTGTAAAGTCTGCTCGTTGATGTATTCTTGCGCGATAGTGTTGGCGAGTAGCGTTGCTTCTTGTGGACTCCTAGATTGGACGCTGATTCGGATAAGGTGCGGCGCCGGCGCCTCTAAGACAACCATTTGGCGCAATTTGTCGTAAGCGCTCTCCAGCGAAACCCTCCCGCCGTTTTGGGACCATTTCGTCCGTAGATCCAAGCGCTGAATAATTGGATCTAGCACCTCATGGCTCAAAGGGGTTTGGAGTTGGCCTCCCTCAAGATTCGGATTTTTCGTTGATTCAGCGGGCGAACTCTGGACGGCTGGCTGCTCAGTCTTGCCCGTTTGAATGTCGACCGTCGCAGACGCGACGTAGTTCTGCGTATGTAAATAGGTGAAGATTGCGGCGCCGCCGAGAGCTAGAAGAAAAACCGAGATGACCAGGCAAGCGCGACTTCGCATGATGCGCCAATGATCGAGATGCAGTGTGGCATCAGGCGTGGCATTCATGGAAAAAAGCGGGTCGGTGCGGTCCAGACCGGGGATTATATCATAAAACTATCTATATCGACAGCGAGGTACTAACAAATAGACGGTTAAAAATAACAAATTTATTTCCAGTAATTTTAGAAGGGATTGATATCAGGGCTGACGATCTACGTCAATAATTTCCATATTTGCACTATTAACTGTTAATCGGTGCGAGCGTGTCACGTTCCGCCGCTTTCTAAACCGCTAGACTCGTTTAACAGCGATCTTCCAAGAACTTGCAGAACAGGAGGACCTCGTCCCTACCTCGCGCGTCTCTAACCCGATTCAAAATCTCTGATCGAGTGAAGCGCGCCGCCTCGCCACTCGAAAAGCTCGGTTGAGACCGGCCATACGCTGTTGTGATAGATGCCGCGCAAAGGGATGGAGAATTGCTCCATGTTACCGCCTAACCGCGGGAACAGAAACACGGTTTGGCGATTCGGTACGCATACCAGGCAATCTTTGCCTAAAAGATTCTCGAAGCGGTCCGTAAAGCCTGGCGTTAACAAAACGGAGGAAAAAGCAGGGTCTTGGTTTTCGATGCGAATGGCTACAATGACACCGTGTCGATCACGAATAAATTTTGGGCTCGTTTGTTTCAGAATCGATTGAGCGTAGGCGACCGCTAACGTGTGCAACTCAGAAATCGATAGGCGGGGAGGGTTCGGCAGCGGTGTGACTTTGCCGTCGGTTTCATCGTAGTAACCCAAAATCGTTTTGGTGGACCCGTCGATGACTTCGGATACCGGCGTTCGATAAAAGTAGGGATCCAGAATGATGACAGGTTCTGCGTGGGCGATTGCGGAGAGGGATAGATAGATGAGCAAGGGAAGAACTAGGGGTGCAATTCTACGGCGCGTCGTTCTCGTACTCGTCGTCGTCCTCGTCCTCGAATCTTGGCGACGGGGGTGATGGAGCGCTGGAGTCTCGGGGTGCCGAGCTATGTTCGATTTGCACCCGGCGACTGCGGGGAAGCGGTTACTGTGGTGGCGCAAGACGCCGATACTCCAGCACTCCAATACTCCACGTGTCAGGACCCGAGGACGAGGACGACGACGAGTACGAGAACGACGTGCGTCATACGCGGCAATCCAGGTCCCTATCCCATGCCGGGATTTGAAGTTTGGGAGCGACCGCGTACTTCTATAGCTCAACATGATTGCTTTTCTGGATGGTGAGCTAGCCGAGGCTTGGCCGACTCAGGTTATTGTTTCTGTACATGGGGTTGGTTACTTGGCGCAAATTCCGCTCTCCAGTTTTGAACACCTGCCTCCACTGGGTCAGCGGGTACGGTTGTTGACTCATTTGGTAGTACGCGAGGACGCGCATCTCTTGTTCGGATTCCTGAGCTCTGCGGAGAGAGACCTGTTCCGCTTGTTGCTTCAACACGTCACCGGCGTGGGCCCAAAGCTGGGCTTGGCCGTGCTTAGCGGCATGAGCGTTTCCCAATTCAAGTCTGCAGTTGTGCACCAGGATATCGCAGCGTTGGCCAGAATCAGCGGCCTCGGAAAGAAGACCGCGGAACGAATCGTTCTAGAACTTAAGGATAAAGTGGGTGTCGCCGCAGCCTGGGAGGCAGCGGCTGCCGGCCGGCACGATGGCGCCGGAAAGGTGAATGACGCAGTGCTTGCATTGATCTCGCTCGGTTTTAAGCAGGTTGAAGCCCAAAAAGCGCTACGTGAGGTGCACGATGCCGGTGAGCAATTGGAGACGGATGAGCTCGTACGTCGAGCCCTAAAAAAACTCGCGTGAGCGCCGAGAGCACATTGAATTCTACCGAGTTGGAGCGCGCCCGTGCGGTTCTCCAAAGCATGCCCTCGACCGGCCTCTTTGCCGGTAAAGAATGGCTGGTTTCGCCGGAGCCATTTCTTCTGTCGGCGGATGTGGTTGACCAGCTGGAACGCCTCGGGCACTGGCTGTTCAAGTTCGTTCGAGCCACGAATCATTTGTATTTCCAAAGTTGCAAGGGAAAGAAGCCGAGCTGGATCAAAGAATACTTTGAAGCTGGGAAACCGCCGGATCTTATTAGGGCGGCGCGTGCCAATCCAGATGTCCTCCCCGCGGTGATTCGGCCGGACATCATTCTCACTGAGCAAGGGTGGACCATTACCGAATTGGATTCAGTTCCGGGCGGTATCGGCCTGACCGACTGGCTGAATCGGACGTACAGCGACCTGGGATTCGATGTTATTGGGACTCGGGACGGGATGGTCGACGGGTTTCGACGGATTTTCCCAAAAGGAGTCATCGCCGTATCCGACGAGTCGGCGACCTATCGACCGGAAATGCAATTTTTGGCGGAGCGGTTGCACTCGCTGCGAAGCTCGGACTGGGAAGTAGTACGCGCCGAGGATTGGGAATTTCCTCAAGAGGTGCCGGTCTATCGTTTCTTCGAACTATTCGATCTCGGAAAACTGCGATACAAAGACCGGCTGTTTGACGGGATCCTGAAAGGGAATCTGCAAGTCACTCCACCGCTCAAGCCGTTCCTGGAAGAAAAATTGGCGTTTGGTTTGTTCTGGTCGAGGCCACTAACCCAGTTCTGGCGGCGTGGACTAAGTGACCGCCACTGGCGGTTGCTGCGCCGATTCTTTCCCCACACGTGGATTTTAGATCCGACCCCTTTGCCGCATAACGCCGTGATTCCAGGTCTAGAGGTTCAGGATTGGAACGAGTTGAAAGAATTCAGCCAAAAGCAACGGGAGCTGGTTCTAAAAATCAGCGGATTCTCTGAGCGGGCTTGGGGCAGCCGAGGCGTTTTTATCGCGCCCGATTTGCCTCACCACATTTGGGCGGAGCAAATCGAAAAGGCGTTGGCAGCTTTTTCGTCGAATCCATATATTTTGCAGCGGTTCTACCGAGGTGGCCTGTTCGAACAGAAATACTTGGATGTGCAAACCGGGGAGATCCGGGTTCTGCGAGGGAGGGTTCGCCTTTGTCCTTATTACTTCGTGGTTTCTCCACGGGACGTCGTTCTGGGAGGCGTTTTGGCGACCATCGTTCCGCCCGACAAAAAGATCGTGCACGGGATGCGAGACGCCATCATGGTGCCGGCGGCGGTGGCACCGGAATAGGCAGCACCGGCTCTCTCGTACTCGTCCTTCGTCGTCGTCCTCGTCCTCGAAAGGAATTGTGGGATTGCTGGACGAACTTATTCATATCCAGCCCAGAGCCTGGAGGGGAGCCGCTTTGGAGCGTATCTGGCCAACCTCGTCGCTTCGTCTCAATGCTGGTGCCGCTTAAACCGCGCTAAAAACAGGCGGCTCCCGGGAACGACCCAGAGCGTTGCCTCAGCCTGGGGTATTCGCGGGAGCCGCCTGTTAAAAACGTGTCTGGGCAATATCTGGCGCCGAGGACAACATAGCGAGATCGCCTTAGACGCGCTAAAGCGGCTCCTCTCCAAAGTTTTGGACGGAACGACATCTATCCGCGGTTCCAAGCCCTTTCGAGAACGAGGACGACGAGTACGATTTCCGAGACTTACGTGATCTCTATTTCCCGCCCCTGATCGATCGAATCAGCGACGGCCTGGACCACCTTCATGTACTCCAGACCTTCGCCGAAACCGGGTTGGGGTAAGATCCCACCTGGGGACCGGACGGCGGCAATGAAATCTGCTTCGACGCGCCACGTTTGTTCGAGTTCCGGCGGGATCGGGATCACTGCCGGCCCTTGATCGCCCAATTGCGCACCGGTTATCACGTCTTTTGAGAAATCGTATGCTAACCTTCCCCGACTGCCATAGAGCTCTAATCGATCAGGAGCAGGGAATGGGATAATTCCGCTGAATTCCAGGACGCCCTCCGTGCCGTTGGCGAATGTGCAAAGGACGGTAACCATGTCCGGGATACGAACTTCATAAGTCTGCCGCAAAGGGGCGATGGTTTTCCGGTGCGCCACGACACTGGAGATGCGGCCGACCCAGCGTTGAAGGACCTCTGCGTAAATCCCGAGAGTGAGCACGTTCAGGCCTGAATATTCATCCCGCTGCCGCCAGTGCGGGGGTGCGTCTGGGTCTAAGTAATCTCCAGTGAAACTATGTAAACGGAGGTGGTGCGGGCGCCCGACGTATTCATCGGCCAGCAGTTTTTGGATCAATCGGCTTCCCCGCAAGCCGTGTGGCGGCGGGCAAAGCATGGTGACCAGATGCGGATGACGCTGTACAGCAGCGCACATCTCCTCGGCCTCTGTCAAATTCATCGCCATCCTGGCCTGACAGAACACATGTTTCCCCGCCTCGAGCGCAGAAACTGCAATCGTGGAGTGCAAATAAGGTGGCGTCCCGATCCAGATGATATCAACGTCCGCCTCAGCGACCAATTCGGCCCAATTGGCATAAGGTTTCGCTTCCGGAAGAACCTCAGAACAAAACTTTTCGGAGCTCTCGTAGCTGGAATTGCAGACACCCACAATCTTTACGTCTTCGATCTGATTCAGCGCGGGGAGATGGCGGTTCCTGACGATATTTCCAGCACCGACTATTCCTATCCTCAACTTGTTGTGGCGCGATTGCATGGAGTGCCCCTTAGACAAGGTTCAGGGCATTTTTGTTTAAGTCACTGGCAGAATTAGGATTGTCAAAGGGGCCTGCGCTCAAAGATAGGCAAGCTGTCGCGGGCGTTGCTGGCTGCGGGGTGCGCAAATGCGTTGTACGCATTGTTCCCAGGTTTCGTCCCCTCGAAGGATCTCGATTTCGACACGCAAGTAGTAGACCGGAAGCGGTAGTGGTCCGATGGCTGGGAATCGAACCGCGTCCTTTTCCGTAGTCACCACCGCGCTGACGTCACGTTTCACGCAGCGCTGAAAGAAGCTTTGGAGCTCAGCTTCAGTGTATCGGTGGTGGTCAGCAAATTTACGCGAAAGCTCGATGCGTGCCCCCAAATGCCGAAGCCCGTTTTCAAAGCTTTCTGGGGCGGCGATCCCGCAAACCGATCCAATGTAGAGACCTTGAAGATAATCCAGCGGAAGGCGCTCATCCTTGTAAAGATGCCGCAAATAAAGGGGTTTATGGGCGCATTCAATGATCTCGGCTGTACGATTGTATTTTCGGATCCGCGAGATTAGGTCGTCGTTGGGTTCCTCATTGCACTTGGTAATGAAGATATAGTTAGCCCGCTGCAGGTTTTTGGGTGGCTCACGCAGCGTACCGCGCGGCAAAAGATATTCGTTTCCAAAGGGTGCCTGGCGATCGATCAATACGATATCAAGCCGGTGTTTGAGGTGTAAGTATTGAAGCCCATCATCCAGCAGTAGCGTGTCGGCGCGTAGCGCTTTTATGGCATGCAGGCCGCCTTTAACCCGGTCCTTGTCGACCACAACCGCGACGCCTTTGAGATTCGACGCAAGCATGTACGGTTCGTCTCCGGCGCTGGCTGAATCCAGCAGAATGCGGCGTCCATCTGATACCACCCGAGGCGGCGTATCGCCACCCTTACGCAGAAGCTTTTGGAGCCAGCTCTTTTTTTTCCGGGTATCGACGCTCTTGTAGCCCCGGCTGAGGATCGCGACTCGGCGGCCGCCCTTTTGCAAAGCACGAGCAAATTTTTCTACCACCGGCGTCTTTCCAGTCCCGCCGACGGTCAGGTTTCCAATGCTGATTACGAGACAACCAAGCTGGCGTTCTTTCAGGATGCGCGTCCGGTAGAGATAAATGCGCAGTTGGACGATCCCGAGATACAAATGCGACAGCATCCGCAGCGTGCTTCGAAGAAGGGTGGGCCGAACTCCATGGCGGCGTTCAAGAATGACATCGATTGCGTATTGTTCGAGTTCATCCAATCTACCTGGCATCCTGAGTCTCCTTCTATAAGATCCTGGCGCCGGAGTTATCGGCTTTCACGATGCTGATCGTACCTTTCGCTTTTCCAGCCGCAGCTTGCATGGCGTCGGCGACAGGCTGCGGATCTTGGGTGGTTAAACAGGCGATGGTTGAGCCGGATCCGCTCAAGAAACCGCCGAGCGCGCCCGCCTTTTGACCGGCGCGCACCAAGTCGCGCAATATCGGGACCAACGGTTCACGGTATGGTTCATGTAAGCGGTCGTTAAACGCATCGTGGAGCGCCTCGTAATCCTGACTGGCAAATGCAGCGGCGATCAGCGCGACATTAGCGAGATTCTCCACGATATCGGTCCTCGGATAGGTTACGGGCAATACTTTCCTGGCCTCCGAAGTCGCTACTTCGAAGTCCGGAATGAATAACACAAAATAGAGATCTGGGGATACATCAAAACGTTGAACGACATTTCTGCGAGCATTGACGATGGTGAACCCGCCGTGTAACGCGGCGGCGGTGTTATCGGGGTGACCTTCCAAATGGTCACAGAGCAGCTTGATCGCTGACGTCGAATAAACATTGTCGGCTAGCCGGTTGAGCCCCAAGAGCACGCCTAACCGCAAAGTAACACTGCTGCCCAGACCCCGCGCTGGAGGCACATCCCCTTGCAGGCTCCAATCAAATTCGAAAGGAGAAATCGTCGAATTCGAGAAAAAGGCGTGGGCGGCTTCGTCGACCATCTTGGGGCGGGGGCTCGCTGACGTGCTTGAACCGTTGACGCGGCTAACCCGAGTCCGGTTCCATAATTGTAAGGCCACGCCAAGGCAATCGAACCCAGGACCGAGATTGGTTGTCGATGCCGGGATCTGAACGGTTACTTCCATTAGCGGCACGCAGCATGGACCAGAGGGGGGCGGAGATCAAGGAGAGGAGCCAGGAGCTAGAATCCAGGAGCTAGAAGTGGCAAGTCATGGAAGCGTGCCTTCGCCCGAACGCAGGATTGGGATCTGGTTCGACCTTTAACCCGAGGCGGCGGTAGAGGACTGGCGCGAGCCCTCCTAGCTCCTGGATTCCAGCTCCTAGCTCCTTTCCTTGATCTCTTTGAGCTCCTCCCCTATGGTTGCCCGCTCCGCGCTATGGATGAACAGCAGGCTGCCACAGTAACTCTCAGATCTGAGGATCGAACTCCGGATCAGTCGCGTTCATTCAAAATCGTTCCGAATATCGCTCCCCACGCTCATGGGTCGGTTCTGGTGTCGACCGGCAATACGCAGGTGATTTGCGCCGTGTGCCTCGAGGAGAGTGTGCCCCGATGGATGAAGGAGCAGAACGTTTCCGGAGGCTGGATTACGGCAGAATATTCGATGCTTCCTTATTCGACGCTTACCCGGCGCCCGCGAGATATTTCGAAGGGAAAGCTGGACGGCCGCGGGGTTGAGATTCAACGGTTGATCGGGCGCTCTCTCAGAGCGGCGATCGATCTAGATTTGCTCGGTCAGCGCACACTTTGGATCGACTGTGACGTGTTGCGGGCCGATGGAGGAACTCGCACAGCCGCCATTTCAGGGGCAACCGTGGCAACTGCGCTCGCCTTTGCTAAGCTGATCGCGGCTGGCACCTTGGAAAAATGGCCTTTGCGTTCTCTGGTGGCTGCCGTCAGTGTCGGGATGGTGGACGGCAAGGTATTTGTTGACTTGGATTACGAGGAAGATAAAAGAGCCGCCGTTGACCTTAACTTGGTGATGAGTCATCGCGGAGAATTTATTGAAATTCAAGGGACGGGCGAGGAAGCGACCTTTTCTGGAACTGACCTTTCCGGGATGTTAGCAGCCGGTCAACGAGCGATTGCAGGGATCATCGGGCAGCAGAGACGGATTCTGCATGATCTGGCGCCTGAAATTCCCGGAATAGAATAGTAAAGAGGCAAATACGTAGTGAAACGCGCTTTAATCACTGGAATCACGGGCCAAGATGGTTCGTACCTCGCGGATTTTTTACTCGGCAAAGGGTACGAGGTTCATGGAATCATTCGTCGGGCCAGCACCTTCAATACCGCACGGATCGACCATCTGTACCAAGATCCTCATGTGCATGGGGTCCGGCTATTTCTGCATTACGGCGATTTGGCGGATTCGGTGCACCTGGTAAAACTGCTCTATAAACTGCAGCCAGACGAGATCTATCATTTGGGTGCTCAGAGCCATGTTCGCGTGAGCTTCGAGATCCCTGAGTATACAGCGGATGTTACCGGGATCGGAACGATCCGAATTCTAGAGGCCGTTCGTGAAGCCGGTGTCAAGCCCCGTTTTTACCAGGCTTCCAGCAGTGAGATGTTCGGCAAAGTACAGGAGGTGCCGCAAACGGAAAGAACGCCGTTTTGGCCGCGAAGTCCCTACGGCGTGGCCAAGGTGTTTTCCTACTGGGCAACAGTGAATTATCGAGAGAGCTACGGGTTACATGCCAGTAACGGGATCCTTTTTAATCACGAAAGCCCTCGGCGAGGGGAGACGTTTGTAACCCGGAAGATCACGCGAGCAGTTGCTCGAATTAAATGCGGTCTAGATAAGGAGTTGTATCTTGGGAACCTCGATGCCAGACGCGACTGGGGATACGCGCCCGAATACGTCGAAGGAATGTGGCTGATGCTCCAACAAGATCGCCCCGACGATTACATCTTGGCGACAAACGAGACCCACAGTGTCAGGGAATTTGTAGAGGTCGCTTTTGAGCGGGTTGGCCTGGACTGGAAAGACTTTGTCAGACACGACCAGAGGTATGAGCGCCCGGCCGAGGTTGATTTGCTGATTGGTGACGCTACCAAAGCAAAAAAGATCTTGAACTGGGAACCCCAGGTCAGATTTGAGGAACTCGTTCGCATCATGGTCGATGCCGACCTGGCTTTGATCGAGTCCCAGCACCAGACGGCGAAGTCAGAGTGAAGCGGCGAGTGGGCGAGAAGCGGCGGCTGGAGGGGAGCCGCTTTTGAACGCACCTGAAGATCTGGCGATATTCTTTCCAGAGCGAGGGAGGCCAAATAGCGTGTTAAACAAGCGGCTCCCGGGAATTACCGCACGCGATGTTTTGTCCATCGTTCGGTCCGGAGATTATTCATCCGCTTAACGGGTCGATAGAACCTTAACACGCGTTGAGACGTTCCCGGGAGCCGCCTGTCTAACGAGTTTGCGGTCATGCAACGCGCCGGGACAAATGTCGTGGGGTCTTTTGGTACGACCCAGAGCGGCTCCCCTCCAGGCGGGCTTCGTCGCCGTTTCGCCCCACCTACCTGGCCAGACACTCTTCGAGCTTCTGCGCGAAGGTTTCTTGTTTCAGACCCTTGCCGATAAAGACGAGTTGGCTGAAACGCGGTTCTTCCTTTTCCCAGAGCCGATCCCAATAGATCGTGAACCGGTTGTTAACCCCATGGAACACGGCGCGTCGCGGATTGCCGCTGACCCAGATGATTCCTTTAGCCCGATAAACCTGGCTTCCTTCGCAGATGGACTGCAGCTGCGTATCAAACTCTTCAATTTCGAATGGCCGATCGAACTTGAACGAGAAGGAATTGATGTCGGTATGGTCGCCGTTCTTCAGCTCGTTTAAAAATTCCGGATCTACGGAAAGCTTGTGATCAAGGTCGAAGACTTCGACATCGAGCAACTCCTTCAAATTCACCTTTGACTGCTCAGTCCGGAAAATCCGAGCGAACGGATTAATAGCCGTTAACGACTCTTCAACCGCTGTAAGTTCCTGCTGGCTGACCAAATCCGTCTTGTTCAACAGGATAAAATCCGCGAGCGCAATCTGCTCTTTCGCCACCGCCGTTTCCTCGAGTTGTTGGAGGATATTCTCTGCATCGACCAGGGTGATAATCGAATCGAGGCGCACGTATTGTTGAAGTTGAGGGACGTTCAGAAAAGTTTGCGCTACCGGACCGGGGTCGGCAATCCCAGTGGTCTCGATCAGGATATAGTCCAGGTCGGTTCTTTTGAGCAATTTTTGAATGCCTTTAACCAGGTCTTTTCTGATGGTGCAACAGATGCAACCATTGCTCATCTCGACCACATCTTCGGTCTCGGTCTGAACTAATTGGCCATCGATGCCAATCTCCCCGATCTCGTTGATGATTAGACCAAATTTGTATTCCGACTGCTCTCGGAGAATGTGATTTACGAGCGTCGTCTTTCCGGCACCCAAGAACCCGGTCAAGACACTTACCGGAATAATTTTTCTCTTGTCCATAGCCTGTATCGTTCCTCCTTTAAACCGCAGGATGAACGATGCAGGCGGTGGATAGAAAACTCAAACTAAGCCAGCTGCTTTGAGCGTCTGATAGGCGCCGTTCTTGGCGATGGTTTTGAGCGCTCGCGCACTCAACTTCACCGTAACGAAACGATCAAGTTCGGGCACCCAGATCCGCCGAGTCTTAAGATTCGGCACGAAAAGCCTTGGTGTGTTGGCGGTGACATGTTGGCCCACGCCGCCCTTTTTCTTGGCCATACCACGACGATGGATGACATGTCCCTTCGAGGGTTTCGCGCCGGTGATGCTGCAGACTCTAGACATAGGACCCCTTTTGGAAAAGAGCGAGAAGATGCTGTTCTCTGCCTGGGGCGTCAAGTGAAAATGAGTTCTCCGGCAGGTTGAAGGCAAAATCCTGGGTTTGCCCGGCTGTAACTATGGTGTGATCGGTCGCGTCTGATTAAGTGGCCCGCCTGTACGATCGAGGGCAAGCCCTCGCCCGCAGGCATGTTTAGTATTATAGTTACGTTGAAATTAAGAGGAGTAAATTGATGAAGAGGTTTCTATTATTGATCCTCGCTGTCGCCGGTCTTTTTTGCTTGGTACCTTCCAAAGCTGATGCGGGCGTAGCTGTAGCTGTTGCCCCTGCATACTATGGTGGTTATGGCCCTGCCTACTATCCGTATCCATATTGGTATGGCGGCGGCTGGGGCTGGGGAGGACGTCCTTATTGGGGCTACTGGCATGGTGGTTGGGGCTGGCGCGGCGGTTGGGGTGGCTGGCGCGGCGGTTGGCATGGTGGCGGTTGGCACGGCGGCTGGC